>TARA_B110000438_G_scaffold146283_1_pt1 | contig 17680 bp, 19 predicted proteins | sample TARA_B110000438 | Tara Oceans TARA_B110000438 (sample SAMEA4398413) | marine metagenome | biome: Polar Biome; feature: [MES] marine water layer (ENVO:01000295) within the mesopelagic zone...; material: water (ENVO:00002006), including particulate matter (ENVO:01000060) such... | reverse complement strand
ACTTTTATTCCACCTTCACCCATAATAGTTTCAACCATAATAGCTGCAGTTTTGTTTGTAATAGCTTTCATTAATCCCTTATGATCGCCAAATTCAAAGTGATCAAAACCTTCAACTTTTGGTAAAAAACCCTCGGTCATTTTTTTTGAACCACTTGCAAAAATTGCAGCTAAAGTTCTTCCATGAAAAGAATTTTTTATACAAAGAATTCTATTTTTTTTTGGCTGACCAATAGAATAAAAATATCTTCTAGCAATTTTTATTGCGGCTTCTGTTGCCTCAGCACCACTATTTTGAAAAATTACATAATCAGCAAATGTTTTTTGAGTTAATCTTTTTGCTAATTTTTCACCCTCAGGTATTTGAAAAGCATTTGATACATGCCAAACTTTTTTAGCTTGTTTGTATAATTCTTTAATTAAGTATGGATTAGCATGTCCCAAAGAACACACGGCAATGCCATTTACAAAATCAAGATATTTTTTCCCGTTTGTGGCATATAAAAAACTACCCTTGCCTCTCTTAAAAGCAATTTTTCTTCTATTATAATTTTTTGCTAAAGAACTCATTCTTTTATGATTTTATCTTGTAACCTTTTTTATATAATAAATAACACACAAGCCAACTTATGATACAGAGTAATATTAAATATGCTAACCCAAAAGTTATTGAACCATCTGATTTTCCAATGAAGCCAAACCTGAAACCATCGATCATATAAAAAAATGGGTTAGCTTTACTAATTGATTGCAAAAAATATGGTAATTTTTCTATGGTATAAAAAGTACCTGATAAAAAAGACAATGGCACTATAAAAAAATTAGTTACAGTGCTCATGTGATCAAATTTTTCTGCCCATAAACCAGCTACAAAACCTGCGGCTCCTAAAAAAAAAGAGCTTAAAAAAATATAAATTATTACATAATAAATATTATCAATTTTAAAATCTAATATGAATGAAAACACTACGATTGAAACAAAAGCAATTACAAAACTTCTTGTTACTGCAGCTAGAATAATTGAAATTGTAACTTCTGCTGAAGAGAGAGGGGCAGCTAGAATATCAACTATATTTCCCATAACCTTACCCATTAAAAGTGATGAAGCGGAATGTGAAAAAGATTGTTGAATTACTTGCATCGCAATAAGACCAGGGAAAAGAAAATTAATATATGGTACACCAAGTACATCTACTCTTTCAGAGCCTATCGCTAACGAAATTACTAGTAAAAATAATATTGCAGTTATTATTGGTCCCACGATTGTTTGACCTATTACAATTAAAAATCTTAAAACTTCCTTTTTATATAAAGACCAAACTCCTATCCAATTTATAAAACCAAATCTTCTAGAAGAGGGTGTATATTTATTTTCTAATTCAACCATAGATCTAAATGTTTATTATTTTTTTTATGAAAGTGTTAATAAAGTTTAGTTAATTATTGATTTTATTATATTTATGTGTGTTATACCTAATTTATACATAATTTAGTGTATTTTTTAAAACAATACACTATATATAGTAGGTAATATGACTTGGACAAATGATAAAATTGATAAATTAAAACAACTTTGGGGTAATGGAAATACCGCAAGTGAAATAGCTCAAATAATTGGTGATGTAACAAGAAATGCAGTGATAGGAAAAGCTAATAGATTAAATTTATCATCAAAAGTAATTAAAAATTTTAACAATAAATCAAAATCAAAATTATTTGATAATAATCAAAACGAAGAAGAAAGAAAAAATAAAACAAAAAAAATAAAATTTAAATCTTTAATAATTGAAAAAGATTTTGAACCCGAAAACCCAAAATCTTTAGAAGAATTGAGTGATGATACTTGCAAATGGCCCGTAGGACACCCCAACGAATCTGACTTCTATTTTTGTGGAAGAAATTCTCTAGAGAAATTTTCTTACTGTAAACTCCATCTTTTATATGCGTTTCAGCCAAAAGGTAAAAAAGAAGATATTATTTCTAAAGAAGATGATGTCCCACAATTTATACAGAAAAAAATTAAGTCTGCTTAACTTGCGGTATAGTGGCCACCTTTTCTAAATCTATAAATATAATCTGGCAGAATAGATTCCACACTTGTGCTGTTAATATTTAAATCATTTAAGCCTGGATAATTCCCTGTAATGATATTGTCGCTATCTTGAAGCAACAACAGTTGATCTTGGGTTATTAAAGATTTTGTAAATAATTCTAAAAATTTTGCTTGGTACTTTGCTATGGTCCAGGGAATAGGAATTAATAATCTTTTTTTCTTAATCTGTTTTAACAAAATTTCCATTAATTCTTTAAAAGAAAAAACCTCTGGTCCTCCTAATTCGTATATATTATTTTTAAAATCTTTTATTTCCATCACTTTTATAATTGCACTTGATACATCCTCCACCCATATTGGTGTAAATTTTGTTGAACCAGATCCAAAAAGTGGAAGTGCTGGTAAGAATTCTGCCATTGATGCAAATTTATTAAAGAAAGAATCATTTTTACCAAAAATTAAACTTGGCCTTAAAATAATTGATTTTTTAAATTTTAAAATATTTTTTTCTCCTTGCAATTTTGATTGCATATATTTTGATCTATTTTTTTCATTAACTCCAAGAGCACTAATATGAATTAATTTATCAATATTTAAATTTTCGCAAATTGAAGACAGCATTCCTGGAAACTTTGAATGAATGTCATCAAATTTTTGACGTTTGGTTTCATAAAGTATTCCACATAGATTAATTACTATATCTGCACTCTCCAAAATATTTTTAATTTTTTCTTCCTCTAAAAGATTTAAATTCTTTTCCAGATCTATCTGCCCAGGATTTCCTAAAACTTTTAAATGGAGATTCCTATAAGGAGATCTTGTGACTACAATAACTCTATAACCTTTTTCGGTTAATCTTCTTAGTAAACTCCTGCCTATTTGGCCGCTGCCACCAAATAAAACGACTATGGACTGATTATTTTGCATTTTTTTGACAATATTAATATATATGTTTTTAACAATGACGAAAATATATAAATATAAAAACGACATTGATGAAGAGGCTTTAGCAAAGTTAGAAAAGCATTCAAGTCTAAGTATTGACACAGAAGGTACAGGTTTGCAAATTCCTCATAGAGACAAATTAAGTCTTATACAGGTTTCTACTGGTGATAATGATGCATATGTTTGTCAGCCTAACCGGGAAAGTTATAAATCTCCAAATTTAGTAAAAATTCTAGAAAATGAAAAAATTATAAAAATATTTCATTATGGAAGATACGATATTTCTATTCTAGAATATTTTCTGAAATGTTCTGTAAATAATTTTTTTGATACAAAAATTGCTAGTAGGATTATTAGAACTTATTCTTCCAAACATGGTTTGGCAGATTTAGTATTTGAATTTTGTAATAAAAAACTTGATAAAAGATTGGGTAGCAGTGATTGGAATAAAGATCTGGATGACTTATCTGATGCTCAACTTCAATACTGTAGTAATGATGTTATATATTTGCATAAAATAAAAGATGAATTATATAAAATGTTAGTTAGAGAAAATAGAACAGACCTTTATAATAGTTGTGTTGATTTTTTAAAAACTAGAATAAAATTAGATCAAAATGGTTTTACAGAAGATATATTCCAACACTAAATGAAAAAGAAGAATTATATTCAAACAGCTAAAAATGTTATTTCATCTGAAATTGAAGGTTTAAAAAAACTTCAAAAATCTTTGGATAAAAATTTTAATACTGCAGTAGAAAAAATAATTAAAACCTCAAACAGAAATGGAAAGATATGTTTTATTGGTCTCGGTAAATCAGGAATTGTTGCTGAGAGATCCTCTAAAACCTTTAGTTCAATTTCTGTTCCAAGTATTTTTATTCATGCAGCAGAATTTTCTCATGGAGACTCTGGTGTCATTCAAAAAAATGATCTTATGATAATTGCATCATCATCTGGTGAAACACAAGAATTAAAAAATTGTATTACCTTTTCAAAAAGATGGGGAATTTCATTAATATCTATTTGTCAAAAAAAAAATAGTGCTTTATTTAAAGCGGGAGATATAAAAATACTTTTACCAACTGCAAAAGAAGCTGGGTTGTCAATGGTTCCTACTACATCTCTTTCAATTTTTTCTACTTTTTTTAATTCACTTGCTGTTTCGTTAATGAAGCAAAAAAATTTTACTTTAAAAGATTTTAAAAGATTCCACCCCGGAGGTTCTATAGGAGCTTCTTTGCTTACTGTAAGTGATCTTTGTATTTCAGATAAAAAAAAATTACCCTTTATAAATGAAAACAAAAGTATGGCCGATGGTCTCAAAATAATGTCCGCAAAAAAGTTTGGTACTCTTATTGTTCTAAATTCTAAAAAAATATTAAGCGGAACATATAGCGATGGAGATTCAAGAAGAGATGCAGAAAAAAATTTCAAAAAATTAAAAGTTAAAGATCTCATGATAAAAAAACCAATTACTATCAATAAAAATATCTTAGCGGTAAATTGCCTAAGGTTAATGCAAAATAATAAAATTACAAAATTAATAGTAACAAATAAAAATAAAGTTGAGGGACTAATTTCAATTCATCATATAATAGACTCTGGAATAAGATGAAAAAAAGACACATAATTCAGATATTCTTGCTCTCCTCTATTTTTTTTTTAATTTTTTTTATATATTTTCCAATTACAGAAAAAAAAATTAAAAAAGAAATCTTAACTAAAAATAAAACTGTAATTTCTACAGAAGAAAACACTCAAAATATTATCCAAAAAGCAAATTTTGTAACAAAGGGTGATAATGGTGTATTATTTGAAATAAGTTCTGATTCAGCAAAAACTTTAACTAATGACCCAAATATAAATTATATGGAAAATGTAAATGCAACTATAACTTTTTTAAATGGGGAAAAAATATTTATTAAAAGTGATAAAGCTAATTTCAACCAGTATAGTTCTAATTCTAATTTTGAGGGAAATATAAAAATTGATTATAATGAAAATACAATATTATGTGAAAATTTAGATGTTAATATTTCGGAAAATTTGATTTCATTATATAACAATATTGAATTTAATGATTTAGAAAAAATTGTTTATGCCGATCAAATGAATATAAATTTAATTAATAAACAGACAAAAGTATTTATGTTTGATGAAAATAAAAAAGTTAAAACCGTTATAAAAAATTAAAATGGTTATTTTGAAAAATTTTAGAATTTTAAAGTTTAAATCTCTACCAATTCTTAAACTTAAAAATATATCTAAAAAATATGGAAAGAGAACTGTTTTAAAAAAAATTGATTTTGAACTAAATAATTCAGAAGTATTTGGGTTGCTGGGTCCAAACGGTTGTGGAAAAACAACTTTGTTTAATTTAATTTTAGGAATTCTTAAACAAGATAGTGGAGATATAATCGTTAAAAATAAAAAATTAAATGATCTTTCAATTCAAGATAGAGCAACTAAGTTTAGAATTGGATATGTTCCTCAAAATTCATCAGTTTTTTTAGGATTAACTTGTGAAGAAAATATTAAATCTATTGCACAAATTTGTATCAAGGACAAAAATCTTCAAGAAGAAACTACTCAAAGATTACTAAATGAATTTAATTTAGAATATTTAAAAAATATTAAAGGCAATCAACTAAGTGGGGGCGAAAAAAAACGATTATGTATAAGTATGGCTCTAGTAAACAATCCTAAAATTCTTTTACTCGATGAGCCTTTTGCTGCATTAGACATAATGACAATAGATATGATTAAAAAAATCATTACCGATCTCCAAAAAAAATATATTTCTGTAATTATATCAGATCACAACGCAAAAGATCTTATGAGTGTTTCGGATAGATGTGTAATTATATCAAATGGAGAGATTATTGCTTCTGGAAATCCAAGGCAAATAATTAATGATACACAAGCTAAAAAATTATATTTTGGAGATAATTTTAGCTTATAATCTTTCAATGAAATTGTTTTCGATTACTATAAATAAAAAAATTAATACCCATAAAAATATAATCACTGTTGATGGTGATAAATCGATAAGTCATAGATTTTTTTTAATTGCAAGCCAAGCGATTGGCATATCAGAAGCTACTGGAATTTTAGAGGCTGGTGATATTTTAAATACAATCAATGCTCTAAAAAAACTTAATGTAAAAATCTTAAAGAAAAACAATAAATACTACGTATTTGGCAATGGTCTTGGTTCTTTTAAAGTAAAAAAAAATACTTCAATTAACTGTGGAAATGCCGGAACCCTTTCAAGACTCTTATGCGGATTGTTAGTTTGTTATCCAAATAAAATTAAACTTTTTGGAGATAAATCTTTAAACAAAAGGCCCATGAAAAGAATAACTGAGCCATTAGAAAAATTTGGAATGAGTTTTTATCCTATAAATAAAAAAACTTTACCTTTATTTGTTACCGGAAGTCAAATGCCTGTGCCGATTGAATATAATGAAAGAATTGGTTCTGCACAAATTAAATCTACTTTAATTAATGCTTCCTTATTAACTCCAGGAATAAGCAAAATTAATGAAATAAAAAAATCAAGAAATCATCATGAAATAATGCTTAAACATGTAGGAGCAGATATAAAAATAAAAAAAAATAAAAAATATAATTCAATATTTATAAGAGGTGAAAAAGATTTTCAATGTTTTAATTTAAAAGTACCAGGAGATATATCTTCTGCAGCATTTTTTATAGCATTAACAATTTTAAGTAAAAAATCTAAAATTATACTAAAAAATATTTGTCTCAATCCAACAAGAGCAGGAATTATTACTATCCTAAAAAAAATGAATGCAAATATCAAATTAAAAAATGTTAAAAAAATATGTGGGGAAATTACTGGAGATATAATTGTTTGTAGTAGTAATCTAAAAAAAATTAACTGTCCCAAATCACTTGTTCCTTATGCAATAGATGAATTTTGTATAATCATGATAATAGCAGCTGCGGCTGAAGGCACATCTCTATTTTCTGGCTTAAGTGAATTAAATAAAAAAGAAAGCCCAAGACTAGATATTATGAATAAAATTTTAAATAAAATTGGCATTAAAACAATTAAAAACAAAGACTCAATTAAAATTTTTGGAAACCCTAATTTGAATTTAAAAAATACATATATAATTAAATCCTACATGAAAGATCATAGGGTTTGTATGGCAAGTGTAATAGCAGCATTATCTTTTGGTGGTAAGTGGAAAATTGAAAATGCTGAGTGTGTTGCAACATCTTTTCCTTCGTTTTATAAGTTGATAAAAAAAATAGGTGGAAAAATTGATAAAAAATAAAAAAATTGTTATTTGTATAGATTCACCAAGTGCGGCAGGTGCTGGTTCTATTTCAAAACTATTAGCAACCCATTATGGTTTGGCTTACTTAGATAGTGGAAAATGTTATAGATTTTGTGCTTCTTTAAAAATTAAATATCCCAATAAATATAATTATTCTTTTTTAAAGAATAAAATTATGAAATTAAATCCAAACGAGTTACAAAATAAATATTTATTATCTGAAAAAGTAGCTACTGAAGCATCTATAATTGCAAAAGATATTAAAATTAGAAAGATTGTTAATATTTTTCAACAAAAAATTATCAATAACCCTAAAGGAGCCGTTTGTGACGGAAGAGACATGTGTACAAATCTAGCGCCATGGTCGCCATTTAAATTTTATGTAACTGCAAGTGTAAAGGTTAGATCTTTAAGAAGATTTAAAGAATTAAAGAAACTTAAAAAAAAAATTAATTTAGCTGAGGTGCGAAAAAGTATTGAAAAACGTGATAAATCAGATCGTACTAGGTCAATTGCTCCACTAATAAGAGCTCCACAATCTATCTTGATAAACACAAGCAATCTATCTATAAGAAGTGGCTTTTTAAAAATAAAAAAAATGATAGACAAAAAATTATATAGTTAATGGAAGAAATATATAGAAATACTGAATCTGCTGCATCTAAAGAATTCGAAAAATTATTAAATACGGAATTTTCAAAATCATCTGCAAATGAAGGGGATATTGTGGATGGAAAAATAACTAAAATTACAGAAAAAGTAGTTTATGTAGAAATACCAGGAGCCAAAAGTGAAGGTATGATTGAACTTAGTGAATTAAAAACATTAAAAGAAGATCACTCACTAGAAATTGGTTCTATATTATCTGTGGCAATTGAAAAATTAGAAAATAAGGATGGCGATATAGTTATAAGTAGAGAAAAAGCTAGAAAAATGAAAAGCTGGAAACTTCTTGAAATAGCTTATGAAGAACAGCAAGAAGTTGAAGGACATATATATTCCAAAATTAAAGGTGGGTTTATTGTGGATGTAAAAGGATCAAATTGTTTTCTACCTGGATCACAAGTAGATTTAAAACCACTTAAAAATATTGATTACCTTATGAATAAACCTCAAAGATTTTTAATCATAAAATGTGATAAAATTAGAGGTAACGTTGTTGTAAGTAGAAGAGCAATTTTAGAAAAAATAAGAGACGAAAGCAAAGATGAAATTATTAGTAAGTACAAAGAGTCAGACATAGTAGAAGGAATATGTAAGGGCATGACTGCTTATGGAGTATTTTTTGATATTGATGGCTTTGACTGCATGTGCCATATTAATGAAATAAGCTGGTCAAGAATTTCTCACCCTGATGAAATGTTTTCAATAGGTCAAAAACAAAAATTAAAAATCATTAATATCGATGTAGAGAGCAAAAAAATTTCAGTTTCTATTAAATTACTAAGCCAGGATCCGTTCGAGACAAAAATAAATAATTATAAAGTTGGAGAAACATATTCAGCTGAAGTTAGAAAAATAATGGACTATGGACTTTTTCTATCTTTGGAGGATTCATTGGAAGGGCTTTGTCATCAATCAGAACTATCTCATTCTAAAAAAAATATATCAGCTAAAAAACTTTTTAAAATAGGTCAAAAAATTTCAGTGGTTGTTAAAGAAATTGATATGGAAAAAAGAAGAATTTCTCTATCTTACAAAGATACACTTAAAAATCCATGGGATGAATTTGAAGACAAGTTTCCAATTGGAACTAAAGTGGTTGGTAAAATTAAAAATGTAACAGACTTTGGGTTATTTGTAGATATTGTTGACAGTGAAATAACAGGTATGGTTCATTATAAAGATTTAAGCTACAATGAATCAGAACAAGAATTGGAACAATTTGTAAAAAGAAAAGATGAAGAAATTAATTTACAAATTTTAGAAATTGATAAAACTAAAGAAAAAGTTCGTCTTGGGGCCAAACAACTAATGCCTGATCCACTGGATTATTTTAAAGGTAAAAATAAAAAAGATATAATTACTGTAGTGATTAAAGATATAGTTGAAAAAGGAATAAAGGTTTCACCAGATGGATGTAACATACAAATTCTAATCAAAAAAAATCAAATAGCAGTAGAAAAAGAAGATCAAAGAGTCAGCAGATTTACCAAAGGTGATAGACTAGATGTAATGATTCAGGAATGTGATATGACCAAAAGAAGAATTGTGCTATCAGTAAAAATGCTTGAAGAAGAAGAAAATAGAAGTGCTATTAAAAAATATGGAAGTGTAGATTCTGGAAAATCTTTACCATTTGCAGATTTGACTTCAGCTCTTAAAAAAGAGAAAGACAAAAAGGAAAAAGAAGAAGATTAATTTTGAGTATTGTTAAAAGTAACTTATTAAAACAACTAGCTAATATATTTCCTAAATTTTTAAATAAAGACATTAAAAAATCATTTAATTTAATTATAAATGAAATTATTAATGGACTTTCAAAAGATAAAAATGTTGAAATAAGAGGCTTTGGCTCAATGAAAGTAAAGATACAGAAAGCAAGAATTGGAAGAAACCCCAAATCTGGAATTAAAATAGAAATTCCATCAAAAAAAACTATTAAGTGGAAAATGTCAAAAGAACTGTTTAAAAAATTAAATAATGACGAATAAAAACATTTTCGTAGCTTGTGATACTTCAAACTTAAATCATATTAAGAAAATAATTAGTCAGACCAAGACTAATAAACTTAAAATAATTCCAAAATTTGGTCTGCAGTTTTTTTACTCAAAGAACGGTAGAGTTTTTCTTCAAAATTTTAAAAAAGATTTTTGGCTAGATTTAAAAATAAATGATATTCCACAAACAGCATTATCAGCTATTGACTCTTTAAAGGACTTAAAGAGATGTAGGTATATTACTGTACATGCCAGCGGTGGTTTAGAAATGCTTAAAGCTGTAAAAAAAAAGGCAAAAAAAATAAATAAAAATTTAAAAGTTCTAGGAGTTACAGTGCTAACAAGCTTAAATAATAAATCTTTAAAAGAAATTGGTTATACAAAAAAAGTTGAGCAATTAGTTTTGAAGCAAGCTAGTCTTATAAAAAAAGCAGGTCTTTATGGAATAGTCTGTGCCGCAGGCTCAGAAGCTAAAATAGTTAGAAAAAAATATAAAAATTTATTTATTGTAACTCCGGGTATCAGATTGCCAGGTGATAAAACAAATGATCAATCGCGAGTGGTTACACCTTATGAAGCATTAATTAAAAACAAAGTTTCTGGTGTTGTAATGGGACGATCTTTAATTCATGGTAATATAAAAAATAATATTAAAAAATTAATTAAACATTTAAATCAATGATCCAGAGTTGTAAGATTTGTGGAATTTCTGATCCCAAAACTTTAGATTATATAATTAATCATCGGTGTCCCCCTCATTTTATTGGATTTATTGTTAATTATATAAAGAGTCCTAGATACGTTGAGTATGAAAAATTAGAAAAACTAATTAATGTTGATAAAAAAGAAATTAATTTTGTTGCTGTTCTAGTTAAACCTAACGAAAATATTTTAGAAAAAATAAAAGAACTTAATTTTGATTATTATCAATTATATAATGTTACTCCTCAACAAACTAAATTAATTAAAGAAAAATACAGAAAAAAAATTATATCTGCAATTACAATAAAAAATAAAAAAGATGTAATTAAATATAAAGAATATGAATCAATTTCAGACATTATATTGTTTGATAGCAAAGGTTATGAAAAATCTATTGGTTTTGATCATGAATTGTTAAATGAAGTTCCTAACACAATTACTAAAATGGTTGGTGGAAATATTAAAATTGATATGAATTTTTCAAAACTAAAAGAAAAAGTCAAAATAATTGATATTTCAGGTGCTTTAGAAAGTGAAAAAGGTTTAAAAGATTTAAAAAAAATAGATATATTCTTAGAGAATATAAATAAACATTATGAAAAATAATTCTATAATTCCACCATTTATTGAAACTAATCCTCCTGATAAATTTGGATATTGGACAGATAAAAAAACAGGTGAAAAATATGGAGGTCAATATATTAGCCCTTTACTTCTTCCTAACTTAAAAAAAGTTGAAGAAGGTTTTAAAAAAGCTATTAACGATGAAAAGTTTTTAAATGAAGTTAACGAAGGCCTGCTAGATTATATTGGCATTAATACTCCTATTCTCTATTCAAAAGAATTAACTAACGAAGCTGGTGGCGAAGATAAGGTTGGTAAGGTTTTTCTTAAAAGAACTGACCTTCATAATGATGCTAGTCATAAGCCAGTAAATGCTTTTCAAAGCGTAAGTTTAGCTAAATATTTAGGTTACAAAAAATGTATAACCGAAACTGGAGCCTCGATGAATGCAAGAGCTGTAGCGGCAGCTTGCGCCAAGCTATCTATCGAATGTGAAGTTCATATTGGAGCTGTGGATGCTAAGAAAGTCAGTTTAAATAAAGATATTACAGAATTATATGGTGCTAAAATTGTTGTAGTACACGATTCAACAGCAACACTTTTACCTGCCATGGCTTCAGCATTACGTGCTTGGCAGAATGATCCTAGTGCGATGTATGTTGTTGGATCAGTAGCCGGTCCACACCCCTATCCTCTAATGGTTAGAACTTTTGCAAGTGTCATGAGCAGAATAACTAAAAAACAATTTATTGAAAAAGTTGGAAAAGTTCCTGATACTATATGGAGTGTCTGTGGCGGAGGCTCTAACCTGTTAGGAATATCTTATGCTTTTCTTAATGAAAAAACAGAAATTTTTGCAATTGAAAGTGCCGGCAAAGGTATTGAAACTGGACAACATGCTGCAACGATAACATCTGGATCTCCAACAGCAATTCTTTTAGGTGCAAGAGCTTCAGCAATAATGAATGAAGATGGACAAATAAGTGAAAGTACAACGGAGGCTAGTGGACTTGATTTTAGTGGAGTAGGACCAGAGGTAACATACCTGGCAAAAACTGGAAGAATTAAATTTCGTGCTACTAAGGATTTAGATGCTCAAAAAACATTTCAAATGATGACAAGAAAAATAGGAATATTGCCAGCCATCGAACCTTGTTTCATGATTCATGCAGCCTTAGAAGAAATTAGCAAAAGAAAGAATCCTAATCAAAATCATTTACTTCACCTTTGTGGCTCTGGAGAATCTAATGTTGCTCGTCAATTACAATTTAAAAAAGACAATGAATAAAAATATAAAAGATATTTTTAATAAAACAGAAAAAGAAAATCGTGCTGCATTGATTGGATATGTGGTTGGTTGTGATCCTACATTTGAAGACTCTAAAATAATAATTAAAGAAATGCTTAGATACTGTGATCTAATTGAAGTTGGGATTCCATTTAATACTTCAACATCTGATTCTGCAACAATAATGGATGCAAACGATAGAGCTTTAGCTGCTGGTGCAAATACAAAAAAAGTTTTAAAACTTATAAAAGAAATTAAAGCTGAAACTAATAAACCAATTGGAACAATGTCTTACCTAAATCAAATTCACAGTTTGGGTATAGATAATTTTATTCAAGAAATTAGAGAATCAAAAGTGGATTTTTCTATAGTGGTAGATAGTAATTTAAACTCAAATGAAGATATGGAACTATTTGAAAAACTATCTCAAATAGATGTTGGTTATATAAAGCTCATTGCACCAACTAATGATGAAGATTATATAAAGCAAGCCTTAAAACGATCAAATTCATGGATATATGTTGTTTCCTATGCAGGAATTACGGGATCAAAAAAATATAATTTAGATTTTATAAAAAACTCTGTAAAATTAATTAGAAAAAACTCAGATTTAAAAATTGGTTGTGGATTTGGAATTAGAACCCCTCGAGATGTAATGGAAGTATCAAAAGCAAGTGATGCAGTAATAATTGGTTCTGCAATCGTTAAAATAGTAGAAACTGGTTTTAAAAATAAATTATCTGGCCTTGAAATTGCCAAACAAATAGGTAATTATCTAGAACCAATAACCAAAGCATTAAAAAAATAGGAACTAAAATTGAATTGGATCAAAAAAATCATTTCTGTAACAGATAAAATAAAAAAGATTGTTAAAAATCGACCTTCCGCTTCTGACATTGCTTCTTCTCTTTGGCGTAGCTGTCCTTCTTGCTCAAAAATAACTCTTAAAGAATCTATTATTAAACAATTTTTTATATGTGAGTGTGGTTTTCATTTTGATTATCCTCCACGTGAAAGATTTAAAACCTTTGGCTTTAAAGAAGGTTATCAAGAAATTAAAGCCCCAACATATATGAATGCAGATCCGCTTAAATTTCAATTTTCTGATTCAAAATACATAGATAAAAGAAAAAAATATCAAAAAAATACTAACCAAGAAACTGCTTTACTTGCTGCTTATGGTGAAATTGAAGATATAAGTTGTGTAATAGTTTGTAGTAATTTTGAATTTGGCGGCAGTGCATGGTCACCCAGTGAATCTGAATATTTTTTGAGAGCAATAGATACGGCAATAGAAAAAAAAGTTGATTTATTTTGTACAATTTATGCAACAGGTGGAATTGCAGTAACAACAGGAGTCAATGGTCTTACGTCTGGTATGATTAAAGGTGTGATAGGTTTGAAAAGTTTAGAAGAAAATAATATTATAACATGCGCTATAGCATCATCAAAAACTACGGGAGGCCCTTTTGCAAGCACATTTTATTCACACCAAATATGTACTATAGAAAGTAAAAATTCAACAGATACCCTATTTAGTGGAAAGCGTGTCAGTGCAAGCAGTCAAACAACAGCAGTTCCTGATAACTTTGGAGACAGTGAATGGGTAAAAAAATCAGGACTATGTGATTTTGTATTTAATGATAGAACAGAAATTTCAAAAAAATTAGTCTTGATTACCAAGATTTTAAAACATAAATTTAATAATCAAAATAAAAAAATAAATTTAAACAAACTTTCCAGTGAAGAATCAACAAGCGAACAAATTTTATCAAATACTTCAAAAGCAGTTTAGCAGAAGAATTAACTTAGATTTATCTCGTATCAAATATTTTTTATTTAAAAAAAAGATATATCCTAATCAAATTAAAGGAAAAATAATTACTGTTAAGGGATCTGATGGAAAAAATTCAGTGGTACAAGGTTTAAAAACAATCCTAATAGAAGATGGTAAAAAAATCACTACATTTACTTCTCCTGGCATTTTGTCAGTTTTAGATCGTATCTTTATTAAAGATAGATTTATCAGCCTAAATAAATTTAAAGAAATGAGTAAAGAAATAATAAAGTCAAAAATTAAACTCACATTGTTTGAGGCAATAACTTTAATATATGTAAAAACTATTAATAAATTAAAAGGGTTTCATTATCATATTGTGGAAGCAGGCGCCGGTTGGGAAAAAGATAGTACAAATTTATGGGAAAATCCAAGAGCTCAAATTGTAACTAATATAAATTTACAACATTTAGATCTTTTTAAAGTTAAAACCTTGACTCAAGTTATAAAAATTAAAGTAGGTTTTCTTTCAAAAAACACTGTTATTTATATAGGTAAACAAAAACCAAACGTATTAAAAAAAATAAAACAAATTTTAAAATCAAACCCTAGTAAAAAATATTATTATGGACATGATTTCAGATTAATAAAAAAAAAAAATTATTATATTTACCAAGATAAACTTGGAAAACTTAGTCTAAAATCTAATCAAATTTTTTCTGATGGGTTGTGGGAAAATATTGCATTAACAATAAAAGTAGCTAGAGATTTAAAAATTAAAAATAAAATTATTTTAAAAGCAATTCCTAAAATTTATTTTCAAGGAAGGTTAGAATATATTAAAAAAGGAAAACTTAGAAAATTTATTAATCCCAATGAAGATTTACTTTTGGATGGGGGTGCTTCAATTACAGCTGCAAAAAATGCAAATACATACTTAAAAAAATTAAAAAAACCAATCTATGGTATTTGGGCAATTCAAAAAAATAGAAAACCAAAAATATTTTTAAAAGAATTTCAAAACTTATTTGAAAAAATAATTTGTATTAAAGTTCCAAATGAAAAAAACTTCTGCAGTACAAAAGAATTAAGAAGTATAGCTAGGCAACTTAAAATAAAGAATGGGTCTGCAAAAAATATTCCTGAAGCAATAAAGAAAATTTCAGATAAAAAAAAAAAATTAATTTATATGTTCGGAAGTCTCTATACCGTTGGAAAAATTTTATCTTTAAACTAATTTTTAAGCGTTTTCAGCAAGCCAAGTTTTCATGGTTGACTCTGGAACAGAACCTACCTTTGTAGCTAATAACTTTCCATTTTTAAATATCATGACAGTTGGAACACCACGCACGCCAAATTTTGTAGGAGAATTTGGGGCAGAATCTATGTCATGGTAATAAAATTTAAACTTATCAGACATTTCATCTGAAACTTTTTCCATTATTGGTTTTAGTGCTTGGCACGGTCCACACCACGTAGCTGAAAATTGGACAACTGCTGAAGGTGATTTCATTATTTCATCTTCAAACATATCATCAGTACTTGTTACAATAGCCATACCTACTATTTAGTATTAAAATACAAAATGTCAACTATGCATTTTCAAACCTAGTTTGAATTTCCATAACATGCTGGTTGTATCCTTCAATAATTTCAAGCATTTCTTTATCATCTTTATATTTTGTTTCACGCAGAGTATCTGTTTCTGAAAAGAATGATGGAATCGTTTCCCATTTTTCCTTATTTGTAGATAATAACCTTTGAGCAAAACTTCGATTAATTTTATTATAAACATCTTTAGGCAAAGATTCTGGGCTTTCTTCATAAATTAAACATTCTGCAAAATACTGAAAGCGTTCTTCTGAAAATTTTTCTATTAAATTAACTTTTTCCTTCCAGTCTACTTCGTGGAATTTTTTCATTAATGCCTTATCTTTTTCATTAGCAAAGCCACCTGCATAAATAGTTTCCTCAAAAAGAAGTTCTGTTTGATCCATTGACATCTTTTCTTTAGCTTTATCCGAAAGAATTAAACTAAGTAGCTCAATAAATTTAGGATTATCATCTAGAACTTTAATTCTTCTATTAATTTCATCCATTCCAATTTTTGAATAATTTTCTGTATTCAATGCATAATCTGATTTTAATAAAACTGGAGATTTATTGGATTTTACCGTACGTAATATCTTTGGTGAAGTGTCGAGAGCTTTTGCCAATGCTTGGCTATCCATCTCTAAATAACGTGAGGGGTCAACTTTAACATCCCAGTTTATTGACCAATTAAATTCGGGGTGAAATAAAATATGATGACAAGCAAAAGGGACCGATCTTCCATAAAAATATTCTAAGGAAGTGTAAACTTTATTTTTTAAAATAAAATTTTCAGTTTCTTTTTTAGATGTTGTTATTAAAGCATCATTCCAAATATCATTAGTTTTTTTGTAAATAATTTCTGCAATTCCAATTGTATTCAGACAATCTGTGACAGCATCATGACTGGTGCCATTATCAATTAAATTTGCAGTACATAAATCAACTAACTTAAAACTATTTCTCTTTTTTTCTGATAAAATTGTTTTTAATCCATTTTCATCTGAAAACTTTGATGCTCTAGCTACATTTAAAATATCAAGATGCTTATTTCCATTAGTGTTGGTTTGATAAACCTCGGGTATTAAATTTTTAAAGTACATTCTGCGTGTAAATTCTAAATCAAACGCAATATTGTTAAATCCAGTTATAAATGAAGGTGTGTTGTCTTTGATAATTTTATAATGTTCTAACACCATTTGGTAATGGGACATGTTAGAATTTTTAAGTTGATCCACAGTTGAACGGTGAACTAAGCTCGCACCAATAGCTGGAACAACATTGGGTTTTAATCTACATCTTAATTCATGTTTTGATTTAATCTTTAATTTGTTATCACAAATTACAATTCCTGCTTGTATAACTTGGCAAAAGTTTATTCTTGATCCAGATGTTTCATAATCATGAACAATAAATGTTTCCATATATATTTTTTAATTTCTATTTAATTAATTTTTTACTTGTTTTGAATGGTCAACAAATTTTTCTACATTTTCTGATTGTACTGCTTTTTCAATTTGTTCAGGATCTTTTATATTTTCCAATGTTCTTGTTATTGATCTTGCATCCGTTCCAAACTTATCAACTACACTCATGGCTTCTTCTAGTTTTTTTCTAAGAATAAGAATATTATCAAAATGTTTTGAAAATCTTGTACTGATTGTTTTTAGATGATCATAAATTTCTGTTGCACCCTTTTGAACTTTCAAAGATTGAAATCCCATATGTAGAGATTGTAGATAAGCTGAAAGAGTATTTGGTCCACAAATTACAATTTTATATTTTTTCA
>TARA_B110000438_G_scaffold165343_1_pt1 | contig 17700 bp, 15 predicted proteins | sample TARA_B110000438 | Tara Oceans TARA_B110000438 (sample SAMEA4398413) | marine metagenome | biome: Polar Biome; feature: [MES] marine water layer (ENVO:01000295) within the mesopelagic zone...; material: water (ENVO:00002006), including particulate matter (ENVO:01000060) such... | reverse complement strand
GGACGGAATGGACATATGCAGTTAATTTAATCATTGTTTCATATACTAAAGTGGGCATTGATTAATGGCAATAACATAGCATATTGTGAGACTCTTATGCACACATGAGCTTTGTAGTCTGAGGAATAATTTTTAGTATGGGTAATTACGTCGCAAATATAGATTATTTGATTATTTTCCTTTACTTGGTCATGTTGGTCAGTATCGGTATCTATTCATACAAAAAAGATTCCAGTTATGAGGATTTTATATTAGCTGGGCGTGGTATGACTACACCTATGTTAATTTCAACCATGGTATCCACTTATTATGGCTTGGATATTCTCTTTGGCTCATCAGAAATGGCGTTTAATGATGGACTAATGGCATTTTTTGGTTATGCATTATCAACATTAGTTTTTTATTTATTTATTGCCTTTTATATGGCCGATAAATTACGTTCTGCAAATTTTATTTCATTGCCTGAAATTCTTGAAAAAGCTTATGGCAGAAAAACTTCCTCAATTGGGGCGATCAGCTCCATGGTTTATTGTTTACCAACGACCAGTTTGTTTGCATTAGGACGAGTATCCGAATTTGTTTTTGGGGTTGACGCTCATTATGGCGCCTTTATTTTGGGTGGAATTGCTTTGGCATATACTTTGCTAGGCGGTTTAAAAGCGGTGGCCATTACAGACACCATTCAATTTTCGCTTATGTGCATCACGGTTGCTGTCGGAGTTCCTCTTTTAGTCCATGAAGTAGGCGGGTTCGTGACGATTCAAGAAAACGTTCCAGCCGGTCATTTTAAATTATTTGGTACTGTGCCACCTTGGCTTTTAATTGCATATGCTTCTTCTAGCTTAGCAGTGCTGATCGACCCTTCATTGTATCAGCGAATTTTTGCAGCTCGAAGCGCTCGACAAGCACGCAATGCTATTTTGACCTCAACGGCGATCTGGACCACATTTGATTGGTTGGTTGTTGCAGGTGGTATAGCGGCATTAGCGGCAGTAACTTCTGGAATTTTATCTAGCGATGTTCATCCAAATGATGCATTTCTAATTGCGGTTACCTATGCGTTACCGATTGGGTTATCAGGTATATTTTTAGCCGGCGTCCTTGCCACCGCAATGTCAACCATTGATGGCTATACATTGGTAGCAGGTTCCAATATATCCTATGATATGTATCGACCATTAATAAAGCCAGATGCTACAGATGCTCAGCTTGTTAAGGCGACAAAGATTGGTATTGTCATAGCTTGGACATTGGGATATGTAGTGGCTTTCCAATTTGATCGTATAATGGCGTTATTGATTTTCGTTACAACAGTGATCACATCGACCGTCTTTGTCCCTGTTCTTATGGCGTTATTTTATAAGGGTCGCAAAACGGCATTGGCAGGTTTATTGAGTTGTGGTGCTGGTTTAGCCAGTGTTCTGACATTCTATATAGGTATGTCTCAGGTTGGAGATTATAATGAGGTCTGGGGTACTTATATTTTTTCTTTCTCTATTGGTGACTATGCTTTTTCAATATGGCAAGAATATGCTTTATTCTTTTGTTTACCCATTAGTTTATTAGGATTTTTTATTGGTAATATTTTTGGGAATAAAGTCGAAGAAGCTCCTTTGAAAAGTGAGGCATCATGACCGGTTGGGATATCTTCACTATTATTTGTGCAATTTTCTTAGGCTCTAGTGGTTGTATCTTATTGTATGTTTTTTTAAGAGATGCCTATAGAGATAGAGTTGAGCAAACCAAACGGTAAACCATAACAAGAAATATGTAGAGTTTTTTATCTAAGAGTATTGCTCAAGTACTTTTCTTATCACTTGCCCAACAATTACATCTTCACCCTCATTCATCACAGTGGCCGACAGATGAATCCTTCCTTGCGAAAAGCGGAGTAATCTTACCTCAACAGAGGGAGTGCTTTCACGCAAAGCTTCAATGAAAGATTGTTTAGAAAGTTTGATTATATTGGTATCCCAATCCAGATCTAAATAAAGCTCATTGGTGATGGACTTAGAGCTGTAAATGTTAGTTTTAACACCATTAATATCCGAGATTTGATTAATAATATTTTGAAAGCGAATTCGCTTATAAGCATTGTCTTCATGTTCTGAAATAGTTAATCCTGTTTCCAATGCAACCAGCATACCTAGGTATTCTTCTGTTGAAACTTTCATACCCCTTCCAATAGAAAGATCATTGGGAGCACTATGTTTTCTTGCATAACTGATCAGATTAGCTTTACCCAATAATAATCCGGCGCTGTAAGGACCGCGTAAACCTTTGCCTCCTGAATAACAAATAAGATCAAAATTCTCTTTTACGCCTGCAATTACATTAGATGCTGGCGGTGTTGTTGTTGCGGCATCACAAAAACAAGGAATCTTCATTTGATTGGCAATTTCGAGATAGCGTTTTGCCGAAATAATATTATCGATTTGTATGGGCGGCTTAAGAAAAAACATCATGGCAGTTTTTTTGTTGATGGCTTGATGAATGTCTGTTTCTGATTCCACTTCGATTAATTTTCCACCAGCAACGGTCAACGCTTTGTCGTAGGTGTAGCGATGTTTTTTTTGAATAATAATTTCATCTTTTATATTGGTTGTATTTGGTAGTTGCTGCATTTTTTTCTCATCTGCACCTGTCATACAAGCTGCCGTGCCCAAAACTATTGAAGCTGTAGCACCTGAGGTCACCATCGCGGCTTGAGCCCCGGTCAGTTTGGCAATTTTCTCCCCGACAGCATCATGTAATGTATTTATTTTGACTTTTCTGGTTGCTGCATAGCGCATTGCATTAATGGTCTCTTCTCTCATACGGGCACCACCAAATACCGAGTAAGCCCCTGCAGCATTTATAAAAGGCGTAATATTAAGTTCTTTGTAATAATCACGTTTGCTGAGTTGTATTTTTCCCATCACACTGGGGGATGCATTTAATTTCGATTTTGCCATGAGTGTGATTGGCAAGATGCCAGCAAAACTTTTTAGTAAAGTACGTCTAAAATTCATAATTTTTTCAATTAACTCTCAATTAATGACTTTTGTAATATCGTATTGATTCTTTGTACTACGATTTGCGCCTCATTTTTCGATAGCATGACAGCAGTTAGATGAATATTTCCTTGTGAGAGGAACAACGCCCTAATTTCAATTGAGGGGGTCCCATGGCGTAATTTTTCTTTTAATTCTTTTGGTGTAATTTGATAGCGTTTGTCCCATTGAATTTCTATGTAAGGTTCACTGGCCTCAAAATCAGGTTGATTTATTGTAGTTGTGATACCAGGAATAATAGCCAGTTGCGCTTGCATAAATTTTACTGTCTGTCGTTGCCGACTAAATTCAGCCTTTTCATCATATTTTAAGCTGGTTTCCACAGCGATCATCATTCCTAGATATTCCTCAGGCGCAACTTTCATGCTTCTTCCGTAGGCGCGATGATTTGGTGAGCCATGTTGTTTCGCATATTCAACTAAATCTTTTCTGCCCAGCAATAAGCCGGCACTATAAGGACCACGTAGACCTTTACCTCCTGAATAACACACTAAATCAAAACCATATTTGATGGTTGTTGCTATTCTTTTGACCGGTGGCACTGTAGTAGCGGCATCACACATAATCGGTATTTCATGATGTTTGGCTATCTTTATGTATGTTTCGATATCAATATTTTCAATATCTGGTCGATTGAGCAGATAAAAGAGCATGGCAGTTTTTTTGTTAATTGCGTTTGGAAGTTCTTCCAGATTATTTACCTCTACCAAAATTGCCCCAGGAGCACGAATGGATCTGTCGTATAGGTAACGTTGGTTTTTTAGAATTATTACTTCATTTTTCATGCCAGTTGTGTCGGGTAATCTTTCATTTTTATCACTATCACCCATCGTCATACAGCCTGCTGTTCCTTGGATGATCGCGCCGGTAGCACCTGAGGTCACTATAGCTGCTTCTGCACCAAGCATTTCGGCAATTCGTTTACCAACAGCATTATGTAGATCGCCCATTTTTGCTTTGTGCGTTATGGCATAGTCCATTGCCTCAATTACTTCCGGCCACATTTTTGCCCCACCGAGAGATGAATATGGTCCGACTGCATTTATAAAAGACTCAACACCAAGCGCTTTAAAATAATCGGGAGTTTTGATTATTTTTGGGTTAATTGAAGCCGCATTCGCAGAAAAATAGCTTAGGGGGCTTATTGCGCTGAGACCTCGAAGGAAATTTCGTCTACTTGTATTTTTGAGCATTTATTTATTGGTTTTTCTGAGAAGCCATGTAGTACCTATACCGATTGATGCGATAATAGTCAAAAATATGAAATAGTTTTGATGACCCACTAATCCTGGATTGGCATCAAGGATTCTTCCTGAAATAGAGCCAAAAAATATTTCTGGTGTGAACCCTACGAATGAAACGATACCAATTGTCGTTCCCGTAATTTGACTTGGCGTATTGATTTCGTGAATAAGCGCAAAATAAATTCCACGTATAGCAAAAACCGCGAAAAACGTAACAAAGATATTTATAAATACAACAGTGACCCATGGCGCGGACCCATCTATAAATATAAAGCTACTAAAAGAGAATATGAGCATACAGAACATCAGCAAAATAACACGACTAGCAATGATTCGATCAGCAAGTATTCCAGCAAATATGGCTGCAATGGGTCTGGTTAAAGAGGCATATGTAAATAATGTAGCTGCATCGACTTCATTCATACCAATTACTTCATAAGCATATAAAGCCATGTTATCAAGGCCTTTGTATGTCGAATAAGCACAAATTATAATGCCTGCATGCAACCAAACTAGTCGGTTCGAGAGGACTTGAGTCAGTTTTTTAAGATTTATGGAGAACTCTTTGTTGTTAGCATCTGTTTGGGAATCAGGAAGCAATGTCCAAACTAGAATGGCACCAATTCCAGTTAAAGCAGAATAAAATAGAATGATCGAGCGAAAACCATTTAACCTTTCTGCTGCAGATGCTAGGTTAATTTGTGTAGGCAAAAAACTAGCAAAAATTACAATTGCGATTGCGGATAACAACGAAGCCAGTAAGCCTCTTCCTCCTTCTAGTAAGCCAAATGCTTTGCCTTGAGTGTAGTCTCCACCCCATTCTTTTGTGGCTTTGATCATCGCTGCCCAAAATAAAAATATCGTGGTGATACCCCAATAACCATAAAGTAATGTCATTCCAAGTAAACTCGGCACAGTACTCATATAGAGCCCACCAGAAGCAGTTAGTAATAGTGAGACAGCCATTAATTTTCGCGCTGACACTTTATCTGCAATCATGCCTCCCAGGAAATAGGAGATCATCGCCATTACGCCATAGATGGCAAAGATATCTCCTAAGTTAGTATTGCTTAAGTTAAATACGTCTAGGAAGGCAGGTCGAAAAAAACGTGCTAAATGAAAAGGTAAACTGAAAACCAACTCGCTGGCTAAAATCAGAATGATCATTTGCATCATACGATGCTTGTTTTTAATCATTATCATATAAAGAAGAGTATTCTATAAAAATCAAGAATGGAAAGAAATCTAACGTTTATAATTTTGTGTGGTTTTATTATGAAATAAATATTTATTTAATTTTGATCAGCAAAAAAAAGACTGGATTGCTAAAATAATTACTTACTAAATCTAAGGAAAATAATTATTTCACTGGTATTCGCATTTTTTGGCACTGCTTTAGTATACGCATCCGTCGGGTTTGGTGGGGGCTCAACTTATAATGCTCTTTTGATTTTAAGTCAGGTTGATTATAATTTGGTTCCTATTATTGCCTTGATCTGTAATGTGATAGTAGTGAGTGGTAACTGCCTGAGATACTATCAAAATCAATTGATACCCTGGTCATTCACCTTACCGGTTATTTTGGTGTCCATTCCATTTGCTTTTTTAGGTGGTAATACATTGCTTGATGAAGCGCTCTTTATTGAGATTTTGGGTTGGGCATTGTTAGCTTCTGGTTTGATGATGCTTTATAGGCATCAAGAAATTATTTCTTCATCGGCCAAATTAAACAGCTCTTTAGGTAAAGTAATCAGCATAGTGGTTGCTGCTGGTTTGGGTTTTCTTGCTGGTCTGGTAGGCATTGGTGGAGGGATTTTCTTTGCTCCAATTTTGCATTTAACTCGAGTACTTCCGACGAGAAAGATCGCTGCTTTTGCTAGTATTTTCATTCTGGTTAATTCTGTCGCCGGCCTTATCGGGCAATTTAATAAATACGATAATCTCGATATCTTGTGGTTCGATAGGCAATATGCTTGGCTCTTAATTGCGGTTTTTATCGGAGGACAAATGGGTTCGCACTTAAGTATCAAAAGAATTAAACCAATTATTTTACGTCGATTAACCGCAGTTCTAGTGATTTATGTAGGATGTAGATTATTATTGATATAAGATTAATTTCATTACTATGGATTAATTAAAAAAAGATAAATATCAGAGTAAAGCTTGAGGTGTTAAGTGTCATTAGAAATAAGAAAAATTGTGGTGCATGATGAAGAAACACTAATTGAGGGTTTTTGTGAAGCAAGCACTCCCCTCAGGATGTTCGCAGTAGCGGCAGTTGTGAAAAATCCATGGTCTGGTAGATACGTGGATGATTTAAAACCAGAAATTTTATCCATTGCCCCTCCTTTGGGTGCAGAGTTAACTCGAAGAATCATAGAGTTAGCCGGTGGAGGGGAAAAAATAGAAGCATACGGCAAAGCCGCTGTAGTAGGCCTGGATGGAGAAATTGAGCATGCCTCTGCCCTGATTCATACTTTACGATTTGGGAATTATTACAGAGAGGCTGTAGGTGCAAAGAGTTATTTATCCTTCACGAATACTCGTGGCCCTGCCAATGCACCTATTATGATTCCATTGATGGATAAAAATGATGCAGGTCGACGCTCCCATTACTTGACCATTCAATTTTCCATTGCAGATGCTCCTAGAGCGGATGAGATTGTGGTCGTTTTGGGCGGCTCTATTGGCGGCCGTCCCCATCATCGTATTGGTGATCGTTATCAAGATTTAAAAGACCTCGGCCATGATGTGGAAAACCCTGCCTCGGTCTAAAACTACCAATAATATCGCCTATTACAAAACCGGTAATGGGCCGACTATTCTTATGATTCATGGCGTGGGTTTGAAATTAGAAAGTTGGGAGTCTCAAATACAATCACTCAGTAAAGAGCACACAGTGATTGCCATTGATTTACCAGGACACGGAGACAGCAGTCAGTTAAATCCAGCACCAAGTAATATTGATTCCTATACTCAACAAATAAAACTATTTGTCGATGAAGTTATTCCTGATTCTTGTATTGTCATTGGCCATTCTTTAGGAGCTTTGATTGCGATTCGTTTTGCTCATTTATATAAGAACTGCTGTGACGGTGTGGTGGCTTTAAATTGTATTTATCAACGAACTGAAGAAGCAATGAGTTCTGTTAAGTTCCGCGCAAAAAAACTTGCCACAGAAGGTTCTAAGAATATTATCTCTAGTACTCTCAGCCGATGGTTTGGTGAAAACCCAACGGACTGTAATTTAGAGTTAGCAGGCATTTGTAAAAAATGGTTGCATGACACTAATATCAAGGGTTATAGCGATGCCTATAATATTTTTGCCGCTGAAAATGGGGTGGCAGAAAAAATACTAATGATGAATAATTTGCCCATCGCCTTTATAACAGGTACGTTAGATTCAAATTCAACGCCATTAATGAGTCGGGATATGGCGAAAATATCTCCTTTCGGAATGTCGGAAATAATTCCAGGGGCGGGTCATATGGCTCAAATGTCACATACAAAAGAGGTCAACGGAATATTACGGTCATTTGCTCTAGGTATCAGAAATTAATATAGCGAGATAGCTCGATGAAATTTTCACTCTTTGCACATATGGAACGCACAAATCAGCAACAATCATATGCTGATATGTATGACGAATTCTTAGGGCTATGCCAACTGGCAGATCAAGGTGGAATGCGAGCTATATGGACGGGCGAGCATCATTGTATGGATTTTACTATAACCCCTAATCCTTTTATTAATATCGCGGATTTAGCGGGCAAATTAAATCATGTCCGATTGGGTACAGGAACAATAATAGCTCCATTTTGGCATCCAATAAAACTTGCTGGTGAGTCAGCCATGACGGATATAATTACATCGGGAAGATTAGAGCTGGGCATAGCAAGAGGGGCTTATAGTTATGAATATGAACGATTGATGCCAGGTATGGACGCTTGGGAGGCTGGTGCTCGTTTGAGAGAAATGATACCGGCAATTCGAGGTCTTTGGAATGGTAATTATGCGCATGATGGTGAGTACTATAAGTTCCCAGAATCAACCTCAACACCTAAACCAATACAATCATCTGGCCCACCTATATGGATCGCTGCAAGGGATCCAAATAGCCATGAATTTGCTGTAGAAAATAATTGTAATGTTCAAGTAACGCCACTCTGGCAGGACTACGAAGAGGTTGAAGTTTTAATTGCTCGTTTTCGTGCGGCTCAAACTAAATGTCAAAATCAATATCAATCAAAGATAATGTTATTGCAGCATACGTTTGTGAGCAAAACGGAGGACGAGTTAGAGCATGCTGCAAAATTATTCAGTAAATTTTATAGCCACTTTGGTGCATGGTTTAAGAATGAGAGACCGGTTGATCAGGCATTAATGAAAAAATTATCTGATGATGAAATCAAAGCACTTGAAATGTATTCTCCAGCTATCATGAAAAATAATCTGGCGATCGGTAATTCAATGGAAGTGATAGATCGTTTGAAAAAATACGAGGCTCTTGGTTATGATGAGTTTGCTTACTGGATTGATTCAGGGATGAGTTTTGACATGAAGAAAACCTCCTTAGAGAGATTTATTAACGAGGTTATGCCTGCTTTTCATTAATAAATAGGTTATGAAATATGACTACTAAAGAAAAAATACCTCATTATCCGCTTTTTATTAATGGCAGGTTTGTTGAGGGAGAAAAACAAGAAATCATAGGCAGCATTAACCCACATACCGGAAAAGTATGGGCAACGTTCGCCACCGCCAATGATGTAGATGTGGAACGAATAATCTCCATGGCTAGAAAAACAGTGGAAAAGGGGGAGTGGGCAGACATGTTGCCAACGATGCGTGGCAAATTGTTATTCAGACTGTCTGATTTAATCGAAGAGCACGCCTCTTTTCTCGGTGAAATCGAAACTCAAGACAGTGGAAAGTTACTTATTGAGACGGCCACTCAAACTAAATATGTTGCTGATTATTACCGTTATTATGCGGGTTTAGCAGATAAAATAGAGGGCGCTACGTTACCGATTGATAAGCAGGATATGCATGTCTATACCACATGTGAACCGATCGGTGTGGTGGCTGCGATAGTTCCTTGGAATGCTCAGATGTTTCTTACCGCAACAAAATTAGCTCCGGCACTGGCTGCTGGTTGCTCTGTTATTATCAAAGCATCCGAAGTAGCTCCATGCGCATTATTGTATTTTGGAAAATTAATTAAAGAAGCGGGATTTCCAGATGGCGTGGTCTCAATTATTACTGGAGATGCTAAAAATTGTGCCGTTCCATTAACTACACATCCGGATATTGATCGTATTGCATTCACTGGAGGGGCTGAAACAGCTAAACAAATTATTATTAATTCTGCAGAAAATTTTGCTGTGACCACGCTTGAACTGGGTGGAAAATCTCCAATAATAGTTTTTGAAGATGCAGATATTGAAAGTGCCATTAATGGAATTATTGCAGGGAATTATGGGGCTTCAGGACAATCCTGTGTAGCAGGATCAAGAGTTATTGTGCAGGAATCAATTAAAAAGGATGTCATAGCTAGACTTACAGAAAAAACTCAAAATATTAAAGTAGGCAGCCCAACAGATCCAAAAACTCATGTAGGTCCGTTGTGCACAGAAAAGCAAATTATATTAATTGAAGACACTTTAAAGAAAGCCAAATTACAAGGCGGTAAAATTCACTTTGGTGGTAAGCGAAAAGAAGGTGAAGGGTATTATTTTGAACCCACATTAGTGGATTGCCCTAATAATTCCATAGCGACACTTGAGATTGAAATGTTTGGTCCAGTGATGTCAATGCTGTCTTTTGAGAATGAAGAAGAGGCTATTGATTTAGCTAATAATAGTCAATATGGTCTAGGCTCGGGCGTGTTTACCAATAATCTGGCTCGCGCGCATCGTGTTTCAAAAAAGATTAAAGCGGGTATTTGTTGGATTAATAGCTATCGAGCAATTTCACCAATTGCCCCATTTGGTGGATATAATCGCTCCGGTTATGCCAGAGAAGCAGGCATACAGGCGATTAATGATTATATACGGACTAAAACTACTTGGATTAATGTATCTGATACTCCGATGGCTAATCCCTTTGTCATGCGTTAGTTAGAATTATCGTGCCTTTCTTTAATTTTTAGTAGATGAGAATTAATATTTTATCTTTATCAATCTGATTCTATATCATGATCTAGCAGGGCCTTAATTAATGAAATAGCCATAAGAGCCATAACGACTGAAAATGGCAGAGCTCCTATGATCATTATCGATCGCAATGCATCCATTCCTCCAGCCGCTAACAATACACCTATAAGTACTGAGAATAGAACACCCCAGATGACTATATGCTTTGCTTGCTTTTGACTTTGATTCCCACCTGAGGCGAGTGTGTTGATGATTAAAATACCAGAATCTGCTGAGGTCACTAAAAAAGTTACTAGTAATATCACTATGACTAATGAGAGTGCGATGGCCAACTCAGGCGACAGTATTAAATTAATTGTTTCAAATAACTGAGCAGAAATATCTGCATTAACTATTGCACCCTGAGCGATGCCAGACAGCTCAAGATCAATCGCCGTAGCGCCAATGAAGGTGAACCAAACCAAGCATATTAAAGACGGAATTATCATCGCGCCGATGACGTATTCACGAATTGTTCTACCGCGTGAGACACGGGCTAAGAAGAGACCAACAAAGGGAGCAAAGGCAATCCACCAGGCCCAGTAAAAGATGGTCCACGTGCTCTGCCATCCTTGTAAAGCAGCACTGGGTTCAGCACCCGTATCCTTCCAGACTGTCGTTGACATAGCTGGCAAGGCGATTAGGTAATCCCATATCGTATAGAAAAAGGTTTCTAGCGCAAAAAAAGTAGCGCCAAATAAAATGAAAAAGGCAATCAAGAAAACCGATAAACTCATATTAATATTCGACAGCCATTTAATACCTCGTTTTAAACCCGACATAGCAGATAGGCAAGACGCGCTAACAATCAAAGTTAATCCAAATAATTGTGCTAGCAGAGTCGGTTTGCCTCCTTCATCCACCAACCAAGTTGCGCCACTGATATTGAAAAGACCAGATGCAAATTGCGATACACCGTAACCAATGGTCACGCTGAGGCCGACAATTGTGGCTAAGATGGCGACGATATCTACAACATGACCAGCACCGCCAGACATGGCACGACCGAAAAGAGGCTGTAGCGCACTTCGAATCGTTAAAGGCAGATGGCGGTTATATGACAAGTAACCCAATGAAATACCAATCACCCCATAGCAAGCCCAGGGTGTAAGACCATAATGCAACATAGCCCATTTATAGGCATTACGGACATTGTTCTCATCAAGTCCGGTAGTTAAACCTTTAATTGTATCTGGGTTATTGGCAAAGTGAAAAATGGGTTCGGCCGTGGAATAGGTGAGCATGCCTATACCTATACCGGCACCAAACATCATTGATAGCCATGAGAACATAGTGAATTCTGGTTTCTCATCCGCTCTACCTAACTTTATATGAGCACTGCGCGGCCAAAGTCCAAGACCCAAGCACACTATTGTATAAAAAGCAGTAACATAGATATACCAACCACCAAAAGTTTGCGTTGACCAATTTTGAACTTCTAACAATACTTGTCCTGCAGCAGAAGGAGATAGGCCTACCCAAATGATTAGTCCAACAATTAGTAATTTTGGTATCACGGCAACAAATCGGTTAAAACCTTCATAGAAACCAGATTGTTCCGTATTGATTGATACTAGTGGTTGCTGTTGATTAGACTTTGAATCATCCAAAATCATTGCTCCTTTTTAATGATTTAAGTAACTTTTTTGTTATTCGCCCGCGCCAAGTCGCGATTGCTCACTTGCTTCAACTAATATTTGATCAGCTATTTGCAAGAGTTTTTGATAATAATTTGTCTTTATATGTAAACCATTTATGATTTTATGATTATAGTATTGTTTAAATTCGCTCACTGAGATCTCTTGGATAATATTTTCCTTATTGGAAATTGGTTGAATTTTTATGGATGACTCAATGGAATTAATCCTATTTCTAGAGCATATCAAATCTAAATCAGAGTTGTTATTGGGAACTAAAGTATTTATTTTTATTATTGAATAACTTGGGTATTTCTCATTTGGGTTGATGCTCGCCATATGCAATAAATTTTTTTCTGAATCTGTCCACCAGGCTTTCGCATGATACCCTTTTTGACTGCATTTAATGAGACTCGGTAGAATTGCTATGGGGTCCAGTATATTGATAATATTGGTGTGACAAAGATTATCTTGATGACATTTTGCTAATGTCATATCAGTAATAATGCTCGATGTATGAATGAGACTATGATCTTGATTATGAAAGACAAAGCGTTTTTTTTGGTCTTCAGATATGACGGGCAATAGTTTTAATTTTTTAGGATCTACGTTAGTTATTTCTAGAAAATTAACAACACCCATAAGCTCATGCAGTTCTAGCCACTGAATGATTGCTGCTGTGTCTTCAAAATCATATTTGTGACCATAATATGCCTCACAAGCACGATTTAGAAGAGCTTTAAATTCATTGATAGAAATTCTAATGAATTTCATTTCCTTTGCTCGATTCATTACTTGGCATAACAGGGAAAATCCAATCGTCTTTATATTGGGTGCCAATATCTGAGACAATAGGAGCTCCTTGGAACATGGTATTTCGAACCCAAAGTCGAGATTTCGGATCAAACTTCCCAACGCCAAAAAAGGATAATTTACATCTCAATAGATGGATCGGCAGTACATCTTTATCGAGTAAGTTAGCTTGAATTTCGCCATACCTTGTTTTCGCCATAGTTTGTATCCGCCGGATAATGTGACGATGCTCTGGATAAGCAAACACGAACTCAGCAACATTATTAATTTTCATCTCTGAGGGTAATGCAGTAATGGCTGCGTAACATTGTTCAACAGCGAGAGCAATGCCAATCAGTATTTCTTTTTCGGCACCATTATCAACATCTCTATCACCCAGTCTTGGTTCCATCTTTTCTTCGGACCGGTACCAGAAAATCGCGTTCGCGTTTTTGGATTTAAAATCATATTGCAAAGCCCATTGATATTGGTTTTCTATAATTGTTTTGAGATTTAGTAATTTCATTTCTGGAGTAAGCTCGTATATCTCTTCGATGTCCTGATTATTTTCTAGCGCGAGTACCTCTTCAGGATGAACTTCGATCAGAATGGTATTAATAAGTTCTTGCGCTTCAACGTTATAGTTATCTGACACATATTGAATCATCTGTTGCCAATTTGTAAGATTTACTTTTTCTTGATTTAACCATTTTAAGATTGAGGAGAGAGCTTGGCTGGCATCACAATTAATTTTATTTTGCGATTCATTGTCGGTGGCTATTTCATTTAAATGAGTAATGGCACGTTGCATTAATATGCTAAATATATGTAGTGTGTTATTAGTAGGCAGTGTATGACTTAATACTTGTGCGAGGGCAAATTCTCTTGTTTCAATCCAACTATTGATGAGCAATGGATGCTTAATTAAAAAAGGCGCCATTCCAAGACCAGTAGCGTTGCCAATACCAAAATATCTTTTTAGGTTGTCATCAAGGCGAACTGACAATTTAGGCGCACACATAGAAGCGATATGATCAGCTTGATCTAGACTGAATTGCCTTATCATAAAACAAGAGAACATTTCCGCAGAAAATGGTTCTGTGAAATCTGCGTAAGACATTTTGATTTTACTCCAGTCAGCCATTCCAAATTTACCACTTCCATAGACAGCCGTGGTGCGATACAAATAGCCAACCTCATTAATTTTTTTGATAGATGGCTGCTTGCCAGAACTGAGCTGATTGATAACGTATTCAAAATTACGACTGCTTTTATTGGCTCTCGATAAAACAAGGCTTTGTGCCGTCATTCTACCTTTCTCCTGGAGAGGTACATTTTTTCTGAGAGATTCTAATTCTGTTGGGTCAAAGGATCCATGACGAAGAGTCACGGTCAGATCCCATGCTTCAGCTATAACTCTGTCCGTACGAAGACTAGGATCTAAAAAATTAGCAAATACGACAAAATGATAGCAATTGGATGGGGTTTTTATCTCATAGATGGCTTCACCGTATCCTTTTTTATCTAGATTAAAAAGGGCAAGATTAATATGCCATTGTTCTTGCATCACTTTTCTCATTAACTTTCGCATAAAGCTTAATTTATAAGGATAAAAGCTTCCCAATCGTTTTAGATCCATTACCTCATTAGGGGCTCTAAGATGTTTCTTCGTTTGTGCGAGGTCAGAGTTCTGACGGCTCATGAACTTTTACTATTTAGTGGTGGAAAAGAAGATTCGAAAAAATTTAACCAGTTTTTACCCATAATTTTTTCGATATCTTGATCACTAAAGCTTACCGCTTGAAGCCCATCGATTATATTCTGAAATCCTAGGTTATTTTGGAACCATTCTGGTTGTTTGGGCCAGGCAGGTTTAGCGGCAGTACCTTCACCAAAGTCCGGCGATAGGGCCCATCTGCCACTACGCATCCATTCTAAGACGGTATAATCCCAATTTAGACATAGATCAGAGCCAATACCAATACGATCTATACCCATTAATTCGGCTGTATCATAGATCATGTTACAAAATTCTTCCAAGGAACAATCTGAACCATTAGCAAGATGAAAAGGATAAAGACTGACACCCAGCATGCCTTTAGATTGACTGAGATTTTTAAGGACATCATTTGATTTATTTCTTATAGCCGCATGGAAAGTAGTTGGATTTGCATGCGTAATTGCAATTGGTCGACTGGAAATATCCATTGCTTGCAAGGTAGAAAATTCTGCACTGTGAGACATGTCAATGATCATACCGAGGCGATTCATTTCCTTGATGGCTACCTTGCCGAAGCGAGTGATCCCTGAATCTTTTTCTTCATAACAGCCGGTGGCAAGTAAGCTTTGATTGTTGTAACTAAGCTGCATGATGCGTGCACCCAGCTGATGCATTTCTTCTATTAGACTTACATCATCTTCAATGGGAGAGCAATTTTGAAAGCCAAAAATAATACCAATTTTGTCGTTATTTTGGGCAATCGTAATATCCTCAGCATCTCGAATAGGCATAATGAGGTCAGCGTGTTCTGTGAATTGTTTGTTCCAGGTATTTATGTTTTGGAGGACTTCTTTTTTATTTTCCCAATAGGCAATGGTGACATGAATAACATTGACGCCACCAAGCTTCGCTTCTTTGAAAAGCTCTCGATTCCAATTTACATATTGGAGACAATCAATAATTAAAGTGTCATTTGTATTCATTATGATGAGATGTAAGTAGTTTTAACAATGGTATAAAATTCTTTAGCGTATGTGCCTTGTTCTCGCGGCCCATAGCTTGATGCTTTCCTTCCACCGAATGGCACGTGGTAATCAGTTCCAGCAGTCGGCAGATTAACCATCACACAACCCGATGCAGAATAGCGTTTAAAGTGTGTTGCTCGCTTGAGAGATTGAGTAATAATTCCAGAAGATAACCCAAAATCAGAATCATTCGAAATGCTCAGTGCCTCTTCATAATTATTGACTTTTATAACGCAAGCAATGGGTCCAAATACTTCCTCACGATTTATCTTCATCTGATTGTTGGTTTCTGTGAATAAAGTAGGGCGCATATAAAATCCATCTTTATTAACTTTCAACGTTTCATCGCCGGTGACCATTTTAGCGCCATCTTTTTGAGCGGATTGTATGTATTTTGTATTTTGCTCAAATTGACGCAAGTCCACAACAGGACCAATTTGTGTGGTTTTCTCCAGCGCATCTCCAACAGTCAATGCTTTGGTTGCAGTTATCATTCTTTCAACAAATTCATCGTGAATGCCCGCTTCAACAATTAATCTAGAGGATGCTGTGCATTTTTGACCGGTCCCAAAAAATGCCCCATTGATGGCACAATTGACAGCAGTATCTATATCGGCATCGTTCAGAATTACCAGGGCATTCTTACTGCCCATTTCCAGTTGAATCCGTGTCATATTCTTAATGGCTTTTTGTGCAATCAAGTTTCCTGTCTTTACTGAGCCAGTAAAGGAAATTGCATCAATATCTTTCGATTCTGTGAGTGTTTCACCAGCAATACTGCCAGGTCCTTGCACACAGTTAAGAACCCCTTTTGGCAAACCACTCCGATGCACAATATCGGCAAAAGCAATAGCACTCGCTGGAACTATTTCTGAAGGTTTTAGCACCACACAATTACCAAAAGCTAAAGCAGGAGCGATTTTCCAAGCGGCGACTGCAATGGGAAAATTCCAAGGAGTGATCACCCCTATCACACCAAGAGGTTCTCTGGTGACTTCAACGTTTACATTAGATCGAGTTGAGGTTGCCAATTCACCCATTTGGCGTAATACTTCTGCTCCGAAATACTGAAAGAATTGCCCTGAACGATAAACCTCACCAATACCTTCGGCTATTGGCTTCCCTTCTTCTCTCGCAATTAATTCACCGATTTCTGCACTACGATCAATTAGTTCATCACCAATGCAATCGAGAATTTTTTTTCGCTCTTCAAGTGAGCTATTTGACCATTTATCAAAAGCATCTCTAGCACTTTTAATTGCTAAGAGGCAATCTTCTTTAGAGGCTGCATGATAGGTACCTATGCAATCTGTCGTATCGGATGGATTAATACTGGTAAAAGATTGTCCATGCTTGAGCCACTGCCCATTGATTAAGTTACTTCCTAAATTTGACATTTTTTCCCTATAAAACACACATTGAAAGATTAAATTATACGTGAATACATTTTTAATTATTGTAACTATTCTTAAACGAGATTTCCCAGTGCATTTTTCAAAGGTTGTAACCAGGGCTCATAGTTTTTCCACTGCTCCAGTCCGCTTTTGAATATGGGTTGTCTCACTTGTTCTGAGCTGGGTGTTCTGATGCTTCTTTCGGTTTGGTGAAAGTTAATGCAGTTTTCTTCAAAAGGAAGTTCACAGTAATTCAGTATGCGTTTGACTTCTTGCTCCAGATTGCCAACTACATCCTCATAATGAACACGGAGAATCTTACCAGGAAGTACTTTATCCCAATGATCCATGATTTTTACATAATCACGATAATAGGTGCCTATTTCATCCAAGCCATATGAAAATTGCTGGCCAGTGGAAAATAATTGTTTAAAACCACTAAAACAACAAGCCATTGGATTGCGTCGCGCATCAATAATTTTTGCGTTAGGAAGAATCAGTTTGATTAAAGCAATATGACGAAAATTATTAGGCATTTTATCAATAAAATAAGGCGCTTTTTGTCTGTGGATACGGGTATCTTCAATATAATTTTCACCGAAGTGTTTTAATTTTTCGGCATCGAGTGATCTCAAGTTAGC
>TARA_B110000438_G_scaffold293311_1_pt1 | contig 17714 bp, 23 predicted proteins | sample TARA_B110000438 | Tara Oceans TARA_B110000438 (sample SAMEA4398413) | marine metagenome | biome: Polar Biome; feature: [MES] marine water layer (ENVO:01000295) within the mesopelagic zone...; material: water (ENVO:00002006), including particulate matter (ENVO:01000060) such... | reverse complement strand
GATTCCTAATCCCTAGCTCCGCGTTCGAGTCGCGGTGGGAGCACCATCATAAATCAGTTACTTAAACAATCTATACAATCTTTGTTTTAGTGCTGGTGTCAATATAGGTGTAGTATATGAATTATAATTATCAGTTTAAAAATTTTTTTTGGGATATAAATATTTTAATTCTAATCGCTACTTAATTAATGTAATATATTTAATTTTTTAGACTTCTTAAACTTAAAGCAGGAACTAACAAATACTTATTTAGAAACGCATTATGGAATCACCATCAGGATTATGGGTTTTAGACTTGAGGCCACAATCAAATGAAGAACAAATGCTCACTCGAGAAATGAAGAACTATTTACGTACAATGAACAATATTTATAAAAAAAACATAGCTGTTCAAGGACCGAGTGGAAGTGGGAAAACCCTCCTTGCTGAGTCATTAGGAAGATTTAAAACTAGAACATTGAATCTATCCAAAGAAATTCCAAAAGATTTTGATAGTATCCACAAAAATAATGAAATCTTAATTCTAAAAAGAATAGATGAAGCTCCGGATAAATTTCTTAAGAAAATGAGTAATTATTCAAAATATAATTCTGTCTTTGTGACATCTAGGAATACAGATTATTTTTCTAAACCATATTTTGATAACTTTGTAAAGATTTCTATAGAAACAATGCTCCCGAAATCAAATAGATCATTCGATGCACTTGAAAAATATCTAGTAAATATTCTCAAAGTTAAAAATATTTCATTTGACGCAAAAGATGAACAATTCCAGATTAGTATTAAAGAATTATTTGAAAAATTATGGCCAAATCTACGTCAAATTATCAGACAATTACAATTGAGAACTAAAACTGGCCAATGGGTTAGTATACCTCTTTGACTAAATAGTTAAAGCTAGGTCTAGCTCATGATAAAATCAATTTTCAAATATCCTTATTTATAAAATACTTTTTATTATCATTTCCACTTATTAATTTTTCAAATTTAACTCCATATACTTTCTTTAAAGATAATGTGTCCATCACTTCTTTAGAGTTTCCATAATAATGTGACTTAGAACCTATCATCACCACTTTACTGGAATGGTGATATGCTAAGTTTGGATCATGAGTTGAAAATATTAAAGAAATACCTCTTTCTTCCCTGAGTTCTTCCATAATCTGGAATAACTTTACTTGATTTCTTAAATCAAGAGATGAACTTGGTTCATCTAATACTAGTAGATTTGAACCTGAGATAATCGCCTGTGCTATCAAGACGATTTGTTTCTGACCTCCACTTAATTGAGAAAACGGTTTTGATGCTAATTCTGCTATTCCAAATTGCTCCAATAAATTTTGAGCAATTTTTAAGTCATGATAATTTGGATATTCATACCATTTTAGGTCTCTTACTTTTCCTAGTAAAATCATTTCGGTTACAGTTAGTTCACTCAACAAATTAAAATTTTGTGGAAGAAATGAAACTCCTCCTTGTGTAATTACTTTACCATTTTTGGGATCTTCAAATCCCACAATGCACCTTAAAAAAGACGTCTTACCAACACCATTCGGTCCAAGTAAAGCCATAGACTCACCGCTTGTAACAGATAATGAAATATTTTTAATAAGTAATTTATGTCCTCTAGAAATAGTACAATTACAAATTTTTAATAGAGTAGTTTTATCTTTTACCATTCTGCTATAATCTCTTTCTTAGTAAATAGGCAAAGAATGGTGCCCCTATTAATGCTGTTACTACTCCCAAAGGGATTTCCCATGATGTGACACCTCGACATAAATAATCTATTACCAACATATAATAAGCACCTATAAATGAGGAATAAATAATTAACGAGTTATGATGATTTTTAGAGAAACTTCTTGCTATATGAGGCACAACCAATCCTACCCAAGCTACAACTCCAGCTATAGATACTACAGAAGCACAAATTATAGTAACTAACCCAATAGTTATCCACCGATATAAATTTACATTTAAACCTAAAGATTTGGCGTGGTCATCGCCTAAATTAAGTACATCTATCCTATAGCCTAAAATTGCTAGTAATATTATACTAATTAATATTGGAGGCGAAACTAGTAAAATCTTTTCGTAACTTGAAGTAGCGAATGAGCCCATCAACCAATATGTAATTGCAGGAAGCTTATCATCTGGATCAGCTAAAAATTTTACCATTGAAACTAGAGCTAAGAAAAAACTACTTGAGACTATACCTGCTAGTATGAGGGTTAGTCGATTAGAGGAATGATTAACTTGAGAGATGAAAAAGACCAATATCATTGATATTATTCCAAATACAAAAGCTAAAAGGAGAACAAAATAACTATTCTCATATAACAATATTCCAAGTGCCCCCCCAAATGCAGATCCTGAATAAACACCAATAATCTGAGGTCCGATAAGTGGATTAGAGAAAATCCCTTGCAGGGCACAACCACTAGCGGCAAGACCTGCTCCACAAATAATTGCAGTAATAGCTCTAGGAATTCTTAAATGGAGAAAAACCCTTTCAACTATCGGGTCAACTTGATAGAAATTACCAAATTGATTACCTATAATTTTCCAAAGGTCAATTATTGAGGTATTGTATTGTCCAGAAATTATATAAAAGCATGGAATTATAAAAGCGAAAAAACATATTATCCAAAGTTTCTGCACTTCTTTACTAATTGAACATGGAGGAATAATTTTTGGAACCTGAGTTTAGTTTCATTTTCAGGATTTCATTGATGTCTTTATCAGAAACTTCAGTTTCATAAAGCAATTTGTAAGCAGTTCTAATTTCTTTTTTTAAATTATATTTGTGAGATCTCTGATTAGACAACATACCCAGCCACATCCATGTTAGAGGAGATTCCTGATTAGGAGGATCCCAACGATACCCTCCTAATGGCATGGAGTATACTGTTTTATTTACTGCAGCATCTGTAACTGAAAATACTGGATGTTTTATAAAAGCATTAGGGCCGAGTTTTGGTTCAAAACCATTTAACAATATTATATCAGGGTTCCAAGAAATAACTTGTTCAGGAGTAACATTGTAAAACCCTTTTTTTGAAGATGCTGGGTTTAAACTCCCCACAAGTTCAATATAATAATTATTGTATGTTCCCTTGCCCGCTACTTGAAGGTTATTCCTGAAGAGTCTAAAATACAATATTTTTTTCTTTTCATTAATTTTTTTTGAATTAGTAGTAATTAAATTAATAGTTTTATTTCGCCATGCGACCATTTTATCAGCTTTATTTTCCTTACCCAACAATGTTGACATTATTCTGATCCACTCACGAGTATCACTTTCACTCCTGATTTTGATCGCTGCTACGTTTAAACCAGCTGCCACTAATGGATCAAATATTTCATCACCGTAGTTTCCCCATTGAAATACTAAGTCAGGCTTCAATTTTAATAGTCTTTCAACATTTGGCATAAAGTTAAAACCTTTCCCCACAAAGTCACTGGGCAAGTTCAATACTTCCGGAAAGAGTCTTCCTAAATACTTACCTTTCATAGCGGTTTTAGTCAAACCATGAACTCCAACAAGTTTTTCAGCACTTCCATCAATAGCTATAAACATTGAAGGTGCTGGTATTGGAATGCTTACAACCCTTTGAATAGGCTTATCAAATTTAATAATCCTCCCATTTTGATCTTTCACTTGAATTGCGTAAAGATTAAAATTTATAAATAAAATTATTATAATTAAAAATATTTTCATAGGATCTCAATACTATTACAAATCTCATCTGAAGGAATCGGCAAAATTCTTTGGCACATCTCCAATTGTAATTGAGTAACAGTTCTAGGATCTCCTTTACCATCATTTCGTGCACGTATGACTTTTAAAAATTCTTTTTTAACTACTTTTGGTTTCACACTGATGTGAATTATTCTATTTGATGTTTTGATTTCATATCCATAATTCCCAATAGGAGCCTCTGAGCATTCCAAATTTATATTGAGATCTTTTTTAAAAATAAAGTTTGATTCATTCTCTTTTCCCCTAAATATATAATCAAAAGCATCCCGCATTCCAGGGCCTCCAAAACTTCCATATATTTTTATATCTGATTTTGGAAAATAGTCTTTAAAGTAAACAGTTAATTTTTGTATCAACTTAAAACCTAATGACAAACCACATATGGAGGAACCTTGATGATATTTTAGGAAATCACCAAAAGTATATTTTATGCCCCAAGTTTTTTTTAAATCATCAGATAAAATAAAATTATTACCCCAATCACAAAACTTTTGATCCATTGAAAACCAATTAAGAGGTATAACTTTTAATTTCTTGAAATCCAAGCAGCAATCTTGGATATCTCGAGAATTGAAGGAGCTTCAAGGTTATAATCTATCGGGGCCCTTTCACTCCTCTCTGATTCAATTAAGTTGGTGTCAAATGGAATGTTTCCAATAATCTCCATTGAATAATTATCACAAAAGGATTCAATGATATTTCTGTCTTCCAAATTTTTTGTCTTATTGGATACAACGTATAGGTGAGGGATGCCTAATTCTTTTGCTAATTTATATGTTCTCATTCCAGCTTCTAAAGAACGATAATAAGGTTCAACTACAATGAGCATCATCTCAACATTTTTTGCCGTCCCGCGTTTTAAATGCTCAAGACCGGCTTCCATATCTGTAACAGTATGTTTGCTATAACCACTGAGTTCTACTATAAGGCCACGCACCGCGCGGTGAGAAGCGCACATTCAACCACTACCAGCCGATCCGTCTGTTGGATGTCCCATTACTATAAGATCAATATCATTTGGCGCTTTAAATGAGTATTTTTCTAATAATTCTTTTTTTGAAATTGTCATTTTTAGAATCTTTTCACCAGTTTCATCATCTTCTTCAACTTTCATAATTGTATGCGGTATGAAATTTATCTCAGAAGTTTCCGCTCTTGTTATTCCCAGTGTAAGAGCTAAATTTGGATTTGGATCACCGTCAATTGCTATGACATTTTGCTTTTGCATTGCTAAAATTCTAGCCAATGTTCCCGCAATTGTTGTTTTTCCGGATCCACCTTTACCTACAGTCGCAATTCGCATAATCTTCTATATTTCTCATATTAAAAAATTTATTTATAATTTCATTTAACAAAACAGTAGCATCATCTATAGCATTAGAAACAGTATGAGATAATTTAATAGTATGAGGTTTTAAACTTTCTGGTTCGCAAGCTATTATAAATAGGAATTTTGGGAGGATATTAATATTTTTAAGAAACTGTAATACCCTAAATGGGTTGGCATAATGCGTATCGGCAAAATAGTCTCTCTTTTGATCAATACTCAAATCTAAATTTTCTACTTTAGGTTTAAGAATCCTAACTGTTCCTGGCTTTTTTCCACCTTGATAACTATCCACAATAATTAGTCCATTATAACCCAGCAACATTTCTTGAATTATGTTTATACCTCCTATTCCGGTTTCCATTATTGTCAGACCTTCCTTCCTATTATAATCGGTTTTGAACTGATGAATTAGTCTTGGACCAAAAGCATCATCTGAATTCAATACATTACCTACACCGACTACTAAAAGTTTTTTCATTTTTTAAAATTTTCAAAAACTCGGTAATTTAGGCACAAAAGGCATATCCATACCTATTAAAATTTTTTTATTTTCAGTTTTAACTGGATAGCATCCTAAATGGGCATCTGTCCCTAACCTTGCTCCATTTCTTATATCATATAAACAACCTTCGTGATGGGGACAAACTAAAGAAAAACCCTTAACACTTGCACCGAACATTGGCAACTTGTTTAATAAACAATTAATTGAAAAGGCAAATAATTTTCTATCTACTTTACATAAAAAAATCAAAGTATCATCCACCTGATCAGAATAGACTATTGATTCATTTAACTTATCAATTTTATATCTACTCGGTATCCAACGAGCTATCTTACTAGATTTTACTGAAACACTTGAAGAATCACTATCTGAACAGGAAACTGAGGATGGCAACAGATCATATAAGTCCATCAAGGTTCTAATAGGAGGATCAGATATTACTTGTTCTAAGACACCATCCTTGAATAGCCTTACTAGTCTGGTAAGCGATTCTCTATGAATTTGATCGACTAAATTAAGTAATTCAAAAATTTTCTTTCTGGTTTTTTCTTCGTTTATTTTTTCTAATTTTGATATTAGATAATCTGTTTTTACAAGTAATTCATCCCACTCATTATTAGTGAGGAATCCTTGCAAAGAGTTGGGAGGGCTATCTTTATCCAATTTAGTTGTGGGAACAATTACTATGGTCATCTCCTTCACAACAACCATCCAAACATTCGTAATGCCCTGGTTGTTGCATTTCCTGAAAAGAATCTATAAATAGTTTCCCACCTTGCTTCAACCCAGTTGAAGTAAGCTTATATTGTCCTTCTGAAAATTTCTTCATATTTCCTGAAAAGCAGAGATCTGTTAAAATATTATCTACTTGATTAGTTTCTAAATTTAGAAAGGGAGTTAAAGATTTTGCAGTAAATATTTCTCCAAAACCTTCACCCTTGTACCAATAGCAAATTTCTAAAACTTCTTCTTTATTTAGAAGCTCATTAATTTCTTCCATTATTAATTTAAAGTAGGTGACTTTGTTATAAATGAATTTTGAATAAATAATTCTGGATGATGAATATCTTGAGCTTTTTTTTCTAAAATGTCTGGGAAAGCATTATTACCGAAGCAGCCTAGCATATAGGCTATATTCTCTATTGAATCTCTAGTTTCAACTGGATCAAAACCTATTAATGTTTTTAACTTTTCCTTTCTTGAATCTCCTAAATCTTCTGCTATGACTATTTCTCCAAATGTATCGGGGTGCATCTCAACTTCAACTGTAAATATTTCTTCGGGCCATATCTTAAAATAATCACCTATGACTAGAGTATTATCCAAAGAAACCACACCAGTTACACCTTCATAGATCCTCTCCTGAACTTTAACTTCAGGTATAAAACCTCCAGTCCATTTATAGCTCCATACTTTCCCAGGGTAATTACATTTAGCAGAAACACCAACTAGAATAGCACGGTCATACTTGAGATTTAAATCCTGCAACCTTTGCACAACATGAATTGGACTCCAAGTCATGTTTTCTATATCTATGTTTATTTCATCCCAATGCCGACCCTCTAAATTTTTCATTAGTATAGGACCTAGGGGATAATTTTCTAAAACAGGGCTATGGCCTATTATACCCAACAAAACATTCATTAAAATAAAATCAAGTTATTCCACACGCACAAGTCGTGACTTCTCTAGTAATAATATTTTCAGTACCTTCCACACTAGTATGCGTTGTACAAGGCATACAGGGATCAAAACTCCTCAGTGCTCTCAAAATATCTATTCCTTTAAAATCTTTTGAATCTTTAAAATTAGATTCAATTATTGGAGTATTTTTCACAGATTGTTCGTAAGGTCCGAGATCTCCCCATGGTGTCTTTGGGCATGCATTAACTGTTGAAGGCGTAATAATTTGATAATTTGAAAGCAAGCCGTCTTCTATTTCACAATGATGACATAAAAATCCTCTCCCAGCACCCCAAAAACCTGCACCTATAAACTTCCCTTTGTCTGGGATTTTAAATGGAGTGGCAACAGTCCTTTCACCCTGTTTCCATAAATCCATAGCTCTCTTCCAATTTTCCATATTGACCATTGCGTTATATCCTACCGCATATGCTCTGGCTCTATTACGCTCAATAGCATTCCATACCGGAGGTATTTTCCATTCAATTTGCATTTCTGGAAGTTCTGCCCCCTTTCCTAAGTTTAAAATTAAACTATTACCCGTTGAGGCAAAATAGTCACTCTTAGGTAGTTTATTTGCTAGGGCAGATATATACATTCTTGCATAAGCTCCTGCTTCAAATACATGTCTATCCCATGTAGGAGTAGTAGACCAACTATATCTTTCTTTCCAGTTTTGTTGACCGGGTCTAGGAATAGTTGTTTTATTCCAAGGGTGGTATGGACTTAGAGGAGCACCAAGTGGATCTGTTTTATGAGGATATTCATCCCATTTTTCATAATAAGAATGATCTACAAATTCCTCCAAACCGACATTTATATCCTGTAAACGTGTAGTTACTAACTCACCATTAACAACCGCGCCTGGAGTCGACCACCTTTTTTCACCCCAAGTATTACAATTTTCGTATGATGCATCATAATAATCCTCATGATCCCATTGTCCAAAATCAACCATTGTCGGATCTAATCTTCCCATATCCATATATTTTTCATCACAATCATAGAAAAAGTCATAAATATCGTCCCAAATTCCAATACATTTTTTAGAATAATCAAAGAACTCGGAAAACCTTATATAGAATTCATTGAATGTAGTTAGACTAAGGGTTGTTGTTACTCCTCCAGGAATAATTGTTTCAGGATGAGGATATTTACCTCCTAATAAAACATATGCTTCCCTTGCAACTCTTGTCATTTCTAGTGCTTCAAGATATAACTTGCCAGTGAGTGGGTTGAGGTCAACCATAATATCTGAAATTTTTGAATATCCATGTAAATTTTTAAATCGGCTTGGTGTCCTTTTGGCTTTTTCCCAAATTTCTGGATTAGTTTCCTTGACTAATTGCTCAGAATAATCTGGTCCAGCTAAAACGAAAAGGTGTAAAGGATTGTCGTACAAGTACTCACAACTCAAAAGAAGATTCCTAACCACTATACCTAAAGGCGGGGGTTTAATTCCAAGAGCCATTTCTATTGAAAGTGCAGATGCTGTTGCGTGAACACCTCCACATACCCCACAAGCTCTTGAGCTAATAAAAGCAGCATCCCTCGGATCCCGACCCCTTAATATTATTTCATATCCTCGAAAAAGAGTTGCCATTGAATTAGTTTCAACTATTTTTTTCCTCTCCAGATCAACAGTACTGTGAAAAGCTAGTGCACCAGCTACTCTGGTCACTGGATCAAAATTTTTATCAAGTAGTTGGCCGTTTTTTCTAGCAATATCTTTTAATTTCTCTTCTCTTTCTTCAGGAGTCTTTACTTGATAATGATATGGGTTAGACATTCCTGCCTTTAAATGAGCATTTCCTGCGGCATCAAATTCAATCGGAAGATTTTCAAAACACATTTTAACGACTCGATAAGGGTGTAATATTTTTTAAAGTATCAGTAAATTCTTTCAACAAAACAGTTAATCCTTCGTTAAGTTTTTCTATGTTTACTGAAAGTGGATTGGTATTTTCATTTGTTTTTTTTAATTCTATTGCTAACAGAGAGAGATTATCACCTGTTTTTTTTAAATTATAAAAAATTCCAATCAGATGATATGCAACAACAAGAACTATAGCCAATACTGTCACAAGGGTAATCACTGGATAAGTACTAAACATAAATTTATAAATTTTAAAGGGTTTTAGCTATTTTTTTAAGAGATTGAGTATGACTAATTATCTTTTCAGAACTATTTAGTGTTTTCTCCATACTATTCACTATTTCCGTATTCGATGCTATACTTAAACCACAAACCAGCATTTCAAAACTATACCTATTAATTGATCTTGTATGTGTTAATGTTTTATATAACAAGGACCAAGCCAGAGGAACAATCACAAATACGATAATTCCTAGAGTGGAACCCCAAATCAAATAATCAAGTTCATTTAACATCTTTTTTTATATGAGATAGGTTTTGAGCTAGAACAGGTAATCCTGTTTCTAAACTTTCTAACGTTTCGTTAACTTTTGGGATAATTTGTCCCAAATGAGAAGTTTGCTTTTCTATCGCTCTAAGTCCTAAGCGAAGTTTAGCGAGATAGCTGTCTGACATTCCTCCAATGGGCGCAAGCTCTTTGTTAATAGCTATTAAACTTAAAGCAACTGTCCCGAGAAATACTAATGTAAGAATACAGCTCAATAATACTAGAAGAGTCATTTTGAAGTATCATCTATAGGTTTAGTAAGGTTTATACAATTAACCGCTCTTGAAAGACACATTTCTAAATTCTCAGAAGTTCTTTTCAGAATTGGTATATGGATCGTATTATTTGCGACCCGCTGACCACAATCCCATATCTTTGAAACGCCTTGTAAAATTGTTTTTGCATCGTTCACTATAATAAGTAACAATAAAGCTGCAACTAGAGTCACTACCAAGCCTAATGCAAGCGTTACCCACCACATCATAATATTTTCATCTAGCATCATGATGCCTCCTTAATTTTTTCTTTTTTCGATGAATTAATAAGGTGTTCTTCTAACTTTTCAAAACCATCACTTATTTTTTCTGTCTGAATATTTGTCTGCTTTAATTTCCAAATTGATAATGTATTATCTTCTATCTGCTTGACCTCATTCAGAGCAATACCAGCTAACCTAATTATCCTTTTTGTTTGGAAAATTATCCCAACTAATAGAATCACCACTATCGTTACTACTATAAATCCTAACCCTAAACCTAGTACCCAAAAATCATTTATCACTATATCTCCTCAGGAATTTTTTCCGTTAAATTACCTTTTAAGTAAGAATTTGCGCTTTGTTGAAGTGTTTTCTGTTTACGTGAATTAGGTGAAAATTTTGTACCCTTTTTTTGGAGTTTAGTGTAAAAATATCCAGAGACTCTATCCATAATATTAAAACTTTGATGGCCCCATCCGCTTGGAATTTCTTTTTTTTTCTTCCAGCGATCAGTCATGTTGCTTTTACCTTGAGTTAACTTACGTAAAGGCCTGATAAAGCTTCCAATAGCTCTATTAACGTTGCCAGAAACAAAGCTTCCTGGGGGAGCTTTGTAAAAAGGAGCAAAAGCATCTGGGAAGCCTGGCATTGTACAGCCAATACAAATCCCTCCAGTATTCATACAGCCTCCATTATGCCCTAGAGCTCCTCGAGAAACCATATTACATTGTACTACTGGCCCCCAACAACCCAGTTCAACTAGACATTCTTTTTCGCCATGCTTCTTAGCAAAAATTCCTTCTTCATAGCTACCTGCCCTCACACAACCTCTGTGAACAGTATCTCTGTAAAGCCATGCCGGTCTTCCCAATCCATCAAATTCTGGAAGTGGACCTAAACCAACAAGAAACATAAGTATAGATGCTATTGTTTCTGTTATATTATCGCCCACAGGAGCACAACCAGGAATGTTTATAGGCGGAAGACCAAGCGCACTTAGGTAATCTTTCCCGAGAAAATCCATCACTGACATAGAATTTGTGACATTTCCGGCTGCCGCAGGAATACCTCCCCAAGTGGCACAAGTCCCAACAGCTACTACTGCTGCTGCACCTGGAGCTAGGTCATCTAACCATTTAGATGTCGGTATAGGTTTGGAAACTCCTAATTCATCGGTGTTTACTCCCATTGCTGACCAGTAACCTCCATATTTTCCTGCTATTTTTTCATCAGCGACTGAGCCCTCAAATAAAAGAACATACGGAGCGCCTAGTTCTCCTTTTTTAGCTTTATGCCATGCCTCTAAAAACTCATCCCCAGCTGTAACAGAAAGTACTGGATGATGAAGAACTATTTTCGGCAATCCTGGTATAGCAGCCCTTAATAATTGATCTACAGACGGATTTTGCGCACCAACTGCAGCAATGCTACAACCATCACAACTCATACCAGCTAACCAAAAAGCATGTACTTCTTTTAAAGGACTGCTATCAAATGTAAAACTTCCTGAACTAGTCACTGAATTTTTTGGTTTTTTTATAGAATCCATACCTAATCCTCTCTGCTAATTGATTTATTTTGTAATCTATTTAATTTCTTAAACAAAAATACTAAAAAATTTCATGCTTAAAATATATAATTTCGATCAAGTTTTAGATCGTAATATATGAAGAATACTATATATACACTAAATCTTATCTATTTCTAAATCATGATTATTTTCAAAAAGATCACCCATTTCCTTTAATAGACTTAACGTTTTTTCTGCTTCAGTTTCATTAATATAATTCATAGCAAATCCAACGTGAATTAATACCCACTTACCTATCGCATTATTTAAGTTTGCCCGTTTGGATTCTAAACATGCTAAATTTACTGGTCTTTTTACACCAGAAACAAGAGCTAAACCCATATTTGAAGAGCTATCTGTTATTTCAACTATCTTACCTGGAATTCCTAAACACATAATTTGTAACAAAAAGATTAGAAAGATGACTTTTGTAAGACGAGAAATAATCAATTAAGACTATATTATTTTATTTATTTCTATAACTCATCTCTCAAATACAAAATTTATTTTCTATTAAGACTTTTGAGAAAAATGATGACAAAGATAATAAAAAATTAAACGTTACACTTTTAAAAAAATATTGTCAAGCTAAATAACAAAATTATTACAGCATATTTTAAAAATTAATTATTTTTTTGAAATACTAACATATTCTAGGGAGCTGATCGCCAAATGGAATTTCTAAGATCCTGTCAGTTCCGAATGTGGTTTGCAAAATAAGCCTACTTTTGACTGATTCTTCAACCTCACCAATGATTTGAGAGTTTTTTCCATCAGGATGATTTTGCATAGCACTCAGAATTTTTTGGCTATCTGCCGAGGGGATTACTGCCACTAGTGTGCCTTCATTCGCCATATAAAGTGGATCTATGCCTAAAATCTCACATACACCTTGAACTTCTTCCCTAACAGGAATCTTTGCTTCAAAAATTTTTATCAAAACATCTGAATCTTGCGCAATTTCATTTAAAACTGTTGCAACCCCGCCTCTTGTAGCATCCCTTACACAATGAATATCTGGACATACTTTTATCATTTCTTCCATCAAACTATGAAGAGGTTTGCAGTCACTCTCAATTTGAAAATCAAGTTTAAATTCACCTCTAGCGCCCAAAATTGAGGCTCCATGGTCGCCCACATAACCATTCACCAAAATTTTATCCCCAGGCTTAGCTAGGTATGAAGCAATATTTACTCTATCTGATATAATTCCTATCCCAGAAGTATTAATGAATATACTATCTGCTGCGCCTTTCTCTACCACCTTCAGATCACCAGTAACTATTTTAATATTTGCTTCTTCTGAAGCTAACCCTATTGAGTCAACAATTTTTTTAAAAATATCTATATCTAAACCCTCTTCTAAAATCATTGCACAACTTATTAAAAGTGGTTTTGCTCCGCTAACTGCTAAATCATTTACAGTTCCATTTATTGATAAAGTTCCTATATTTCCACCAGGGAAAAACAAAGGTTTTACAACAAAACTATCAGTTGTAAATGCCAGTTTTGAATTAGCGGGTACATCTAAAAACGCACAATCTTGAAGGCCAGAAGAATCTGGGGAGCCAAATTTCTTTACTAATATATCTTCAATTAAATCTTTGGATACTCTTCCACCACCACCATGAGCAAGAGTAATATTCTTCCTTTTTAATTTGTTGTCAGTCATTTTAAAAATTAATTAAAATTAATTAAAATGAGTATTTATAATATGCCGAACATGCACCTTCCGTAGATACCATTAATGCTCCTAAGGGATTTTCTGGAGTACACTTATTGCCAAATACTTTGCATTCAGGTGGTTTCAAAAAGCCCTTTAAAACCTCACCACACTGACATTCCTCGGGATCTGCAATATTTTGTTTTTTTAGATTATATTTCTTTTCAGCATCAAACATATTATATTTTCTTTTTATTTTGACCCCGGAATTTGCAATTGATCCTAGCCCCCGCCATTCACAAAAATCTCTAATTTCATAAACCTCCGAAATTACTTTAATAGCATTTTTGTTACCGAATGTATTTACTACCCGATTATATTGGTTTTCAACAAATCCTTTACCTTTTTTTAATTGTTCCAGTACCATTAATATTGATTGAAGTATATCCAGCGGTTCAAAACCAGAAACAACAATTGGTTTTTTATATACCTCTGAAATAAAGTCAAAAACTTTAGTACCAATTACCATACTTACGTGACCAGGTCCTATAAAAGCATCTATATTAAGATCTTTATCATCAAGAAGTGCTTTTAGGGTTTGAGGTATAGTTATATGATTACAATACAGGGAAAAATTATTTACATTTTGTCTATGGGCTTCTACAATTGTAAAAGCTGTACTAGGCATCGTAGTTTCAAATCCTAGTCCAAAAAAAACAACATCTTTATCAGGATGTTTTTTTGCGATTTCTAAGGAATCTGACGGAGAATAAACCATCCTAATATCTGCACCATCAGCTTTTGCTTGTAAAAGAGAATTCACAGATCCCGGGACTCTCATTGCATCTCCAAAAGTTGTAATGATAACATTTTTATTTTTTGACATTAGAATACAATTATCAACAATATTTTTTGGTAAAACACAAACTGGACAACCTGGACCATGAATCATTTCTACATCAGTAGGTATTATTTGTTTTAAACCATATTTAAAAAGTGTATGAGTATGTCCTCCACAAACCTCCATAATTCTTATTTTTCTATCATATTTTAAAGTTATCTCTTCAACGATATAACTTAACTTTTTTTGTAAAACTTTTACTTTTTCTGGATCTCTAAAATCAGTAACATATTTCATAAAACCTTTTAACTGAAATGTTTATTTTATATCATTAAAAGTTTTTAAATTCTAAGTATTTATTGGGCTGCTGCTACAAGTGCTTGCCCAAATGAAATTCCACCATCATTACAAGGGACTTTCGAATGCTTAATCACTTGATAACCTTCACAAATTAATTTTTCACTTACTAATTTAGTTAAAAATTTATTTTGAAAAACACCGCCAGTCAAAGCTACTTTTCTAATCCCAGGATTTTCCCCATGATAATTAGGATATATTCTTTTAGTAATGGAAATAATAGATTCCGCCAGTCCATTATGAAATTTTGCTGAAATTATTGAATCTTTGCATCCATTTGAAATATCAAAAAATAGTTCTTTCCACATTAATTTTGAATCTATAGTTGGAATTTTTGATATTTTGTGCAATTTATAATCAAAATTATATTTTTCAGTCAAACTTTTATCTGCAATAGTTTCAAGAGCCATAGCAGCTTGACCTTCAAATGATACTTCTTCTCTACAAATTCCTAAACTAGCAGAAACCGCGTCAAATAATCGACCACATGAACTTGTAGAAGGGTACAACGTTTTTGAAAAGTTTAAAGGTATTAATGGTTTTTCTTTAAGGAATGATGCTAACTCAAGTTTTCCATATTTTTCGAAAAAGTGATCCCATCCAAAATGAGTTATAATATGGGCTGCAATATTACGCCAAGGCTCTTTCATTGCTTTGTTGCCTCCCAAAAGCGGAATTGGATTAAAGCATGCTATTCTCTCGCAAGATCGATAATCTGATAAAAGAAACTCACCTCCCCAAATTGTATCATCTTTCCCTAAACCCATTCCATCTAGAGCTATTCCTAAAATAGGTTCATGATTAAGTGGTAGCATATTTTCTCCCATGCATGAAGCTATATGCGCATGATGGTGTTGAACGCTTAATAATGAAATCTTCAATGATTTTTTCATTACTTCTCCATACCTACTTGAAGAATAATCCGGATGCAAATCACAAACTAGTAAATCCGGATCTGCATCATAAAATAAAAGATATTTTTCTATCTGATTTTCATATTCTTCCTCTGCACGCAAGTCCTTTAAATCACCTATATGTTGAGAAATGATAGCTTGACCATTTTTTATTAAACAAAAAGTATTTTTCAAATCAGCACCAAGTGCTAGAATAGTCCGTTTTTTTGTGAAGCCATCTGGAAGTTTTAATGGAGATGGTGAAAAACCTCTCGCTCTCCTTATTATTTGAAATCCAGCAGACGTAATTGAAACAACTGAATCATCTAACCTGTTTACTATATCTCTATCATACCAAACTGCTAGGTTAGCAATATCTTTAAGATATCTACGAACCTCTTCAATACTGGTACATTGTGGTTCATCTGAGAGATTACCAGAAGTCATTATTAGAGGTTTCTTTAAATTTTTAAAAAGCAAACAATGAAGAGGGGTATAAGGAAGCATAAAACCAATACAATCCTGCAACGGAGCAATTTCTTCTGGCAAATCATTTTTAATATTTTTTTTCAAGAGCAAAATAGGAGACTCCGGTGATGTTAGCCATTCCTCCTCTTCTGGACTAACTTCGCAGTATTTACGAATTATCTCTATATTTGATGCCATCAAAGCTAAAGGTTTTTCAAATCTATTTTTTACCCTTCTAATTTTATTGACTACCTCTTTGTTTGTCGCATCACAAACAAGGTGAAACCCACCTATGCCTTGTAGGGCTATTATCCCTCCATTATTAATGAATGTTGATAAAAATAAATATCTGTCACTATTAGATCCTAAAAGTTTACTACTAATTTTAATTTTCTCACTAAGAGATTCAACTTTTAATAATGGTCCGCATTTAGGACAGGCGATTGGTTGTGCATGAAATCTCCTGTTTAATGGATTACAATATTCATCATTACATTCAGGACAAAGTTCATATGGCCTCATACTTGTTCTAATTCTGTCATATGGTGCTCCAAACATTATACTGAACCTAGGTCCACAAAGAGTACAATTTGTAAGTGGATAGAAATAGCGACGGTCATTACTATTAAAAATCTCTTTTTTACATTCATCACAAATTGAAATATCTGGCAATACACTTGTTAGATTTCCGGAAATTGAACTTTGATTAATAATAAAATCATTTGGAATAACATCGTTCGATACTTGTTCTTGAGTAATCGAGTCTATTTTCACAAGTTTAGGTAATTCAGAATTCAAGATATCTAAAAATTTATTTACTAATTTTTTACTATTCCAAAGTTCAATTATTACTCCAGAAATATTATTATAAATCTGTCCTCTTAATTTATATTGTTTTGCTATTCTATATACTGTTGGCCTGAAACCAACTCCTTGAACACGTCCCTTAATTTCTATCCTTACTCCGGAATACGACATTTTTTAAAAAAGCATATAAAATTAAAATTTTTGAAAAATAATCATAAATGAAAGATGGTTTTAGCTATATTCTTTTATTTCTATTTAACTTTATAAAATAATACAGGAGCATAACATAAATATCAGAAATTTACAATAACCAGATTAGTGGTATTTATCAAAAGAAATAAATATGATAATATTTATAGTAAATCTAAAAGAAGGTGAGCTCTAAGCCCACTGAGCTTGCCAGCACACGATGCCTGATTTGTGGCGGTTGCAGCACACAGTCTCCGGAATGCATACTGAAGTCTTGCTTCATCATATTTGCCCCATCCATCGAAATATTGTTGAAACTCATTGCCAATTGACTCTCTCAACAGTCTGGCTTGTGTGTAAATCACATCTGCCCTTTGCCGACATCCTTTTTTTAAGTGTTTGTGACTCTTAAATTCTAGTCTGTTTAACATCTGGACGACCTTAAACAATATGTTTGGACCTTTTGGGGTATGGCAGGGGGTGGAACAAATGTGTCTAATAGACCTAGTGGGTCCACAGACGCCACAGGTACTTCAGCAATGTTTTATTATCCTGTTGGAATAACAACAGATGGAACGAATCTATATGTCACAGATATGAAAAATAATAGAATTTGGAAGATTGATTAACAAAATTATCCATTCAACATCAACAAAACTAAAAAGGTCAGCCACACACTCAGTTGTGTGATTGACCTCCCACTAATTCTTCACAGTCAGACACCCTCCAAGTAAAATCCACACC
>TARA_B110000438_G_scaffold26004_1_pt1 | contig 17891 bp, 16 predicted proteins | sample TARA_B110000438 | Tara Oceans TARA_B110000438 (sample SAMEA4398413) | marine metagenome | biome: Polar Biome; feature: [MES] marine water layer (ENVO:01000295) within the mesopelagic zone...; material: water (ENVO:00002006), including particulate matter (ENVO:01000060) such as...... | reverse complement strand
GTATTAGAACTTGATTTCCATTGCCATCAAAAGAAAGTGAATTCCCGAGGGTATACTCAAATGAAACAACGGCTGAATCTTGTGGTACACCTACCGCTAATTGAATATCAGTATTCGTACTATTCCAAATTTCAGAAAAAACATTTCCGCCTAATGATGAAACCTCACCAACAGTAAAATCTGGAGGGGCTGAGTTATCTATAACAACCCTTGTTTCATCTGAGGTCTCTTTTACCGTTGCTCCATCTAAACCTGTATCATCATCTGTGAAATCGATTGTAAACTCGATAGGCCCATCTGGGTCAGAGTCCTGTACCGTATATAACGCAATCCATCGATTTGACCCTTGAGACTCCACTCCACAACTATCACCATTGATCTGGACGTAAGGGGAAGGGATTAAGAGCGAGCTGGCAGTAAAATCAAGAGTGATCTCTGTACCGCTTGATGCCGTGCTTGGATCTTCATTCTCTGATTGAATGGATACTGAAGTGAGCTTTGGCAGACTTAATATTTCAAGATTATCAACAGCCCATGCATTAATCCAATATGAATTTGTTCCGTAAGCTTTCCATTTTAATTGGAGATCAGACCCCAACTCTATTCCTTCAGCAAGAAATGAATCATTCTGCCTAAAGTTTGGAATAGTGATACCTGGGGCTAATTCATAATTTAAAATATCTATCCAACCATTCCCCCCGTTATAACTGACTGTCAAACCATTTATGTGGCAATTTGATTGTTGAAAATAATCTAGTCCAACGTCAAACCTGACTAAAACTTCTGTGTTATTTTGTACGTCAAACGGCTTACTGGTCATCTCATGTTCAAATTCAGCATTCAATATGTTATCTGAACAATTTCCCCCAGTTGAAGGTGACCAGTTATATATTAACGCTGGAGCGGTTGTGTTTATATCGCCAAAGGATGAGCTTATTTCCCATCTTGTCAAATCTCCTGAGATCCAATCTGGGCAATTACCATTGCCATTAAAAAAAGAAAGATCGTCACAATCAGACCAACCCTGAAAAGACCATCCGTCATCTAATAAGTCTTGGAAACTACCGCTAAAATCTTCAGTAGCTATTTCATTCCCAAGGCTTTGACTAATAAAGATCAAAAGAAGAAAAGAATTCAGAACTTTCATTATTCGATGACCACCTCTGCACCCCTCTCCCCATTCAATTCAATTATATCATCTTTGTGATCTATCATTTCACATTGAATCAAATTATAAAAGATACTGTCTGATCCAGTTGTAACTGGATCAAAAATAAGGTCTGCCAAGTGCCCCGTACCCTCTATATCTTTTTTAACGGTATCCAAAAAGTAGGCGTATATATCTATCGTATTTATACTGTCATAAGTATAAACAAAAAGTGGAGTTGTTTTATTTGTATCCGTTATAAATAACCCAGGTTTAACCGTATCCAATCCAAGCAAAGAATTTGGAAATTTTATTTGAAGATGGACACCGGAGAAAGCTGAAATCGAATCATCTTTGAATACAATAAAAGACCCAACCAACACAGAGTCACTTTCTGGATTTGTCTGTGTTTTGGGATAAAATACGAGTGTTGGTGCACCAACACCTAGTTCATCATTTGCTTTGTAATCTACCGGGTTATCAAAAAGTTTCTCATAGATCGTACAAGAGCTGGCTAACAGCATCGCCACGGATAACAATATTGATCCATGGTGTCGGTTCATAACTTATCCTCTATTTCTAAGTAATAATCAATTCTATTTTTGGTAAATATTAGTTTGAGCTCTTGGCCCCGTTGCCCACGCATAAATACCATTCGTTATCCACCCTGCTCCAGTCAAAGTTGCAAGAGCGATTGTTAATTGACTATATTTTTTGTGATCATCCCAATCACTCTCAGCAGAGGCTCTATATTCTGACACCTGATTTTCATCGTCTGCCTCATGATAAAGAGCTTTATTATTTTGAAAACTTTTTACAGCTTCCTCATAATTCAATAAACAAATTATGGTGGCTAAACTTAATGATGATTCTGCTGATGCCCATAGCCCTGCAGATATTTTTTTACCTGAATAAGCTTGTCCCCAACCTGGAAAGACCAGGCTCCTAATAGCTGCACCTCTAGGAGTCTTTTCGTATTCAATATTTTCAGAATCTTGAAAAAGTAGCGACTGCCTATTGCTCTGCCAATTTTTTTCTACCTTACCTAAGGCATTTCCAACCCACATATTTAATTCATTAACCTGCCCATCTAAATACTGTTTTAAATCAATTTTCCTCCGCTGTATTAGTCCACCTGAACGTGTATTGAACAACAAACCATCCAAAATAAATCGATCACCAAGATGCTCTATATGATTTAATAAAATATAATTAACCTCAAATTTTTCCCCTAGATCTTTAATTTTATTCATGTGAATCGAGGCTGGATTATCATGTGTATCAAGATCTTTGTAGATCAAACTAATAGTAGAATCAAATTCAAAACTTGAATTATTGAAATTATCTAAAAGAGCTTTTTCTGCATTTGGTAGACTTTGATCAAAATGGTTCAAGACTAAAAATGTTGGCTCTAATTCAGTACTGTAAAGAAGTTCAATAATTAGCGTCAGATATAATATTGATACCCGGTACATTTTTATTCTTCAGAAATAGGTTTTTTCAGAAAATAATTGAACTTTTTTGGTTCATCAACACGGATCGTTTGCTCATCGATAATTTCACTTACTTTAAACACCCGCAAGAGGTGGTCACCAGCTTCTAGATCTAAACGTATGGAAGGAACATCCCAATGGTGCTCACCATTCAATTCAAAGACTAAACCTTTTTCTTCAGTTCTAAATTTCACTTGGTAGATTGGATTAAGAAAAAAATCTAATTGAACTGATTGAGAAGGATTAACCAAAATATCATATGTTAACGGAGCATATCCTTTCTTATTAATCTCAAATTTGTGAACACCAGGCGTAACACGCTCATTTATTATTGGAGAAGATCCAATATTTACCCCATCTAGATTAATATCTACTTTAGCAGGTATCGTATTGACAGAAAGTTTAACTTGCCCAATTAAACTGCCTAAAAGACTTATTATAAAAATAATTGATGTAGTATGTTTATGTATTTTAAGTTTCATTTGAATAAACTATAAAAGTTAACTAATCTAAGATCTGATCGGTTTACCCAGCCTTCCATTTGCACGTTTTCTTTATTCTCTAAGGCAATCTCTATGACACCATGATATTCACCTGGTGTCACGCGAGTAACAGATATTACCTCGCCTTCATCTAATAGGAATAAAGTTTCAGAACCAATATCAGGCCCTTCCCTAAAATGCACATTTTGCTTATTGGTCATGTACAGTGGCTCTGGCATCGTAACACTGGGGCCAAGACCAATATCTAATTTAATTTTAAAGGTATTAGAAAAATCAAGTTTCTGCTTGAAAGGTTTAAATATTACATTTTCACCAGCGACCAGCCTTAGGTATTTTGCAAATTTATATTCTCCAGGTATTGCCATTTTAAAGAAGCCAGACTCATTAGACTTTGTTTCATATATGACATTATCGTAGCTCTGCAATGAAACATGAACACCAGCTAAAGCACTATCATTATTATTTAAAAAAACATTTCCTGAAATAACTAATTGTTGCATACGGATCGTCTTCGGTGGAAGCTGGATCCTCCCGAATCTGACACCCCTAAAACGAACATCGAGCGGTCCAAAATTCTTATCTTGAGGTATGATCTTTATAAGATTAGTGTTGTTTTGAATATCCAAAACTCCTTGGGGAAGGTATGCTAAAAATTCCTTTGGTGACTCTTGTAGAATAGAAATAATTGGATATGTTGTGTCGCCCTGAGCATAGACCTTAAATAATATATTGTCCGGAACAGCAGCATCATAACGAAGCGGAAGTTTTAATTCTATCTCACCATATTCATAAGTTACCGATATAAGAGGTTGTCGATTATTATAAATAATATCAGGATAAATTGGTCCTCTAAATGACGAGCATCCTGAAAAGAGCAACGCTATTAAACTAAATATACAATAACGATAAAAATTATTAAATAACCGAACTATCACTTTGTCCCTTATTCGGAATTATCCAATCTATTCGTAACATAAAAAAATGTCTTTTGAGTATATTTATCCAAGTAAAACTCCGCATGAGTGAAAGCCATTTTTGACTTCATTGAATTTTAAACCATATTCCTGATTTAAAACAAGAAATAACTAAATTTGTATATCTTCAATTATATAATGGTCTAGCAACTAATTCATCCAAATCTCGTCGCATTATTTGTGTGAAAATATTGTAACTGATCATTAAAATTGAGTGGGAAGATTTATGATAAATATTATGCTGAATCAATCTTATTCACTCTCATTGATTAATCCAAATCTATTTATCTCGATCTATCACTCTTAAATTCATTTCCCTTTTAATATGGCAGAAAAAGAAAAAATACTTCTAGAAAAACTAAAACGTTCAGATAAATCTGCATTCCACCAGATTTTTCATGACTTCTACGACACTCTTTTTCGGTTTGTTGTATACCGATTACGTGATTCAGATCTAGCTGAAGATATTACACAAGAAACTTTTTTACGAGTTTGGCGTACAAGAGAATCGATAAAGCCGAACAAATCATTTTTCTCATTGATCGCTAGAATTAGCACCAACCTTTGTTATGATCATTTTCGTCATATGGAGGTCAGAAATCGTCATGAAGACCAACTACCCGAATTTGGAAAATCTCATTTTGATGACCCTGAATCCGTAAATCAAGCAGCCATGTTGCAAGAAGAAATCCAGAAAGTTGTAAATGAGAAATTACCCGATAAATGTCGAACCATTTTTATACTGAGCCGTATTGAAGGGAAACCAAACCCGGAAATAGCAGTACTACTTGATCTCAGTGTTCGAACAGTTGAGAATCAGATCTATCGAGCTTTAAAGATTTTAAAGAATAATTTAAAGGATTATTTATGAGTAATTCGTTCATAATCAACGTTATTTCAATGCTAGAGTTAATATTTCTTAAATTAAATACAATATGAAAAAACTAGATAACAAAGAAAAACTTATATGGGATACTAGTGCTCAGATGAAACTACCATATCCTCCAGATAAAAAAGAGGTATGGCTTCGTCTAGCCCAGCAGATTGATATTTTAGACTTAGATAATGTCCAAAATAAACAATCCTTTTCTACAAAAATGAATACACTACTGACACTATTCAAACCTCGTATTAATTACGCAATTGGCCTTGCCCTTACTCTATTTCTTACTATGCCAATTATCTACGACTTCTTTACAATACAATCTTTTCAAACTCAAATGTCTGAACGTCAAATAATTAAACTCCCTGATGGTTCAACCATATTTTTAAACTCAGCAAGCCTAATAAAGTATGATCAAAACTTTAACATTGAGGATCGAATTATATCTCTTGAAGGAGAGGCTTATTTTGATATCAAGAAAAGTAATATTCCATTTATCATTGAAACAGAGTATGGTCAAATAAGTGTCCTTGGGACGTCTTTTAATGTCAGAGCAAGAGATGATGGATTTGAAGTTGGAGTGAATAACGGTATTGTAGAGGTATCAAACCAATCAAGCACCGTTAAACTTAAAAAAGGTCAATTTATAAAAACCCTATCAAATTATAATAGTAAGGATATTACAGATATTGGATACAACAATTATCCAGACTGGCTAAATCAAAAATTATATTGTGACCAGACCCCTCTCTCCAAGGTCTGTAATGAAATTGAACGTACTTTTAATATAAAAATTATCTTTTCAGATTCGTCCTTAAAAGATATAACCGTCACAGGCATTATTAATGCCCACGATCTAGAAACTGTATTGAGCACTATTTCCCTATTGACTCAACATCAGTTTAAATTAGATGGTGGCACTTACACGATCATTTAACCGACTAAACCTCCTATCCCTATTTTTGATTGGGGTTATTCAAGTAGGACCTCTGTCTGGTTCTCAGTCTAGTTCTATTTCATTTAGCCATGACAAAATTTATCTTAAAAAAGCTCTTACATCATTAGTTGAAGAACATAATGTAGCAATCATTTTCCCAGATAACGTACCAAATATAACCGTAACTGCAAACTGTGATGAATGTACCGACGCTCAAGCTGTAGAAGCGATATTATATAATTCTAATCTAGTTTGGGATCAAACAGGTAACCAATTCACAATAATTTTGGATAAGGTTACATATAAGTATGGGGTGTCCGGTCAAGTATTAGATAAGGATTCAAATGGGCCTATTCCCTATGGGAATGTATATATCTCAAATCTAAATATTGGAGATATTACTGATAGAGATGGTATGTTCTCCATCCCAAATATCTCAGCAAAGTCTTGTACATTAATAATTTCTTATATTAGCTACGAGACACAAAAACTCCCACTCCATTTCCCTACTGATCAAAATGACTTTATAGAAATTTTTCTTTCCCCAAAAGTTTTATCATCAAAAAGAATCTCTATATTAGGCGAGCCACGTGAGTTTATGGATAGGTCAGACAACCCAGGGCAAATTTCATTTTCTCCTAGGCATATTTCAACCTTACCTAATCTTGGAGAAGTAGATATTTTCCGTTCACTTCAGTTCCTTCCTGGAGTACAACTCGGCCTGGGAGGAACCTCTGGATTATATATCCGTGGTGGAACCCCTGATCAAAATTTAATATTATTAGATGGTATGCCGATTTATCAAACGGGCCATATGTTTGGGTTTATTAGTGCAATTAGTGCTGATGCCATTAAAGATATTCAAGTTTATAAAGGTAGTATCCCTGCAAAATACGGAGGAAGAGTATCAAGCGTTATTGAACTAACAACAAAAAATGGGAATAGTTTAAAGCCTCAGGGGTCTTTCTACGGAAATATTCTAAGCCAAGGAGCATCAGTTGAACTACCAATACTATCCCGGGGAAGTTGGATCATTAATTTTAGGCGCAGTGCTAACTCAGCCTATCGAACCAATCTATACCAATCTATTCAGGATTTTTTAACAGGAGATGATAATTTTAATCTAATAGGTGAGAGTGCAAATAAATCTGGAGGACAACAATCTTTCTATTCACCCCAGTCATCTTATCAAGATATAATTAGTCGTCTTTCTTTTCTAGTAACTCCGATACATCGTTTAACTGTCACAAAAATAACCGGCATTGATTCAATTAGGGAAGACCGCGAATATTATGGCTTTAACTCTATCTGGGGATATGATTCCACAAAAATAAATGAACTGACTGAATGGAAAAATGATGGTTTATCAATCAATTGGTCATCTAAATGGAATCATGAATCCAGCTCCCATTTACAGTTTTCAAGATATCTATATTCAAGCAATTATTACTCAAATCAGTATCTTCTTAGGACTGGTAATCTCACGTCTAACATTGGATCTTCAATTGAAAATAATTATCTTGAAGATCGATCGATCAGATTTAAAAATACTTATAAAGGATTAAAAAACCATAAAATTGAAACTGGATTTGAAGAGACATACTATACCGTACGATTTGAAAACAATAAATTGGATGGCCTGATCACGAATAAAACAGTATTTAAACAGGATGGGTTTCTACATTCTTTTCATTTTGATGATAAATGGAAACCTAGTCCAAAGCTAGATATAAATGCAGGGTATCGAATTTCTTATTATAATGAGCTTCAAGGATTCTATAGGTCACCTCGTTTCGCATTGAGCTACAAAGCAAAACCAAATCTTTCAGTAGAGGCATCACTTGGCCGTCACCATCAATTTGTGCATCGCATTACTGGCGAAAATACTACTCGTGGAACTGGAAGAATGTGGATAATCTCTAATAATCTTATTCCTTGTGTTTCTTCAATGAATTATCATGCGGGTATTAATTGGGCAATACCTAATTATAGCATGTCAGTTGATGGATACTATCGATCTTTGATCGATCTATTTGAACTTGAGAATTCATTTATTCCAGCATCAGCACTCATGAATTCTTCAGTTACAGAAAATAATGCTGTTAAACCAGGGAGTGGAACAGCCCAAGGATTAGAAATTCTTTTTAGAAAAAAAACTGGACCATTAACAGGGTGGGTTTCCTATCATCTAAATAAAACGATCTACAACTTTCCTGATTTAAATGATAAAACTCCATTTTTAGCCGGGCACGATAAAACACACGAACTAAAGTCTGTAGTTATGACAAGAATAAAAAATTGGGACCTAACTGTGAACTGGGTATTCGCATCAGGTAGAGTCTTTACGGATATAAGTAATATGTATGTTAATTCGGGCTATATAATATCAACGTCTAAGGACCATAATATTAAAAGACTAGAACCGATTCATCACCTCGATATAAGTATCTCAAAAATCTTGAATATTTATACAACCACCGTTCATACGGGAGTTTCAATTTATAATCTATATAACAAACTAAATGTAAGTCACAAACGAGATAATCCTTACACCTCCGAGCTTACTTCTTCAGATGTCGCCATGTTTGGAATTACCCCAACAGCTTTTGTAAAAATCTCTTTTTAATGATCGTGGAGGCGGGGAGAATCGAACTCCCGTCCGAAACAGAGTGATGAAAAACGTCTACATGCTTAGTCAACTGATTGAGTTCTTATCCAGCCTTTTATCAGAGACAAAAACTAGGTTGGACCAGTCTGCTTAGTTTTTCATCTCAAATTCGCAGACTTATTTGAGACTAGCCTATGTAAGTGACGTTCCTGAATCAGACCATAGACTCATCAGAGTCGGAACGGGCTGCTAGACTAAGCTGCAGCCATGTAGCCGTTATCGGCATTTATAGGTATAACAGATGATTTAGGAGGGAACTGTTATCCTCCGCATGCGGTTCGACATATCTCAGGTCTCGTCGATACCGATCGCCCCCATTGTCAAAAAGCTATCAAATATTTTCTAAGCAACATCCATAAATGAGAAAAGGCTTCTAGCGCCAACCCGAAGCCTTTTCGAAAAGTTGAATCAGTTATAAATCAACTTTAACTCATTTGTCATCCTCTTTTCTTCAAATCTTCTTTTTAAAGTTTTTCGTTAAAAAGAGGCTCACAATAATAGAGTATGTTCAAAACTATACGCAACTGATAAAGTGATGTTTTTCTACTTTTTTTATTTTATTTAAGATCACGTATATCTTGAGACATAAATATATTATAATTACTGTTGAAATATTTTTCTAAAAAAAAGCACTTAATTAATGATTGAATAGAACGGTGCCAAAACTTCACGTAGATCCATTCTGTAATACTTTTTTACTTTAATAATATTACTTTTTGTGTTTCAGTAAATTTATCACTCGTCATCTTTATAAAATAAACACCACTTGGTTGGTTTTTTGCATCCCATGTAACATATTGAACTCCAGTAAAAATTTCTTTGTTTAATATTATTCCAACCTGTTTACCAATAATATTATAAATAGTCATCTTTACATCAGTGGAGGATGGTACTGCAAAGCTTATGGTTACGACCGGATTAAAAGGGTTAGGATAGCTTTTTATAATTCCAAAATTTTCAGGAACATATTTAATAAAATCACTACTCAAAACTTCGTTTTCAACAAAAATATAGTTTTGGAATCCTTGTTCTTCAAGGTCATTCGGTCCAATATTATTTACGGATTCTAGTACATTTCTTAAGACCACCCTAACATTCCAATGCCCTTCAGTTGCACCTTGTGGAAGTTCCAATATGCCGGCAACAGATGATGTCATTAAACTATCTGGGAAGGCTCCATCACTTACGATTACCTCACCCCCTCCCATCATACCACCATTAATAATCAATCTTACACTATAACTTAAAAGAGAATTTGCACTATCAGCCGCTTCAAAAATATACCCTACCGCTATCGTATCTTCACTCGTATTAACAGTATCAGCTGAAAGAATAAAAGAGACTAGACTTGGTCCGGCGTCCCCTGCCCCACAATCTACTGGACAATTATCTTCTGTTTCAGGTCCTCCACAGATACCATCTCCACAGCAAGGCTGACCTGGTAATGCATCTTGACAGTCGATAACGCCACCACCACCGCCACCACCGCCGCCGCCACCAAAACCAGTACCAATAGTACCCGCAAATGCACCAATGATATACGGCGTAGTATAGGTCGTATGATAATGATATATACTATCTGGGAAATCGGGTGTTGGTCCATATTCTGCATGAAGATCATCTAAGTCTTCTACATTATATCCATCCATGTTTTTTGGACCGTACACTGGAAATCCATCTGCGGCAAAACCAATAAAATTATCTTCAGATGCTACAAATAAAGACTCAGGTGGGAAATGGTAATGATATAGACCTCCTGGTGCCGGATGCCCCTGTGCAAGGTCAAATGAAAGGATTGTACCATTATTAAGCTGGTCTACGGGCCCTTCATACTCATTATACAAAGGGACTCCATTCAATGATACACCTATCGATCCAAGAAATGTATCTGTTGGTCCGTCTGGATTCACAACTGGATTAAGAGGAATTCGAAAGTCATAATCATGAAGCCCAATCTGGTTAGGGTTAACATTCATTCCATTATGAGGATCTATGTACCAATCATTTATTCCATTACCATCAAGATCTTCAAAAAAATAGAGCCCATTTTCGCTATCGTTATAAGTCTCTGGAAAATAAGGACTCAAGTGAGATGGTACACCATCAGCATTAATTACAATTTCATCACCGTCTACGTAGATATCAACTGATTCATCAAAGTATTGAAATAAAACGGTCATATCATTCTGCGCATTTATAATTGTTATTGATAAGATCATTAGTTTAAATATTACTTTCATTAGTTTTCCTTTTTATAAAAATATTTGATTTAAAATGCTTGAGACTCATTTTTTAGAACAGAAATATCTTCGATCATCCTATTTACATCATGAGGGTTTGTACCATTATAGAATCCTCTAATTCTTGATTTCTTATCTACTAAAACAAAGTTTTCAGTATGAATAAATGAATCTATATCATCGCTTGATTCACCCTGTACTGCAAAGTGCCCTTTTCGAGCCATTTCATAGATCTTGTTTTTTTCTCCTGTAAGGAGATGCCACTTGCTTGATTTAATTTGATGAAGGTCTGCATAAGCATTGAGAATAATCGGAGTATCATGCTCAGGATATACTGTATGAGATAATATAATAATCTCATTATCATTTAAATATGCATCTTGTACCCGTTTCATATTTTTTGTAAGAGTGGGACAAATACTTGGGCATGTAGTAAAAAAATAGTTTACTGCAATTATTTTTCCCTTAACATCACTAGAACTAACAATAATATCATCTTGGTTGATAAATGAAAAATCAGGTATAAAATGTGGATCATCTAATTTATGAAGGCTACTATCCACCCAATTCGGATCAAGATCATTTGGTGAAAATACAGGTAAATGAAATGTCTTTGGTGTATCAATTGAGCATCCAAAAAAAATCAATAATAATAAAAATCTAATTTGCATTTATATGCCCGCAGGTACACAGATCTTCGAACCTAAAAACCCGTATCTCTTATTTTTTATTATTTGATAATTATACCTTAGATCGCCATTATTACGCCAACCTTTTTGATATCCTTTTTCCTTACCTAATTCATAATTTGAAACTCTAGCTAAAACTCCGTTCAAATGCCACTGTTTCTGTTTACCATGATAAAGCCCTTCATTACTATAGTTTTTTTCAAATCGGATTTCACCATTTGGCCAAAAACCCATATGGATTCCTACTTTTTTGCCATTATTTAATAGCCCCGTATTTTTAACCTGACCGTCCGGGTACCAAGAAATATCTTTACCATGTTTTTTACCATTGGAATAGTAAACGACCTTACGATCATTTTTATTATCGTACTTTTCATAACCAATTCCAGAAAATGGTAACTGACTAAAATAAGTGATTCCTTTTGTGGTTTGAAGCTCAGACAAATAAACCCTCTGTTTGTTTTGACAACTAATGACAAGGAAAAAGAAAAAACAGCAGGTTATGAAACGAATCTGATTAGGGACAGTGTTCATTTTAAATATTTAGACACAATTTTGAGTTATAGGTTAAAGTATTAGTTATAAAAAGGGGTCTTAACTTAAGAAGGATTAAATGATTTCAGAAAAGAGACCGTTTTTAATTTATATGATGATAGGTAGATTTGAACCAGTAAAAAACCTATTGTAATAAAATAATTTGATAATTTTTATAGAACACAGGATAAACCAATGCCAAACCCAATAACCTTAGAGTCTATTCAATCTTTTCAAGAAGAAAATAGTACTGATAAACATTTTCAAGTTTCGCGTAATGCATCTGTCCGAAATGATGTAACTGAGCTTACAATGGACTGGAACCATTTTCGACGTATTGATCATACCTTTTCTAATATCATTTCAGGAGAGATGCCTGTAACTAATCAAAAATCTAGTGGAAGATGTTGGGGGTTTGCAGGATTAAATCTATTTAGGATCTATCTTGGTAGAAATCATAAATTAAAAGATTTTCAATTTTCTCAAAGTTATTTCATGTTTTGGGATAAGCTAGAAAAATCCAATTACTTTTTAGAATCAGTTATACAAACGGCAAATGAAGACTGGAGTAGTCGCATAGTTATGCATCTTTTAGCTAATCCAATTCAGGATGGCGGACAGTGGGATATGTGGGTCAATCTAATAAATAAATATGGTGTCCTTCCTCAAGCAGCAATGCCAGAGTCTTTTTCCTCTAGCCGATCTATGCGCATGAATCAAATGATAACTAGAAAATTACGCGAAAATGCACAAACTCTACGAAACGATAAAAATAAAGGCGCATCCAACTCAGATCTACAGGATCTTAAAACAGGCATGTTAAAAGAAATATATCGAATGTTATCAATTCATTTAGGTGAACCACCAAACTCTTTTGATTGGCAGGTCCGAGATAAGAAAAAGAATTTTATTAAATATGAGAATATGACACCTAAATCATTTTATTCTCAACATGTCGGCCTCGATCTAGAAAATTATGTTTGTTTAATAAATTGCCCAATGTCTGATAAAGAATACAATAAGGTCTATACTGTTGAATTCCTCGGTAATGTAGTTGAGGGTAACTCTATAAGATATTTAAATGTTGATAGTGAAACAATGAAAAGGGCTACAATTAATTCAATAAAAAGTGATGACCCGGTATGGTTTGGGTGTGATGTAGGGAAACATTTCCATCGTGAATTAGGTGTAATGGATATTGACCTCTTTGATTTTGAATCATTTTACAACCTCGGATTTGGTATGGACAAGGCCTCACGATTGGAATACGGTGATAGCCAAATGACCCATGCCATGTTATTTACAGGCGTTGATCTTGACTCAAAAGGTAAACCAATTAAATGGCGTGTCGAAAATAGCTGGGGAAATAAAGGGGGTGAAAAAGGGTATCATATTATGACTGATAAATGGTTCGATGAATACAACTACGAAGTCGTAATTCATAAAGACCATCTATCTAAGGAACTGTTTGACCTTTTTAAAAAAGGTGATGCTATAAAGTTAAAACCATGGGATCCTATGGGTGCGTTGGCATTTTAATTAAATAGACCTCTAAAAAACAGTCAAAATTTTTATTCGTGATCTGCGTTCAATAAATTATATTCTCGCCCGAAATTTATTACATCAAGTAATCAAATAAACAAAAAAAGGTAACTATGTCTAAAACAAATAAACTATATGAAGAAATAAAAAATCATTTCACCGCCTTTGAATCAGAACATGAAAAAAACATGTCTGGTAATAAAGCAGCTGGAAGTCGTGCACGTAAAGCTGTTGGTGAAATTAAAAAGCTTGTTACAGATTATCGGAAAGCATCTGTTTCAGGTGAGTAATTAAAGTTGTTTTTAAAAAAAGCCCTGCTAATTAGTGGGGCTTTTTTTTATTTTTGATTTTTTATGAAGCATTACTACGTTTACGTTATTGAACTTGACCCTATCGTCGCTGATATTCGAAAATTCCGAGATAAGAACCCAAAATATATTAAAGGAAATGGCTGTGTTTATGTTGGACAATCAACTCGTAAACCAATACTAAGATTTGACCAACATAAAGAAGGTTACAAAGCTAATAAATATGCAAAAAAGTATGGACTTAAACTTCGGCCAGATCTTTATGAAAAGTATAACCCTATCCCCACAAGAAAAGATGCTGAATCGATTGAAGAAATGCTTGGAGAAAATCTTAGAGCACGTGGAATTGGAGTTTGGTTTAATTAATTCTAATTTTATTTTCCAATCAATAACTAATAGAGAAATCTAATGATTAATAACCCTGATAGCTTCTTGACACATGTCCCCCCTATGGGTATCTATGAAACACTGTATGCTTTTCAACAAAACTTTGGATCTCCAATGGGTGAAAAAGATACGCACCCCTGGAGCCAGGGTTTTCCTCTCACAACACAGATTCCTAATGGCCCAGCGATGCCCACCCAAATAGAGTTAGGAGCAACAGATCTTAAATACCCAAAAGCTTGGGGGCTTCCAGCTTTGCGTAAGAGTATATCAGACTATTATAATCACTATTATGACTCAGATATTACAGATGAGAATGTGATGATTTTTGCAGGAGGTCGACCTGGCTTAATTGCACTTTTAATGTTCTTACAACCAGATATTAACATAAGAATAGCATCGACAGAATACACACCCTATTATGATATGTTGAAATTATTTAAACGCCAATACAAATTAGTAGACAGTAGCATCGAGAATAACTTTTTCCCTTCGATTGATGATTACTTAGGAATAGAATCAAATGACAGAAACCTTATCCTGTTGAGTAACCCTTGCAACCCAACTGGGTTAACTCGACATGGTAATGAACTCAAAGAACTTGTTGAAAGAGGATCTTTTGGTTCATCAGGCTTGCTTATAGATGAAGCATATGAATTGTTTCATTCTCCTCCTGTTAGTGCACTCTCTCATATAAAAAATATAAATGAATCAAACTTATTCGTAGCTGGAGCTGCAACTAAAGGGTTTCAAGCACCCGGTATCCGTATTGGTTGGGTGATTGCAGCAAAAAATAATATCGAGATATTAGGGAATTTTTCATCATTTGGCATGGGTGGTGTCTCTCATCCATCCCAATTATATGCTCTTGAACTACTTAAGAGAGAACGGACAGATCTATCTCGTGAGGCTTTACCAGAATTCTATGATAATCAACGAAATAGGTATGGTGATAAATTTAACCAACTAGGTATAAAGTTATATTCTGGTGAAGGCGGATTCTATCACTGGTGTAAGCTTCCAGGTAAGTTAACTGGGGCCGAATTAAATGATCGCCTGTTTAAATATGGTGCAGCAATATTAAAAGGGACAGATTGTGATATGGCTCGTGAAGGAGTGAATTCTACCCTTAAACAGTTTTTCCGATTCTCTTTTGGTCCTTTAATTCCTGAGTCTTTTGATTCAGATATAGGTATTCTTGATAAAGCGTTGAATGAGTCATAGGTTTTCGTAGACTAGACAAAATCTCAGAGGTTCAATTAGGTGAGCTTATATAAAAAAAGATTAAAAAGAATCATTTATGGAACAGATACTAAATCTGGAAGAGTTTTTGATGTCCTTCTAATTCTTACCATTCTCTTAAGTGTATTGTTAGTAATGCTTGATAGTGTCAATGAATATCACATTTCTAACCCCACGTTCTTTAAAAATTCCGAATGGGTCTTCACTATCCTTTTTACTCTCGAATATGCTGTAAGAATCTATGTTATAAGGTTCCCTTCAAGTTATATTTTTAGTTTCTTTGGGATTATTGATTTATTAGCACTGATACCAACATACTTAAGTCTGATAATACCTGGAGCCGGAATATTCTCAGTCATAAGAATATTACGCGTACTTCGAGTTTTTAGAGTACTAAAACTTGTTCAATATATGGGTGAAGCGGACCTATTGATGAAAGCAATGATTGCAAGCAAACGAAAAATATTTGTCTACCTTTTCTTTTTGATGACGCTTGTGATTATTTTAGGTTCTATAATGTATTTGGTAGAGGGAGAGCAAGCAGGGTTTGATAGTATTCCTAGAAGTATTTATTGGGCAATTGTTACCCTAACTACAGTTGGCTATGGTGATATTTCTCCTATGACGACCCTTGGCCAATTAATCGCTTCTGTTATTATGATTATGGGTTATTCAATTATTGCCGTTCCCACAGGAATTGTTACATCTGCAATTCATTTTACAACAGATCCTAAAACAAAACCTTGTATGGTCTGTGAAAAAAAGACTAAAAACCTCGAGGCAAAGTTCTGCAGCAACTGTGGAGCAGAAATGAGTGAAGGTTAAAGAGTCTTTTTCTAGGGTCGAGTTATTTTTATTTTCAAAGTTTTTGACTTACTTTTAATTTTTTTATCCATGAATAATGGCACCTGATAAAATATCTAAACTTTGACCTAGGACATTTTCTTCTATAGTTAAGGGCATCAAGGTTCTAATAATATTTCCATCTGTTCCTGCAGTTATCATAACTAATCCATGCTCCAGTGCATACTTGTGGATACGTGATGTTCTACTTTTATCTGGTTGTCCTGTTTCTGGATTTATAATAACAATCCCAATCATCGCACCCAAACCTCGTACTTCTTTTACCCAAGGACATTTCTTAATCAAACTATTAATCTTAGACCTTACTTTGTTGCCGATTTGAACTGCTTTTTTAGGCAATTGCTCCTCTTCCATAATTTTAAGTACAGCCAAAGCTGCGGCACAAGCGACAGGATTACCTCCAAATGTGCCTCCAATCCCTCCTATGTGAGCTGCATCCATTATTTCAGATCTTCCAACAACGCAACTTAATGGCAAACCACCTGCAATAGATTTTGCTAAAATAAATAAGTCCGCTTCTACTCCAAATTGCTCCATTGCAAACAATGTTCCAGTTCTTCCGAATCCTGTTTGAACTTCATCAGCAATCATTACGATATCGTGCTCATTACAAAATGCTCTTAATTTTAACATTAAATCTTTTGAAACAGGAATAAAGCCTCCTTCTCCAGCGACCGGCTCAATGACTAGACAAGCAATTGTCTTTGGATCGAAGTTTAGATTATTAAGATCTATCTTAGAATTTTTTGAAGGAAACTCTAATCTGTGAATATTACTTATAAATGGTCCAAATCCTTTTTTGTAAGGATCTTCTTTATATGTCATTGACATGGTCATTTGAGTTCTACCATGAAAAGCATGAGAAAAGACTAAGATTCCTTTTCTATTTGTACGACATTTTGAAATCTTTACGGCATTTTCTACAGCTTCTGCTCCTGAATTAAAAAAAGCAGATTTACACTTAGCTTGAATGGGGACTTTTTCAGCTAATTCTTCTCCTAATGATAAGTACGATTGATATGGTGTAACAGTAAAACACGGATGGACAAATAACTCCATTTGATTTCTCATTGCCTCTAAAACCCGCGGGTGAGAATGCCCAATATTCATCGTCCCAATACCTCCAGCATAATCAATAAATATATTACCATCTACATCTATTAAGTTTGCGCCTTTAGCTTTCGCAATATATATACCACAAACGGAGCCATGACCTTTTGCAATATTTTGAGACCTTTTTATTGATAACTCTTGAGATTTAGGACCTGGTATACTTGTCTTGATTGATACTTTCATATTTTATTACTTTTCTTATTTTGTGCACATAGATATTACAAATCAATAATAATATTCTGGATTAATAGAATTCTTTTGTTATTGCCTATCAATTCTAACAACTTTTTGAAAACTAATAGTCTAACTATTAGATTCTGAATGATATATTGTATGAAATCATTAAAAATCTTTTTTCAAAAAACATATT
>TARA_B110000438_G_scaffold59309_1_pt1 | contig 18003 bp, 19 predicted proteins | sample TARA_B110000438 | Tara Oceans TARA_B110000438 (sample SAMEA4398413) | marine metagenome | biome: Polar Biome; feature: [MES] marine water layer (ENVO:01000295) within the mesopelagic zone...; material: water (ENVO:00002006), including particulate matter (ENVO:01000060) such as...... | reverse complement strand
CTGCCGTATTTATAATGTTGTGCCGTTTAATGCTATTTAATATGGGTGGGCCTGAACTGCCTCGAGGCTCTCCATCATCAGACATATATTCATTTAACTGTCCATTTGAATATAAACGATACGCTGAGCATACATGGCATGCTTTGGGGTGTGCTGACTTATAATCTTGGAGGTTGATTTTGTATGTATCCAAAGATTCTATGGGATGTACAAAAGCGAAAAACTTTGAACCTTTATCTCGAAACTCACCTGTACTCACCGTGGCAATGGTGAAGTAGTTCATTTTATCAATGTGAATTTTCGCGTAAAAATTTTATTATCTAAAATTACATCCATTAGATATATACCCGATGCCAAATGGGTTGGTAAAATTGGATACAGTGGCACCTCATGTCGACCTTGTGAAAGTGATGGCATGGATGTACGTAACACTTCCAGGCCCAATAAATTGTAAATAATTATTTGGGGAATTATACTTTTCTCAATATCCAATATGAGCATGACCGCATCACCAGCATAGATGGGATTGGGGTAGATTGAAACTAGTTTATAGGGGCACGAATCAACCCCTGTTTCTCCACCAACACAATCACCACATCCATCAATAAATGCTTCTCCTCCCCATACAGCATAACAATCTTGAATACAATCATTCAAGGGGTCTAAGTCACAAACACCACATTCATCTATTTGGGCAATCACACCATTATTATTCCATTGTCCATCACAACCCTGTACACATGATTCGTCGCCTTCAGGTACACAATCTCCACAAGAATTAAACCATGCCCCTCCTCCAAAAACATTCATACAATCGACAGGGCATTCTAATAATTGTGTTTCACCCCCAACACATTCTTCACAGCCATCTATATATGCTTCACCATTCAAATCACCATTGCAATCAGTGCAAGTAGAATTATCACCGCCACATACACCACATAAATCTATGACGGCCTCTTCACTCACACCATCATTACAAAACTGTAAGCTGGCTTCAACCTGAACAACAATATTGCTAGAGTAACCATCCCCAATATATAAAAATTGGATCTTATCTAAATTATAAATTTCTTGTATATTGAAATCAATTTGAAGATTAGTATCTATAAAATATTCATTTTGTGATGCCTTTAATGAAAGCACATTACTTAAATAATTAGTACCACTTTGCAGCATATTTAACTGAATTACCAAATCATCTCTGGATTCTATTGATATTATTTGAACCGATTTATTATCAACAGAAATATTGAATTGTTCATCATCTTCTGAATCCATAAAGGTAGAATTGAATGGCGGTGTGGTACATAACTCATTGCCTTGATCAATATAATAAAACATATCATTATCCATATCGGTAAAGATATCATTAAACATATTACGAGATACAAAGCCTAACCACGCTTCTTGAAAACTACTCTCAAATGAATCTTGCAGAATGCCATTTAGAATCTCATAGGGAGAGTTTGCATTACTGATATTCTCCCAAATCTCTCGCATAATTACGCTCTCTTTTTCAGTGGTAATATCTTCAAATTGAGTCGAAAGATAATGGCCAAATAATGCCAAACTATATCCATCTGTTTGGTCCCAACTCTGTTGAGGGTTATTAAAAAAATCGTTGAGCCAATATAGATAATCATCACCATCGGGAACAATAATATCTTCTATCCATGTAGAGGTGAGTTCATAGAAAAACTGATCGCTCATAGATTGGGTTTCTTTATACGCACGTTGAATAGCATGGAAGAATTCATGGGCTACCGTTAATCGCATTACTTGGATTCCCGTGGTGTAAAATCCGCTGGCATAATCATTATCAATTTTGATGTATGACTTTCCCCCACCTTCATGCACATTCACGCCATAATAATTAGTGCCAAATGCCATGATGTAAATATCATATATTCCGTCTGAATCATCTACCTCTGTCCGAAACCCCATCACCTCTGTTAACACTTTACGTGTGGAGTCTGCAATTATACCCACTTCATCAATATAATCGGGAACACCGTTTGCATTATTATCTGTAAGCTCAGGTGCCGCATCTCCCTCAATATCATAGTGAATCATAAAATGACCGGTAGGTGAAAGTGAAAATGCTTCTTTTTCAGGTCTATTCATGGACCGTGTCGCCTCCTCCAGAGAACATTTAGTTATTGGCTGGGCAATACTCAGAAATAGAAGGAGGAAAACAAATATGTGCATTTATTTATGTCTGAATGAAATTCGTATGGGAACACCTTTTAGATCAAAGTTATTACGGAGTTGATTTTCTAAATAACGCTTGTAGGCAATGGGAAATAAATCTGGATGATTCGTATAAAATGCTAAAATTGGTGGTGAATGATGAACCTGCGTTACGTATTTAATTTTTAGATGTTTTCCCTTAACGCCTGGAGGTGGATACTTACCCACTGCCTTAACCAGAAAATCATTCAGATTGGCGGTTTGAAGTTTTTTTCGACGCGCATCAAATATACGAACCGCTTCATCAAGTACAGTAGTAACACGACGATTATTTTTTACCGAAATAAATAATATGGGATAATGCTGCATGGCCATAAAACGATACTCAATTTCTTCCATAAAATCTTTCATGGTGTCCGTATCTTTTTCGATGGCATCCCATTTATTTACCACCAAAACTAATCCTTTACCAGAATCCATTACAGCGCGCGCAATATCACGGTCTTGATTTCCGAATCCTTTGGTGGCATCAATAAGTACCAAGGCAACATCACATTCTTCTAACACGCGATTCGTTCTTACGGCACTATAAAATTCGATACTGTCACTCACTTTGGCTTTTCGGCGCAAACCAGCTGTATCAATCATTCGAACATCTCGGCCAAAATGTTTCATATATGAATCGACTGAATCACGGGTTGTACCTGCAATATCGGTAACGATGGACTTTTCCTCTTTCAGGAGGTTATTCATCAGTGATGATTTTCCCACATTGGGCATGCCGATAATAGCTAAATTAATAATATCATCACTAATTTTCTTTTTTTCTGGTCGCTGTGGAAGCCGTTCATGTATTACATCTAAAAGATCGCCTAAGCTACGTCCACTTTGGGCCGACACAGGCATGGGGTCACCCATTCCTAATTCATACAGTCCAAAAATATCTTTCTCGTGAGAAATATCATCAATTTTATTGGCCACTAAGATGAATGGTTTTTCCATGGCGATTATCAATTCTGCCAAAGTTTTTTCGCTAGAGGTAAGCTCAGAACGACCATCTACCAATAATATGAGGAAGTCAGCTTCTTCTGCGGCAATATCAGCTTGCATCCGTACATGCTTATTTATTTCATCTTCAGTATGCGGGATATATCCACCCGTGTCAATCACATCAAATTCACGATGCAACCAATCAAAGGTACCGTAAATTCGATCCCGAGTCACCCCTTCTACGGGTGAAACAATAGCATGTGTTTTGCCTACTAATCTATTAAATAAAGTGGACTTCCCCACATTGGGGCGCCCTAAAATTGCAATGGTATAATCAGCCATGTATTTTCCGGTTAAAAATTTCTAAAATACTATCATGAGATACGTTTACAGGCACCCCTAACTGTGATGACAAATCAGCAAGCGTCATATCATCTAACGTTACCGTACCCTCATCATTCAAAATTCGATGCGAACACCATACGGCATCTCCAATTTCTTGACCCTTCAATTGCTTAACAATATCTTGCCCAGAGAGAAGCCCCGCCACAGTTACCATATCACCATAAAAATTGTTCTTAATTTCCACTAAATTCACATGAAGATTTTCAATATTATTAAGCACGGGAATCACATTAGTTTCAAAAATACCATAAGCAAGATGTCCCGTGGCAATTGTAAATGATGTGGGCTCACTAAGGGATGTGGGAAAACTTTCACTTTCAGCCTCAAAATCTTCTAAAAATGACTGAACCTGTCCCACCCCATTCTCAATTAAATTCAGTCCACCCATTTCTACAATTGGGCGGAATGGTTTTTTCGCCACTATATACCATTCATCTGAAAGAAATATAAAGGGTTGATCTTCACTACCGGGGAATTGTGCTTTTAATGACTCTGCATAATCCACTAATTTCTCTGCATATTCGGGAGTTACGGTACTCAATTCAGGTAAACCCACACGATGCTTGGTTAAACCTACAGGAACTATCGAAATAGAATTTACTTTGGGATAATAAGAATACATATCTTTCATTGTCTTAATCAAATATTTTCCATCATTCAATCCGGGGATCAACACTACTTGAGTATGTAACTGGATTCCATTTTCCGTGAGAAAATCAATCTTATCCATAAGGAAATCTTCTTTTCCGTAAAGCAGAAGTTTTTGGCGTAATTCAACATCTGTGGTATGGACAGAAATATAAAGCGGTGACATTTTTTGCTCAACAATTCGGTTAAGCTCATTTTGTGCCATATTGGTCATGGTAATATAATGACCGTGAAGATATGACAATCGATAATCACCATCCCGGAAATACATACCCGAACGCATGCCTTCAGGATTTTGATCTACAAAACAAAAAACACAATCATTACCACATTTTCGAATTTTAAACTCTTCAAACTCAACGCCCAAATCATCATCATAGTCTTTGTCAATGGACACTTTATCCATTTTACCATCAATCTCAAGATCAAGGGTAATACTCTCATCCGTAATACGGAAACGATAATCGATTTCATCAATAACGCGTTTGCCATTAATTTTCAACAAACGGTCACCGGCTTTCAAACCGATCATCTCCCCTAATGTATTTTCTTTTACGTGTATTATCTTCATATTTTGGTTTTGTAAACGTGGTAAATTTACGTCATATTTTTCAACAGTTTAGACCATCTAAATAATCAGGAGTAAACGTGGATCATTCAATCGATTCCTATGATGTAAAATTAGCAACAACCTGCCTTTTAACAAAAGTTGCATTTGCGGATGAATACTTAGACCCACAAGAAGAAAAAATAATCCGTGAAATACTTTCAGATTTCTTTTCAATCGATACAGAGGAAATAAACAAACTCTTTAAAGATTCAAATCAGATACTTGAAAAGTCAACTGATATATTCTCATTTGGTCAATTATTGAATCAACATTTTACTAAAGAAGATAAAATTGACCTCATCGGTTGCATATTTGAAGTGGCATTCGCAGATGGCGAACTTCACTACTTAGAGAATCATACCATCAAACAAATTGCACACATACTCAATATTGAACATGCCGATTTAATTACCGTAAAAATGGAAATAAAGCATTTCCTATAATAAAAAAGTCCAGCGAACTGGACTTTTTCTAATCAAATAGTCTAATTTCAGACTAAATCATTAATTCTTTTTCCTTCATTTCTTGAAGGGCATTTAATTCTTTAATAAACTCATCTGTGGTTTCCTGAACATTATCCAGTGCACGTTTTAGATTATCTTCAGAAAGATCACCATCTTTTTCCATTTTCTTCAAATGATCATTCACATCACGACGGATGTTACGAATTGCAACTCTACCATCTTCAATCATTTTATGGACTATTTTTACAAATTCTTTACGACGTTCTTCGGTTAATGAGGGTATATTTAATCGAATTACATTTCCATCATTATTTGGCGTTAAACCAAGATCTGAATTTAAGATAGCTCTTTCAATAGACTCTAAACTGGTGGGATCAAATGGTTGCACTACAATTAATTGAGCTTCTGGAACAGAAACATTTGCCATATTATTCAGCGCTGTCATGGTACCATAATAATCTACTTTTATTAAATCTAAAATATTTGAGGATGCTCGGCCTGTCCGAACCGTAGAAACTTCTTGTCGATAATGGTCAAGAGCCTTTGCCATTCTTTCTTTAACATCTACAAAAATATCATTAATCATAATATTCCCCTATGAAACAGTTGTGCCAACCGAAATTGAATTTACAATATCGACCAAGCCAGTTTTACTACTAATATCAAATACAATAATAGGAAGTTTATTTTCTTTGCAAAGGGTAACGGCCGTGAGATCCATAACTCTTAATTCTTTTTCGATTACTTCTTTGTAAGAAAGAGAATCATATCGAGTTGCATCACTATTGGTCATGGGATCATCAGTATAAACACCATCAACTTTTGTGCCTTTGATAACCACATCTGCATTGATCTCAATAGCACGAAGTACGGCTGCAGTATCTGTAGTAAAATATGGATTTCCTGTACCACCTGCAAATACAACGACTCGACCTTTTTCAAGATGACGGGTTGCACGACGACGGATATATGGCTCAGCAAGTTGAGTTATACTAAGGGCACTCATTACTCTGGTATCACAGTCCAGATTTTCAAGAGCGGATTGCAGCGCCACTGAGTTCATAATAGTAGCCATCATTCCAAGGTAGTCACCCGCAACACGATCCATACCATTTGCTGCAGCAGAAATACCTCTAAAAATATTACCCCCGCCAATCACAATACCCACTTCAATACCCATATCCAAAACAATCTTAATCTTATTACAAATTTCAGATGTTATGGCTGGGTCAATACCATATCCTCTTCCGCCAGCTAAGATTTCTCCGCTTAGTTTTAGGAGAATTCTTTTATATGCTGGTTTTGACATCTATGGATTTATGCTTCTGTTTCTTGATTTTTTTTAGCGGTTTCGCCAAGTTGGAATCGAACGAATCTTGCAATAATGATATTTTCACCTAATTTTGCCACCATATCAGTAATTACATCATTAATAGTTAGGCTTGGATCTTTTACAAAATCCTGCTCCATTAATACATTTTCTTGATAGAATTTAGAAATCCTACCTTCAATCATTTTTTCAATTATATTTTCAGGTTTTCCACTTTTACGTGCTTGATCAGCATAAATTTCTTTTTCTGATTCAAGTACATCTGCAGCAACATCTTCTTTATTCACTGCAATGGGGCCAGATGCTGCAATATGCATTGCAATATCTCTCACCATATTCTGAAAATCTTCAGTCTTTGCAACAAAATCAGTTTCGCAATTCACTTCAAGTAACACACCAAGCTTCGAGCCGGGATGAATATATGGAAGTACCATACCGTCAGATGCTGAACGTCCTGCTTTTTTTTGAGCCTTGGCCACACCTGCTTTACGCAGAACGTCCATGGCCTTTTTAATGTCATTTCCAGCTTCATCCAAGGCACGTTTGCAATCCATCATGCCTGCACCAGAAATTTCACGTAATTCTTTTACTGCGGATGCACTTGCAGCCATAATTATTTTTGCTCCACATTAGATTCTTCAACAACCACTTCAGCTACTTCTTCAACAACTTCAGTTGAATCTAATGCAGATGCTGTTTCCACTTCAGCAGTCGCTACTTCAGCTACTTCTTCAACAGAACCGCCCTGTGCTTCAATAGCACAGTTCGCAATATAATCAACAATAATACCAATTGATTTCATTGAGTCATCATTACCTGGGATTGGAAAATCAATATTTGTAGGATCAGTATTACTATCAACAATACCCATTACTGGAATACCCAAAGTTTTGGCTTCCGCAATGGCAATCTTCTCACAAATACCATCAACAAAAAATATTGCTGAAGGTAAATGCTTCATATCTTTAATACCACGATGAAGATCGGCAAGCTTAATTCGCTCACGTGCAAGCATACCCAATTCTTTTTTTGTGAGATTTTCATAAATTGGAGAAGATTCCTTTTCCAATAATGAAAGTCGTTTAATACTTCTCTTAATTGTAGCATAATTAGTGAGTGTTCCACCCAACCAACGTTCCACAATATAATACATCCCGCAACGATCAGATGCTTGTTGAACTACATCTTTCGCTTGTTTTTTAGTACCCACAAATAAAATGTGTCCACCTTCACGTACAATACGCGTCACTTCTTTACCTGCACGATTTAATGCTTTACTTGTTTCCTTAAGATCAATGATATGAATACCATTTTTCTTTGTTGCCAAGAAAGGTTTGAAGTTAGGATTCCAACGACTGGTAGGATGTCCAAAATGTGTTCCTGCTTTTAGCAGATCATCAATTTCAATATGATTCATAAAACCTCTATATAAATTTTAACGTTTAGAGAACTGGAAGTTCTTACGAGCACCGGGCTGACCACATTTTTTACGCTCAACTTCACGTGAATCACGGGTTAACATTCCTGCTTTTTTCAATTGTGGGCGTAGTTCTGTGTCAATTTTTTCAAGTACACGTGCAATACCATGACGAATGGCACCAGCTTGTCCTGATAATCCACCACCATCAACATTAACATCGATATCGTATTGACCACCTAGACCAACCAATTCCAATGGTTGCTTTAATACCATTTTTGAAGTATCACGTCCAAAATATTCTTCTAATGGGCGTCTATTTACAACAATAGCACCCTTACCTTTTGTAAACCGAACACGTGCAACAGAAGATTTTCTTCTACCCGTTGCTATCCATGTTTCACTTGCTTTCTTTGGCATTTATATCCCTTAGATTATAATTGAATTGTTTGAGGCTTTTGAGCAGCATGTGGATGCTCAGTGCCTGAATATACTTTAAGATGTGTATTAAGTTGACGGCCCAATCTATTATGAGGCAACATTCCTTTTACAGCATTCGTAATAATTCTATCAGGATGCTCTAATCTCATACGCTTTAAACTGGCTTCTTTTTGACCACCAGGAAACCCTGTGTGATGCCAGTATTTCTTATCTTCTTCTTTGTTACCCGTTACTTTTACTTTTTCAGCATTGATAACTACAACAAAGTCACCCATATCCATATGGGGAGTAAAAGCAGGCTTAGCCTTGCCTCTAATAATTTGGGCAATTTTACTTGCTAAACGGCCTAAAGTTTGGCCCTCAGCATCAACAATATACCAATCACGTGTAATTTCATTTAGTTTAATAGAAGTCGTTTCCATTAAAAACCTTTATATAGTCGTTTAAATACAATAAATCACTGTATATACAGCCTGCAAATTTAGAGGGGTTTTCGTTGTTATGTCAAGGATTAATCAGTGAATTTTTATTAATCTAACTTACCGAAGGCATAATCACCACATATTGTCATTATGACTTCACCTTTAAATGTCATTCCTAGCATGGGTGAGTTTTTTGATTTTGAATATATATGCGCTGTTGACATTTCCCAATTTGATGCCTCATCAACAATAGTTATCTCCGCAGGCGTACCCACCTCAAATGCATTTACTTCCCACTCCAATACAGATGCAGGTCCAGCCGTCAACCAACCGATAACATCTTCAACAGAGAACCCTTCACCCTGCAATGTAGTGTTTGATAATGCAAATGCAGACTCTAAACCAATCATTCCGCATGGCGAATGCTTCATATCTTTTTCTTTATCTTCTATGGTGTGAGGTGCATGGTCTGTTGCAATACATGTGATGACATTATCATTCAATCCTTGAATTAAGGCTTTACAGTCGACATCTGTTCTGAGGGGAGGTGCAACTTTTGCATTCGTATCAAAATCAATTAAACTATTTTCTGTTAATCCTAAGTGATGCGGGGTTACTTCAGCCGTAACATTCACACCTTTTGCTTTATATTGTCGGATAATATCAACTGATTTTTTTGTAGAAACATGGGGGATATGAATCCGACCATCCACAAATTCAGCGATTTCTAAATCCCGAAATACCATAACAGATTCTGATATATCTGGATTTCCATCTAATCCCAAACGAGTCGACAATGGACTCTCATTCATTAAACCTTCATTTCGCAAGGGAACATCCTCTGCATGATTAATTACAGGCACTCCATACATGCTACTATACTCTAATGCGAGTCGAAGTACATGCCCATTCTCAACTGGCAGGCCATCATCGGATAATGCTACCGCACCTTCTTTAATCATTTCACCATACTCAGCTATCTCATTGCCTTTTTGACCAATAGTAATAGCGCCGATGGGGTAAATCTGAATAGGAACACTCTCCGCTTTATCTTTGATAAATCGAATTGCTTCAGGTGTATCTAATGGTGGGTCAGTATTAGGCATAACGCAAACACGTGTGAATCCACCTGCCATTGCGGACATTGCACCTGTCTCCAGAGTTTCTTTATCTTCTCGCCCAGGAACACGAAAGTGTGCATGAAGGTCAATAAATCCTGACGTAATTATTTTACCTGTACAATCAATTTGTTGTGCATCTGATATATCAATATTTCCAACGGCTATTACTATGCCGTCTTCAAGCAAGATGCTTCCATCAATATTTACTTTTTTAAATGGATCATAAATAGTACCATTTACTAATGCCCATTTTCCTGATAAAATTTTATTTTTTCTCATCTTTCCCCTCTTCTTCAGGACCCAATAATGAATATAATATACTCATACGAACAGCCACACCATTCAAAACCTGATCAAGAATAATGGCTTGATCGCCATCGGCCACAGAGCTGTCAATTTCTACACCTCTATTCATTGGGCCAGGATGCATAATCACAATTTCTTTTTTATGTCTATTCAATCGCTCTTGCGTAATACCAAAGAAATCTCGATACTCACGCACTGATGGAATAAGCCCCACTCCCATTCGCTCTCGTTGAATTCTTAAAATATTCAATGCATCTGCCCATTCTACAACTTCATCCACATCATGACTTACAGATACGCCTAATTCTTTAATCCCAATTGGAATCAAATGTGGTGGGCCACAAAGGGTAACTTCTGCACCCATCGTTATAAGTCCATGTATGTTTGAAAGGGCAACGCGACTATGAGAAATATCACCAATGATGGCAACTTTTAGGCCTTTTAAGTATCCAAATTTTTCGTAGAGACTCATCATGTCCAGCATGGCCTGTGTTGGATGCTCATGTTTCCCGTCTCCCGCATTTATTACAATTGCATCCACATACTTTGTTAATTGAAGGCATGAACCGGGAACGGGATGTCTCATCACGACGCAATCCATTTTCATAGCATGTATGTTTTGAATTGTATCCTTAAAACTTTCACCTTTATTCAAACTGGATGACGATGCAGAAAAATTGGTCACATCAGCAGACAATCGTTTTTCAGCCAATTCAAAAGACATGCGAGTACGTGTAGAATTTTCGAAAAAGAGATTAACCACATTCTTACCCGTTAAAGAGGGTACTTTTTTAATTGGACGGTCTAAGACTTCTTTAAACATGAGTCCAGTATCAATAAGATGTTGGATGTCTTCTTTCGGAGCACCTTCTAATTTTATAAAATGTTTTGTACTTAATACGCCCATTCTATTCTCCATATTCCATGAGGAGGACTGCATCCTCTCCATCTACCTCATTCACATGAACATGGATATGCTCATTTAATGATGTTGGATAATTTTTACCTACATAGTCTGCCTTAATAGGCAATTCACGATGTCCACGATCTACCAATACTGCAAGCTGAACGGATGCGGGCCGACCAAAAGAAAACAGGTCATCCATGGCTGCACGAATAGTTCTACCCGAGTACAAAACATCATCAACTAAAACCACGTCTTTACCATCCACCTCAAAAAGAATACTTGATGAGCCAATTTTAGGTGAGCCTAAATTTGTTCTAAAATCATCACGATAAAAAGTCACATCAATTGTGCCTTGAGAAATAGTTTCACCAGAGATTTCTTGAATATGCCCTACCACTCGGTGGGCTAATATTTCTCCACGTGTACGAATTCCCACAATAGCGATATTACTTAAATCAGTATTGTTCTCAATAATCTCATGAGCCAGTCTTACTAATTTTCGCGCAATATCCTTTTCTTGTAAAAGGGTTGCCTTAACTGTTTTCATTTTTGACCTTATTTGTTACCGGGTAAGAAAAACGCTCCATTAGGAGCGCGAGGATAAAAGTTCAATATGTTGTGATACTCTTACCCTTTACTACCTCCCGGGTAGATTTAAAGGGGTTATGATGGGTGAAATTTACGAATCATTTTTTGTATATCACTAATAGAAACTCAACAACAAAGTATGTAATTTATACAATGCTCAAACTCATGGATTTCTATATTCTCAAGCAATTCATTTCTAAATTAGTGGCAACTACCATAGCATTTATTGTGATTTTTATTGTTGTGGATATTATTGATCATCTGGATAAATTCATAGATGCATCTATGCCAGCGGTAGCAATTTTAAAATATTATATTTATACCATCCCCTGGTTTGTGAGTATTGGGTTTCCTATGGCCATGCTGCTGTCCACCGTTTTCACTTTAAGTATTTTGCAAAAAAATAGTGAACTCACTGCCATAAAAGCATCGGGCGTAGGATTTAGACGCATTGCCACACCACTACTTATTATGGGATTCATATTCAGTCTTCTGTCATTCGGATTTGATAATTACGTGGTTACCAAACATTATCAAAAACGATTATTGTTGGAAGAAGAACATGGCATCAGAAAATCTCGAACGAAAAATGCAAAAAAGCGAAATATTTACCGACAATTGGATGCCAACACCATTCTCTCCATCAAACGATTTCAATTCAATAATAAAATGGCCTATGGAATTTCTATTCAAAAGTTTGACGGTCAATCCCTTACCTATCGATTAGACTCTCCTAAGATGCAATGGAATGATAAAGAACATTCATGGATAATCCCTAATTACACTATTCGGCAATGGAATAATGGACAATTAGAATTTTCTACACATAATCAAGATAGCACTATGTATTCAGAAATTACTCCCATTGATCTAACACGAGAAACAGGGAAACCAGAAGAAATGGATTATAAAAATCTTGCAGAGTTTGTTGAGAAATTACAACGGAATGGAATCTATGAACCACGGTGGGCAGTAAATTTGCATTTTAAAACTGCCTTGGCAGGCACATCCTTCCTCATGGTTTTATTTGGGCTTTCATTAGCTATTCGTAAACCGCGTAGCAGTTTAGCTATTGGAGTGGGAATGAGCATTGGTGTAATATTTTTGTATTATGCTGTGCTTAAATTTGGACAAACTTTGGGCTACAAAGGGGTGCTGGATCCTTTCATTTCGGTATGGGGTCCCAATTTTATATTCTTCTTAATTGGAAGTTATTTATTTTCCCGAACTAAAACCTAATTCTACTTTACATGCTCGTCGAAGAACGAGATGATTTGACCATTCAGAATAGATAAAATTTCTTTAGCAGGTAATTTCCCTGAAATACCAAATTTCTTCGCCAAGGGAGAGAAATAAGGAGTGTCAGAATAATCAAAATGCTTTGTTCCATCTAATATCAATTTTTCTGCATCCGATGTGCTTCGGGCAATCAATGTATCTAATTTTTCATAATTTAAGGTTGTGTCCCATTCTGGCCGCCCGATATATAAGAGGGGTACATTTAAGCCATCATCAATCACATGCTGTGGAATAGGCACATTCCACCCATCTAAAGAAATGCATGCATCTATTCGACTATCAATATGGGATGCCATGACACTGGTGGCACCACCGTAAGAATGACCAAATATTCCGATACGATCTAAATCCATTACTTCCCAAGGAGATTTGTCAGCTCTACTTCTTACTTCTAATTCATCCAGCAAATATTGGATATCTGCAGTTCGCGTTTTAATTTGAGGCAATCTAAAATCCCAGAAATCCTTTTCTGTTAATTTTACACCCTTACCACGTTTGGCTTGAAGGAATGTAATTCCAGAGCGATAATCAGCCACCGTACCGTCATCAAAAATAGTAACATTTGCATCAAAGGGGTGGTCAGCTGCAATGACGAAATACCCTTGACTCACCAATTCTTCAATATGTGCCGTATTTTGGGCGCGCATTCCACCCAATCCATGTGAAAAAACAATAACGGGAATATTTTCTACATCTGGATGTAAAGGCGCATTCAATATAGAATTAGTTCGAATATCTTGTATATGACGAATCATAAAAACGGGCAGTTCTAATTGCTGTGATAAAGGACCCAATCGCTTATCAGGGTTATCCATATATGGATATCTCTCACTATTAACTTCATTTGTGGGATACCAAATCTGAACCACCAACTTCCGCTTATCATCTACATCATCTTCAGTAAACCACTCATCTCGCGCACTGTCCGTCCAATTGAATATTTGTGTACCTATAGAATACTCACCATTGGGTACGGGTAAATTTTTAAATGGAATTAGTTTTGGCATAATGACTGAGCATCCAGAGAAAAGGATACTTGATATGAGTAATAAGAATTTATTTTTCATTTACAACCTGTTTCAGCCAACCATCATGGTGGATATAAATTTAACAAATAACAACACCAATGGTACTATCATGATCAAAGTTTTTGGTGAATAGGGTATTTTACTAAATGCTGAGGAACGCCTTGATTCGTTAACCGCAAGAATATCTACATTATTAATTGTACGTAAAAGTTTAGGGCGTTCATTTTCAATTTCTTGTTTCACTAATGATTCAAAACTTTTAGACTGCCCCATTCTTCTATCACTCAAAATATTAACCGTCAATCCTAATGAATCTAATTCAACAATTTCAGAAACATAAATTATCATTTGATTGTTTAAAACTAATTCAAAATGTTTACCTGATTTTTTGTACTCAATTAATTGATGATACACAGTAGTACTATTGTCGGCTTCACTGGATTGTGAGAATAGCACTGAAACAATTAATAACAAAGTTGTTAATCTCAATTTCATTACTTCAATGAGCTTTCATCTCCTCAGATAAATACTCTTTTTGGGGAGAGGTATTTTGTTTCACATTCTCAATATCTTGAACTGCCGCTAACACATCACAGCGACTAATTTGCCCAACCAGTTTTTTGCCATTTAAAACGGGAACTCGCCTGAAATGATTCTTTAAAAAGAGGTCAGCCACTACAAAAATATCTGTTTCGGGTGCAACCGTTTTCACATCCTCCGTCATATAACGAGAAACAGTACCACCTGGCATTTCGTGAAATGATCCATTTGCCATAATTCGCAGACAGTCTTTCTCTGTAAGAATTCCAACCATTTCTGCAGAGTCATCAATTACGGGTGTACCCGATATACGATGATGGAGCAATTTATCAATGGCCTTATAAATATTTAAATCTTTGTGAACTGTAACAACGCTTTGAGTCATATAATGTTGAACCGTGTGTAGCGTATCCATCTTTCTCCTTAATAATATTTCTTTGACTGTGTCTATATCTTAGCACTGAATAAATTTTGGGTCAAGAAAAGTATTTATCCGTGGAAAATGAGCGTTCGTTGTCCATGGAGCAAAATTCGATGTTGCAAATGTGCCTTTACCGCAGAGGTGAGTACGCGCCGTTCAATGTCTCTCCCAGCTTGAATCATCTCTTTCACTGAATACTGATGGGTTACCGACTCCACATCTTGCTCTATAATGGGACCTTCATCTAACGCTTCCGTTACATAATGGGCAGTAGCACCAATCATTTTTACCCCACGAACCCATGCCTTATGATAGGGCCTATCCCCTTTAAAAGCAGGGAGAATCGCATGATGGATATTGATAACTCGACCCTTATATTGCTGAACAATTTTAGGTGAAAGAATCTGCATATATCGCGCCAAAACTACAATATCAATATTATGGGTTTTCAGGAGTGATAAAATCTCTTTTTCTTGGAATTCTCTATTTTGAGCATCCACAGGTAAATGATAATACTCAATTCCATATTGCTCTACACTACTTCTCAAATTGTCGTGATTGCTTATCACCAATGGGATATTGCAATTTAATTCTTTTGATTGGTGTTTCATTAGTAAATCACTCACATGGGCTTGCTCTTTTGTGCAAAGAATGGCCATATTCAATGGCTGTAGTGGGTCATGGATAGTTAGTTTTCCGGAGAGTTTTCCCTCAATCTCATTCAACAGATCAATAAGAGTATTTGATGAAATAGTCATACTGCTCAAATCTGCATGGGCACGCATGAAAAATAGCCCTTCATCCGGCTCAACATGTTGCTCGAGAGACAATACATTTACCTTGTGCTGATAAAGCAATTGTGTAAATTGTGCAATAATGCCCCGTTGGTCAGGACAGGTTAGGTGAAAAATCATCTCCGACATGATTTAAAATTATATGCCTTTTCACGTAAATGAAAATCTTTTATTCAATCATTTTTTAAATCTTTAAGGATTCTTCAGTTGATGTGATTATTCTATTGGATTCTAGACGAAGAATATATTCATATATTTTTGGAACCATTAAAATGGTTTGTCTGACGTTTATTGGCTACCCATAGATGAATCCATGAGCTCTTTATTAGATTTTTGCTTTCAATCTTTCTATAGATTTTTTTTCTGCTTCTATAAACTTTCCATGAAAGGCAATTACCTGTTCTTGAAAATCTGCAGGTATATCTTGGTCATTTTTCATATCTTCTTGATGCCTAATGGAATTTTTAAGTGATTTATACTTTTGTTTTAGTTGTCGATTAAGTTCTGTTTTTTTATTTCTATTAAATGATATTTTTTTCATTACCATTCTTGTTGAATAATAGAATAGGGGTAGGCTGAAAATACTTATACCTGAAATCAATTTATAATAAAATGTAACTCCTGGTGAACGCATCATCCCTATGGCTGAGACGGCCATTGCAATAAAAGATAACATTAAAATTCTATCATTTACTTTCTCTGTTTCTTGCTGTAATATCTCCTCATCATGAGTATGACTGGGAGTAGATAAATTACGGATAGCATATTTAATTTCATCTAATCTCTTAAAAGTAGAATTTACATGTTTTTCGACTTTTTCATTAAGTGTATCCAAATACTCACTATTAAAATTCAAATCATCATCGAAAGAGTTATTTAGTAATTGATACGCATGGGTATGAAATTCAAGAAAGTTTAAATCCATTACTTCAATTTTTTGTTTTAATTCCTTCCAATAATATAGATTTGAATGTTTAATTACTATATTCTCCCTGATAGATATAGCATTACTCCTAATTACATCCAACCAAGAGTTACAATGATTTCTAATTGAATAAGAGGATTCAAATGAAAAACAGTACATTAAATTATGATTAAACAATTTTTTAAATGTTTCATTTCTCTTGCAAAGAAATATTGATAAATTTTTACTATTCCAAATTGAATTATCCTCAGAAATATTAACCCAATCTAAATTATCTAATTCCAATTCATTATTATAATCTTCAATTAGCAACTTGGTATTATTGGCAGTCAAATGCAAACCCCCACTAGAACCTGTAATTGAGAAACATTTGGTCGCAGAGGATTCATATAAAGTATCTAAATTATTGGTTAATTCAGATAAATCACTATCCAAGGACTGCTCAACTTTTAAAAAATTATCAACATCATAATACGGTAGCATAAACTCTAATACTGCTGAAGGTAATGTTTTTGTCTCCCCCTTTATCAAGACTTGAGACTTTGTCAAATAATCGCCCAATCTCATATTTTTTGATAATTTCAATTCATCTATTTCAAAACTCATATCAAAATAGGTAAAGCATAATTCAGAAAAAGCATAACAATCAATTTTTACTTTATTTTTTACCTTTTTATCCAAAAATTCTACAACTGTTAAATCTTTAGCAATATCCTCAATAAAAATACACTCTTTATCTAATTTAGTTATTTTTTCAATTTTAGAATCAGGGTATATCTTGGTCAGCATGGGAATTTTTTTATCAATATCAAGTGTTCCAGGTTGATGGCCATTAAAAAAAAGATGTAATCTCATTACTTAACTCTATTTCTTTGGTGCTTTATAGACGAACCAATCTTCGTTAGTAATTTCATGGAAATGGTCTGCATCATCTATTAGTACTTTGGCAGTAGTTGCTTTTACTGCTGCAATTTCTACTCGTACCCCTTCTGCCTTCAAGTGATGAACCAATTCTACAAAGTCAGAGTCGCCAGACATTATGATTATTGTATCTACCTTTGATGCCAATTGGGTAGCTTTGATTGAAAGGGGTATATCGGCAGACTTATGACAAGGCACCACCGATCCATAATAATTTTCATGTAATCGTTCTG
>TARA_B110000438_G_scaffold252950_1_pt1 | contig 18137 bp, 36 predicted proteins | sample TARA_B110000438 | Tara Oceans TARA_B110000438 (sample SAMEA4398413) | marine metagenome | biome: Polar Biome; feature: [MES] marine water layer (ENVO:01000295) within the mesopelagic zone...; material: water (ENVO:00002006), including particulate matter (ENVO:01000060) such... | reverse complement strand
TAAGTACTCGTAATGATGATTCTACTGCAAGTAGAGCAGGAGTCAGTGGTAGATTTACTTACGGATAATTAGACTTCGTCTAACTTAAAGTTCTTTCTATCGTATTTGGTTTTGTCTTTTTGGACTTGAGTAAGTCCGTGTGAGGGGGTGGTTTTTCTAACTTTAGATACTATCTTCTTTTTCTTTTCGCCAAAGATTTTCTCCCAGTTAGAGGCATATGCATCTTCGTTAGAGTTTCTCCTTTGAGAACCCTTTCCACCATGCCATTGTTTCATAATTAGTACCAACCATTTTTTGAACGTCCCATTCCCGTTTTCTCTCTCTTGATTGCATCAAGTTTGTTTCTACGAGTTTGTGCTTGATTCTTTTTGTGTTTCTTTTGATTTGGTTTCTCGAAATATTGTCTATCTCTAACCTCTTGAACTATACCTGCATTGTCACACGCCTTTTTAAAACGTCTTAATAACTGGTCAAAACCTTCTGTCTGTCTTGACTTAGCATTATATTTTGGTGTTACATTTGGCATTTAAAGTCCTATTCTATCTATGTTAAAAAAGTGTGTAGTCGCCCCACGCCTTACAGCATCCCGCTCTGCACCAATGAATCCGCTTTTTATGCTATTCATTTTACCCTTACTGAGTACCCCCATTATTGTATTAACAATCCACGGTCTCAGTGAATGCATAGACTCTTTCAAATTATTCATAATATAAAACCTATGCACCCCAGTCGAAGTTAGTCTTGAGCTAACTTCTTAAAGTAATCCATTGCATCGTCTTCTTCGGCACTTGTACCTGCTGAAACTTCTGCACTTTCAATTACTGGTTCACTTGCTGTTGAAGCAGTATTTACATTAGACCAAGGAACTTCTTCCATGTCTTCTGCAACTGATTCAGCAGTAGAGGTTGACCCAAGTGTTCCGAGAACTCTTTCGAGTTTCTCTTTGAGTTCTTCATAAGTCTTGAACTCATCGGGTGCGATAACGGAACTTAAAGAATGCACTTGACTGAACACTGAGTTAATCATTGCTTCGTCACCTAATGGTGCAGTTGCATCGAATTCAGATTTGTCATAATTCCAGTAACCATCAACCTTACGGATTTTGATTTTGAAATTTGCACCTTCGTCTCTCAAGTCAAAAGGATTGATTGCTTTCTCATCTTCAAATGCAGGTGAGATTGCTTCCTTGAGTGCTTCAAAGATTTTTTTACCGTATCTATACTTAAATACTTTCCCTTCGTTATCGGGATTTTTAGGGTCTGAAACAACATAGACATTAGAAACATAGTGAAGTCTTCGCTTCTGTTTCCTTGCAATCTCTTTGTTTGCTTCAATTCCTGTATTCCATAACGAAGTGTTATATTCACTTACAGGGTCTTTCTTATTAAGAGTCGTTAAAGACTTCTCAATATACCATCCACCTGGCCCTTGAAAACCGTGGTCGAAGTATGATACCCATGGCATCTCTTCTCCTTCGGGGGTCGGTAAAAAACGAATCACTGCGTAACCATTACCAGTTTTATCCAGTTCGGGTTTCCACATAGTATCATCGCTGTAGGATTTTTTTGCACCTTCTGACGGTGAAGCAGTTTCCATCGCTGCTCTTAGTTTATCTAAACTACTTGACATTGTATTCTCCTATTGTATTACAATTGTATTGCATTATATCGCATTATATCAAAGATTTTAGACCTAGACCTAAAATCCATTCCTCACTATTTTCATAATAAGTTAGTTCATTATACTTGATTTCATCCTCTTTGTCTAGAGGGTTTTTCCAATATACTGAACCTTTTCCATAGAACCATTCTAATAGTGCTATGAACTGAGAACGCTGAACTTGTAGAACTGCATCCTCGGTTGTATATTTAGTCGGATAGTTGACACTACCTTCATAAATATTTGAAGGTTCCCCTTCAAATTCTAATCCATCGAATCCGATTAAGTTAATTTTCTCTATACCTAAATGCATTGCATATCCTAATGCAGACATCCCAGTCATTAAATTCCTTAAGTTCGGTTCGTTGTATGTTGTTATTAAATGAGGATTCTTCAATCCTAAAAAATCTGTTCTACTATCATCTCCTTGGATGATAAAGTGTGAGTCTTCTTCCTTCACACTTATAACTGGATTGTTAAAGTCGGGTGTAAACATATTCAACATTTCAATTGGTAGTGGGTCGATATCTGCGAATGCAACTCCGTTCCCATTATAGTATCCCGATTCAACTATCTCTTTTTGTACTGGCATATCTACTGCGAATACTATATCACATTTATCTGTATCTCTGTAGATTGCATTACAACCCCAAACTTCGTGATGGATTGCAGAAAGGTCTTCACCCAATCTACTCGGCCCATTTCCTACTATTGTTACTTCTGACATAAATCTATTAAGGTTGTCCTATATGATGGGTAATCATATGATAAGAAAGTTTTGTATTTGTACATCGTTCTTTTGATATTTGGGTAAACAATGTTTTCTTGTATTGCTTCCCAGTCTGATTTTGTGAATTCTATAATCTCATCCATGATACATAGAGTTTCTAGTGAGACCTTTTTTGCAAGGTAAGACTTAAGAAGGATAGGGTGTTGTCCACCCCTTACCTCGAGCACCTTATTAATTGTCTTTTTACGCACTAGGTCTGAGACCTCGGTTTTAAACATATAAGATAACTTCTGATTTCTGTTTTTCCATTCTTTATATCTTTTTTCACATTCATCATCTAGTAAATCGCCTGCCCAATAATCTTTGTAGGACAAATTTGCAATATAGAAATCCTGCAAATCTTGTTTGTAAGTTTTAAACAACTTACCAAAGTGATATTTGTCTTTACGTTTAAGAAAAGAGTTTATATCCGATTTGACTTTTCCGTTATACTTAACAAAGTCATAACTATCAGAATGAAAATGAAGTTTTATACCAAGGTATAAAGTGTATGCATCATATCCATCACGACTCGTCATTTATTTTGCCAATACTAATCCACTGGTTGCAGTCAAGTGTGCTTCTGCAACTTTTTCATTTGTTGGAACAACAAACACTACCTGTTGAAAAACTGCACTAGTAGGATTCTCTACTCCAGTTGCAGCCAATCCCTTTGCGAATCCCATCGACCCGTCTGCAGGGTTTGATAAAATCATTCTTGGGTCTTTCAACTCAACTGTTGCATCTTCCATGGAGACTAGTTTACCAACGTACTCTCCACTAATTGTAACTACTGTTACTATATCACCTTTTTCCATAATGTACTCCTATTTTAGAAAACTTGTTATACTTCCTCTTCCCACTTTACCACGATTAACCATATTGAGACCTTGTGCCTCTGCTTCTAGTTTTTCTCTGAGTGGGATAGATATAAATCTCTTTGCAGATTCGGGTTCTAGATTATTCCTTTCACATACTGTAATAATCGCATCCATGACATCTGACTTTGTTTTAAGTAGAAGGTTTTCTACTTGTTGCGTAAATTCTTTTTTACTAATCACATTATACTCCGTGTAAATTTCGATATTGGTTTCTTAGACTATAGAGTTTATCGACATACTCTCGTGGGTCTGCTTCGAACACTTGACATCCACCACCATCAACTCCGACTACTGCAACAATAGATTGAATCTCTTCACCTGTAAGTTCTTCAACCATGATTGCATATGCAGTCATTTGATGGAACCATGGTTCTGCCATGTATTCTTCTTTATACTTTGCACTGGTTTTAAAATCAATGATACAAAGTTCATCATCCCAAACACCAACACAATCCACTTGTCCTGCCATCTGTAATGAGTCACTCCACATACCTGCTTCTAGAGCGATGGGAATGATATCGTCTAACACTGGTTGGACTGCTTCAAACATAGAAGATTCCATAATGTTATCGAAAAAAATTGGTTCGTCAGCACGGAGATATTGTTCAAACAGTGAATGCATTCTTGTTCCACGTCTTGTTGCACCTGCAGAAATTTTGTTTGCAACTTCTTCACCGACTCGTTCTCTCCACAACTTAATGTGGTCTCTAGAAAGTAAACCCGTAACTGTAGTTACACTTGGATACTTCTGACCTTCGGGTGTCTGATAATATCTCTTCCCGTCTTCTTGGACACGAGTCATAGTTTCCTGCAGTTGTTCTAAATCACCTAGTCCTATCAAATTATCCATATATCTATTTTACCTTTTTTTGGACTGTATGTCCATATGTTTTTTAACAATTCTTTTTGTTGCAGAAGTCTTAGCAGATACACCATTGTATCTCATGTCAACGTCTGAGCCTGGATATGCATCACCAATCTTTGATAACACATCTTTAAATCCACCGTCTGTTTTCACACGGTCTCCAACACCACCTGTAATCATAGGGGCGCCAATAACTTGTTTTAGGTTTGGGTTGTCTTCTTTGAATTGGTCTAGTTTAGTGTAGGACATAAAATGTTCCGTCACTTCACCAGTCTCATTATCTAAAAAATCGTATGTTGGCATTAGGCACTCATAAATTGTGGGACGGGTCTATCAGTCCATTTAGCAAAATCTTTCTTGTAGACTGCATAGTATTTATGGTACGCAGTAATAGTTGATTCTGATTTGACATCGTCAGGCATACATTGAGGTGGTTCTGAATAAACACCTAGTGTAATATTGTTCGGTAAATTGTTTAATAACTTTCTGAGTTTTTTATCGGTCAAATGAACTTTACCATATCGATAAGTGTATTCGTCACATAGTGCAACAAACATATCATATGCATATTGGTATTGAATCGCATTCTCACGAACCCACTTTGTAGAGGGGTGATTGATATGAGAAGCTTTGTATAAAGTGGTTTGCATTTCTAATGTATGTAAATCTTTATCTCCGTCTAAATTCCACCTCTGTATCCTGCGACCATTTTGAATTGCAGTGATTTGTTCACCGTCTAACATTCTATGTGCAGTCGATAACATTTGTGCATACTCGATAATCATTTTGACAACGTGTTTATCACAATGTAATTCTGCTGACTTTATAGGGTCTTCATGTAGGTAAAATAAATTCATAGTTTCTTTGCGAACTCTAGTTCTTGTTTCCAGTTAGTTTTGTTAGTCTCGTAACATGGACTATCTTGTTGGCATACGATGAGTCTTCCACCATCCATATCCAATCTAATACTATCCGTAGTAAATGTACCACCATGTCTGTCATGTACGATACAATCTATTATACCATTTTTATCTTCTTTGTGCAAGTGATTAACTAGGAACAGTAATTCTTCTTTTTTCATAATTTGTTTGTCTCCTTACTGATATCCAAACCCTTCTTGTTGTTCTGCAAGACGATATAAGGTTGAAGGTGACTGATTACGACCAAGTGTTATATTACAATCTTGACAATACCAACCTTCAAACGCACCCGTTTCGTGATTGTGATTTAAACAAAACACACCATTCTTTTTATATTTGTTAGTAATACCTCTAATCTCTTTCTCATTTTGTAAACAGCCTGGGCAAGTGTAATCACTAGGTAGTGGGTGTTCTTTCTTTAATTCTCTAATAACTCTATTCTGTTCTGCCTTGCACTCTTTACACTCATTTCTACGTTGACCTTGATTATCTCCGTCTATATCTTTGTATGAGTGTTCTGCACCTATACGCAAAGCAAAGTCTTCGATAGGTAATACGTTTTCACATACAGAACAAGTTTTAGTAACCTCTACTTCTTCTTTACCAAATACTGTTTGACGTATAAATTTCATTACTTGTAAAATATGTGATTGTTAATGACTACAGTCTCATTCAATGAGTCTGCCCAATACGGGTGTACACTATCGTTATGGTAGTGTGTTGCACCCTCTGTAATGTCTCCATAGACTCCATACAAAATTTGTTCTGCAAGTCTATAGGATGATTCCCATGTTTCACTATCTTCGGGTATATCTGACTTACCGTCACAAAACCAACTGAACTGGCACATATTCCTAACAGGCATCATGTTACCTTTCCAATTTTCTTTCCACTTTGCATCATACACAACACCACAAATGGTGTCGGGATATGCACGATGTTCTACTCTGTTTTGTACAACTTGTGCAACTGCAATCTTTCCTGCAACAGGTTGGTTACCTGCTTCGAAGTAAATGTTTTTTGCCATACAAAATGCTTCACCATTTTCATCGGAAGCCATAACTTGTATACTCATTGCACCAGTTATAAAACCTAACAATGCACCTGCAAAAAAACTAATATATCTAAACTTCATTTTACTTGCCTTCTTTCATTTTACACCATGCATCAAAAATGATGTATGATTGTTCTTTAGTAAATCCTAAATTTTCCTGCAACCAATTAGGCGCTCCGAACATATTAATAGACCCACTTTTTTGAAGTGCATCTAATTCGGGGAACCACTCTGCAGGTTCAAAAGGGATTTGGTTTTGATTCATACTCTCGAACATACTAACACCCACTCGTCATATGTGCATATGCATCGGAACAATTCATTTCCCCACACATACATAAGTTACCAGTCTCAAACTCTTCGGGTGCAAATTCCATAGGACTTACTGCACCGTAAGTTGCTAGGTTGATAACATCATCTGCTGATAATTTACCACCTGTACATTCTGCGATTAACTTCGCATTTTCATAATTAATCATTATTTTCTCCAAATTTTAGTTCGAGTTGTTTTTCGTATTCACTTCCCAACTCACTAATTTCTTTTAAGACCCTTGTCACTTCATCATCACTGGCACGACCAATAACATCTTGAGTAACAGGTGTATGATAAGTAATAGCACCTTCGGAATCAAGCACTGCTATCTCCCAAAGATTATCTTCGAACTCGTCATAAGGCCCACCATAAGAACCGTCATGACATACAACACTTGCACCATAACCGTTCTCAAACTTATAAATTTTCTGTACACCATTTAAATGGTTATTCAGTTCAACTAGCATTTTTTAACTCCCACTGGTAATCTGAAATATCCATTTCAATTTCATCTTTCGCATAATCGATTTCTCTTTTCTTATCCTCGAAAGGTTCTACTAATCCATAGATTGCAGACTCAAGAGCATTAACTGCTTCTCTGACTTCGTCAACCTTGTATTCTAATTCTTTTTCGTCAATACCATTTTCTTCTGCAAGGGATTGAACCTTGAGATAAATGTCACTAGGAACATCATTATATTTAATGCCTTTAGTTTCTGAATTGACTTGAGATATCAACGACTCTAAGTCCCACGACTTGTCCTGTAATACACTCACTTTATTATTTTGTTCTGCGATATTCATTATGCTACCTCACTTTCTAGATTTTCGAACCATGTTTTGAGTCCTGCTTCCATGTGGACGGTCTTACCATCTTCCATGGTGAACTCAGCATCATAGTTAATTGATTTGGGGTTTGAACCTTCGTAAGTCCAAACTGCAACTTTCTTGAGAATCTCACTTCTCATATAACCGTAGTCGCCATTTTCTTCGACCTTCGTAGAAGTCCATTGACCACTCTCATTCTTCTCAAGAATGTAAGGGGACTCCCAGTCTGCAATATGTTCTGATAAATCATTCTCGTCAATAAGTTCCCAGTCAAGGACATATTCCATAGACGCTGGATTCTCATAACAGTGAATGAACGCAGTCTCCTTGACCAAGTTCTCAAGATACTCTGTATTGATAAAATCAATATCCTTAATAAGATATGACGAACCACCCTTAAACTTCCAGTACGGTTCAGAAACACCGTGGACATAATCCTCGTTATGTGCCGCATAGTTTTCTTTGTATTGGGTTTGAATGATTAGATTTAACATATTTTATTTTCCTATTTAATTTTCTACTCTACTAGTATAACAAAAAGTGACACCCATTGTCAAGTCTTATATCAAGTAGTCGGGGCCATATCTACGCATCCCGAAAATTTCATAACCGTCAAAGAGGTTTCCTCTTGGAGAGTTCAGAGCAGGAGTTGCCCACCCAGCAGACATTAGAACGTCACCACATTTGAAAGTGATTCCACTCGATTTAGTCCATTCTGATTTGTTGATGAATCCCCAAACTGATTGTTGGTTACTCACTGATATGATTTTGATGTATTTCCTAGACACTTTATAAGTGAAGGATTGGTCTGTTAGACTTGGAAACTGTTTTAAGTGTTCATCCTGTAAGTCTTCACAAAGTTTATCACAAAGTTGTAAGAGTTCTTGCTCTTGATTAACCTCGTTTACTAATTCTGATAATTTCATTTTTTCTCCTTTTTTCATTATATACATAGTATAACAAAAAGTGAGGGTCATTGTCAAGTCTTACATATAAAGAATTATGTAAATTACGCATAGACAAAAACCTAAAATAAATAACTTTAAATCATCATCTTGTCTCATTTTCATACCTTAACCACTCCGTGATTCTTCTTAATTGCATACTTACTATCTGTAGGTACACGTCTTGAATCTAAAACTTCCTTCATGTATTCTATAAACATTCCTGCACCTTTATACCTAGGGGGTGGATACAGGTTGTCTTCATTCGCCATAAAGAAAATACACATCTTTGCAACATCTTCAAATGCTACTGCTTTACCATTATACAATAGTATCTTATCCTTATCGTTTTTACGACCTTGGACGATTTCAAATTTACTCATCTAAACTATCCTCTACTATCTTTTTAACCTTCTCTAGTTTGTACCATAGACTAGAATACATTTGTGTTCTTCCGTCCTTGTATTCAACAATATATCTTTTATAACCATAAGGTCTATCTTGAAAGATTCTCACGTCACCATAGTTTTCTAATAATAGTCTCATGATTTTTCTTTCTGATTTAGATATTGCAACACTGCACTCTTTTGTATTTTGTTTAGTTGTGACATAGATTTGAAATTACTCCAAACCATTCCATAGGTTGTCATTTTATTTCCTGCAGTCACAGCTGCGTTCCACAACTCATATGACTTTTCATCATTCCCTGCAAACAAAGTTCCGTTCTCACAACTTGTTATTAGTTCTTGACCCAATCTAACCACTTGCATGACCTTGGGGTCTTCTGCATAGTATTCGCCTGCTTTCATTTAACTTCTCCTTATTTTAAAGTTAATTCATTATATGAAAAAGTGGGGGTCACTGTAAAGGGGTTTTACAGATTTTTTTGTATGTCGTCTAATTCTTTTAATTTCTTATTGATGATGTCTACTCTATTAGGCCAATAGATATAGTCCTTGTCTGAATCCTTTGCAAGATTCTCAAGTAGGGGTCTGACAAAATTATCAAGTTTAACGATTACATCCGTTGCAGTTGTAGTCTTCTCAATAATCTTAGTGTCGATGGCTGCAAGTTCATCTGCATCCATAGCGGTAAAACCGAAGTCGTTATATTCTGTACTCATGCATCTCCCTCAAAGTAGTTATCTGTTTTTTGATTGTACCCATAAAAAGAACCTTCCTTAATTACATCAAACATACCTTCGACCCAGTTCTCTGCACAATTCTCTGCATAGGATTCTGAATGGTTAAACAGTTGACGACATTCTAGTATCTTATTGTTCTCCATTAAATCTACTTCAAATCCCTCAGAAGTTTTCCACACCTTAGCGCTTCTGTTATCTCTATTATACTCGTGGTAATTTATTCTATTCATAATACTATTTATGTGTCCATCCCAGTGAACTTATCTAAATTCATTTTTGCCATTGCGAATTTCTCTATGTCTCTTAAGGATTCTTTATCTGCTTGAACACTTTGATAATTCTCTGCGTGTTGGAATGTCATTTCGGGAATGTCGATATGTTTACTTCCAGTGCAGTGTTTATAAATCCAACCTGCAACTTCGTTATGTTGAAGACACGGTAGGTCTTGATGATTCAGTAGTCCTAGATTAAGTGTAGTAATACGACACTTCTTATCTGAGTTGTACACTAGGTTGTTTGATAGATGGTTGAGTGATGCTTTCTGAGATGCATACAGATAACCCTTCGAGATGTTTGGTTGACTTGCACGAGATGAAATATTAATAATAGTTTTGTTACTATCATGTTTCCACGCATTGTAAGCTTGCATTAATAATTCTGTTTGTGTGAATCCCACATGGGCACAATTAATAAAGACATCGTTTTCTTCCCACACCCAATCACAATCTAAGATGTCCTCGACACGAACGTGAGACACTAGGTGTATTGTTCCTATGTAAGGAGTCGATACAATTGTATCACCGATAATTTTTGCGAGTCCGCTACTTCCTGTTATTATTGCTTTCATAATATTCCTTAACTATTTCAAAACTTTGTTTACCAAATAAACTTCCATCAACACTACATTTGTTACAAGGTGATGCATCACGATTTCCCTTCATTAGTCTTTTACGAATCTTTGTCATGGGTTTACTGAACCACACTTCATGCAGAGTTGACTGCATTAGGTTACCCACGATATGTTCTCTACCCCAATCGTTAGAACAGAATAGAACGTCACCATTCCAATCGACAAACATTTTATAGAACGGATAGTGACATGGTTTACCTTTAAGATTAGAGATAGAATCTTCTTCTATTCCAACCCAGTCGATTACTCCACTTCTATTATTTAAAATCAATCCGTGAGTCTCAAAGTCTCCCCAGTGCATTCTAAATTTAAATTGTGTTTCTGATATCTTTGCTTCGTTCATCATAATATCAAAACCTTCCATCTGTTCAATCCCATCATAGAGATTAATATAGAGAAGGTCTAAACCGTTGTTGAATAATTCTCTTGCGTATTCAGAAGTAAGTTTATCACCATTGGTATTACACTCTAGTGTTGCGTGAGGTAAATGAGTTCTAAACTCTCTTACGATTGTTTGGAAGTTTGGGTTAAGTAAGTTTTCTCCAAACCCACTGAAAGATATCTTCCCAGTAAAATTATTGTTTCCCAATTCAGTTGCAATAGTACACGCACCCTTGGGTGTCATATGTAAATTTCTATTTGGGAATACTTCGGGATTTGCACGAGGACAAAACACACACGTTCTATTACACAACTCAGTAGTGTTTACTTCCACTGTAAGGATAGAATCGAGTTCACTAGGTGTTCCTACCTTTTTGTCCCAATGGTTCCTCTCCTGTTGTCTACGGTGTTCTAGGAAGTCATGTTGGTCGACTGCTTGAATAGGAATATTACGAGACATAGTTTACTCTAACGTGACGTTCATTATCAACACCATCGTCTCTGACATAATGGTATTCTATTTCTTGATTTATCATGAAACCTTCTGCAAGGTCTTTAGGGATACAAACAAATTGTGCATCATCATCGATATTGAGTTGTGTTGATTTAGGATTACCCTTGGGTTTGTATAAAAAACATTTAAGGATTGCTGACCTTAGAGGGTCTTTGTTTAATTGATGTGCAGATAGAAACAGGTTAGTTCCTTCTTGTGCAACGTAGATAAATTCTCCGTTATATAATGTTCCAAGTTTTATAGAACAAAACTGAGGAATATCAAAACGATAAACCTCATTTTCTATGTCACGAAAATTCTCCACATGAAGTGGAGATATTTCATCTAACTTTAAGGGACGTACGGTAGACTTAAAAGTATCCGCCGTCTCTCCTATCGTCATTACCATCTGCTTCCTCACTACTCACAAATTCATCACTACCAGTTAACTCTTCTATAAGAGCATTTGCTTGGGACTCGAAGGAATCAATCATAAGAGATTTATTTAATTTAGAATCAATAGTGAAACTTAAGTTACCTGCAGAATTCAGAATTTCTTTTTTAGTCATTGATTCTAAATCTGTACGATTAGGAATTACAACTTCTTCGAACTCTTCTTCTTGGGGTTCTGAACTTTCAAGGTCACTAAACTCTCCAAAGGACTTAATGTTATCTGTACTGATAACAACATCGTTCTCACCTACTACAGGTGTTTCTGTTGGAATAGGTTCCAATTCATCTTGCATCATTTCTGATTCTGTATGTTCAACATACACACCATCAGCAAGAGGAGTTGTTGTCACTTGGGGTGTTAGGTTAGGTGCATTACCACCTGTAATAAATGGTGCAGTCACCTGTTGAGGTTGAGGAACTTGTGCATTGATACCATCACTTCTTTCACTTGCACCGAGAGGGTCTAGTAAGACTTTCTCTCTTCGTGAAATTTCTGTTGGTGCATAACCAATGTCAAGTGTAGGTTCTTCAAAAGAATCATTGAACTGTTCTTCGTCAATTTTATCCATGACATCTTGGTCTTCGGAACTTATGCCTGATGAAATGTTTGCTAAGTATTCTTCCTCAGTTTCTTGTTCGTCTAAATCTGCAAGTGCATCTACTGTTGCGACTTCGTCATAGAATGATTCAGTGTCGTCTCCAGCAACTATGTTATCGACTTTCTCATTATAACTTTTGAATGCTTCTGATGCAGCTTTAATTTCTTCATTAAAACTTTCATCATGTGAAATAGGTGGACTCATGTCTTCTGCAGTAGTACCGTTCGCACCTGCTTCTACAGGGTTCATCATTCTTGCGAGTTTAAATGCACCACTGGTTTTATGATTAGGGTCGGGTTCTACTTGAGGTGCAGGTTCGGGTGATAACATTGACTGAACGTCTGCTTGTTCTTGTGCAGTTAGTGTGTCTTTAACTTGTCCGTCTTTAAGACCAATAACACCATCACCATCTAGGTCAAGGAACAGTCCTTTGTCTGCAAGTGCTTGTTCCATTTGAGCAAGTCTGTTGTCTGCAACTTTTCTCTTTTGTCTTTCTTCGGAAAGAATAGTACGTTGTCTATTTTTCTCTTCTTCAATTTCTGCTTGTTGTTGAAGCATTAGATTCTGTTGTGCAACTTCCATATCACGTTGTGCGGCTGCAACAGTTGTTTGATAAGAGATAAGACCTTTCTTAATGTCTTCACGAATTGAAATCACAGCTTCCAAATCATCTACACCAAACAAACCTTTTGAAAGTCCTATACCTATGACACCTTGAACTGCTTCAGCAACTGCAGGTTTCAGACCGACTTCAAAGTTCGTGACTCTGTTCTGTATTTTTTCTATTTCCGTAGGTTCGGAAACAACTTGTTCCTGCGAGAATGCAGATGGATTATCCATGTTATTCATTTTATATTTTTCCTCAGTCCATGGAGCGGTGTGCGACTATTGAAGTTATTTGACCTTTACTATGAAAGACCCTGTTGTCTATGTCTAGTCTCGAACCACTACATATATTTATTAAATGTTGATTTCTGAAAACGCTTTTTTAGCGATATCTTTTGTGATATTTTTGAACGGCCACTTACCGTCTTTTACCAAGTCAATCAACTTTGCTTCCATACTTGGAATGCCTTCTAGAAGACCTATCCACATATGTTCTCTTTTAACCACTGGAATTTGTTCCGTAACAAAGTACTTGAATAACTTGTGTTCAAACCTTAGAGAAGTCTCTGTTAGGTCTGTCGCAGGTGCATCATTACTTTTGTAAGGTGTTATCCCTTCGGGTAATGTTGATGAAATGTTCGTATCGAACATCCATTGTAAAACTGGTTTGATTGCACCGTTCCTGCCATTGAATACTTGGAGTCCTTGAACTGCAAGGTCAACACTTTCTTCTGCAACGATGTTTGCTTGACATAATATTTCATATACGTCTGCATTGTTTTGAAGTTCTTGCCTTTCGGTAATCAATTCTAAAACTGGTTTATTGGGAGCGCCTTTAGGTCGTCCTCTTCCTCTTTTCTTTTCTGTCATAATGTAAAGTCCTCTACATGATTTAATAACTCATTCAACCTATGTACTCTTAGATAGTCAAATACTTTCCCTCTTACAGGTTTGGTATTTGCATACTCTTCTAAGATAGTGTCCTCTATATTTTGAGGAATAAACTCTAGGTCAATAAGAGTTTGGTTTCTTAAATAGTTCCGATAGTATTTATCGTCCTTTTCAATGGTCATTCTGAGATAGGAATCTTTGATACCTTTTCTCAATGGGGTTTGTCTTATACCCTCTGCAAAACAATCATCGTTAGATAATATGTTTGGAATTCCATCTGACTTGTCACCAGTTAAGATATGTTCTTTTAAAAACAAATCGGGATTGTCACAAGTAATTAATTTATTTAGGTTAGGTGACCATTGTTTTACATAATCATATTTGTGTAGTTGTTGGAAATCTTTATCTCCACTTACTATCATGACTTTTTCTCTTGAGTGTTTAACAAGGATTGCAATGATATCATCTGCTTCGCATTTCTCAACGTACATATATCTGTACGGAAAGTTATCTCTGATTTCATCCTTAACAACCTGTAGTGTATTAAATAACATTTTCCAATCGAGGTCTGAAGCATCACGACCTTTCTTACGATTCGCTTTGTATAATGGCATGAAGTCTTTTCTCCATGTGTGCGATGCATCAGTACAAAGAACTATCTCACCGTATTCGGGTGCATACTTCTTTTGATACATACGAACTGAATTTAAAATCATATGTCGTAACATATCCTCGGACACTTCTCCACCATTCATCTTAAGTTGTGCCATGAGTCCTGCAATTATAGTTTGCGTAAAATCTATTAGTACCATTATTTAATCACTTTTAATAATATTGTATTTTTGGTTATTATCTTACTGGGTTCCTTTTCTTTAGTCTTCAACTCGTCTAAAAATCCCGATGCAATAATATTACCACCTTGTACTATTCTATCAAGTTTCTTCCTATCTGTCAAGGTCTTTTCTCGCATTGAGTCAATACCATTAATTGAAGTGTTAACTACATTCAGATGTCCAACGAACTCTGCAATCTTTCTTGTCTTAACATTGTAAGTAAACAATGTCCTTGCACGAATGATATCTTCGGGATTAATCGAGGTTAGTTCTTTGTCTGATTCTAGGTACGGTAATTTCTTAACCTGTTGTGCAGGTGTTTTGATTTTCTTCCTACGAACGGTTTTATTGTTCACACAATAAGTGTCAACGTCTTTGTCTATTTGTTTTAGGAATTTGAGAAAGTTAGATTTCTCTTTCTTGGTGAAGTGACTGTATCCTTCTTCTAGTTGTTCGCATCCTTCTTTGTTCTCCACTTCATATATGAGATGGTCTACATGACCCTTCATGTATTTTACTACCATGGGACTGTATGCAAGTTTGTTTAGATATCTAAGACAATTCCAATCAGACCCAACTGGTTTGATTGTAAATTCATCTATCTGAAATTCTATTTCTCCAAAGGCATCAAATGCTTTATTAGCACATCTTTCTTGGATTGAGATTGGTGTTTTTTCTGTCATAGTAATCATTATATATAAAAGTCATAGTCATTGTCAAGTTACTTTTTATCAAAATCATGCAATTCTTTTGTTTCTATATTATCAGTAACGATAAAATTCCTTGCAGGGTTGACCATTACATTTGCTCTTTTCATGAACCTTTGATTCATTAAACACTTAGTGGTCTTCCTAGTTCTGTCGTCTAAGATAAACTCTGCCTCTTCATAATCGTTACCATTAAATGAAACACTAAAGTGTATCATAGGTCTTTCGAAATCTTGTGCGTTAACTCCACCTCTTTCAAACTTAACCATCTTAACTAAATCGTGTTTGAATTTTTGTCCGTTCTCTTCCCAGTGTACTTTCTTTCCTTTGACTTCAAACTTCTCTGCGTGTAAAGAACACTTCGCACTATTACCTGTATCAAAGTTTGCAACAATCCTTCCTACACCTTTAATGTATATCTGTTCGAACTTACCAATTTGTGTTGGAGTCCTTCTCCAGTTTGCACGGTCTTCATAATATTCGATAACTTGTTTTGCAACATTGATACCTGTTGCTTCTTCGAATCCATCCGTGCCAGGCGAACTGTTAACTTCTAAACAATAAGGAGTTCCATCTTCATCTAGAATAAAGTCTACTGCAGTCCAATCACCGTTGACTGCTTTATGAGCATCCATACTGAGTTTGATTTCTTCGTCATTTAATTTGTAGGGTTTACCTTCTGCACCTTGTGATATATTAGAACGGAAGTCACCCTTGATTTGCATACGTTTCATTGCACCGATAATTTCATTACCGAGAACTTGAACACGAACGTCACCATCTGATTTAATAAACTGTTGAACAATAAACTCAACGTCTTCATCTAACTTATACAACATCGCAACCAAAGCCTTTAGAGACCTTTCGGATTCAATGAACATTACACCGACACCCTTAGACCCTCTGAGGGTTTTTAGTATAAAGGGATACTCTAGGTCAATACTTTCAATAGACTCTTGTAGAGTGTCCTTAGAACGTACCAGCGCACTTCTAGGTTGGGTCACTCCAACTTCTCTAAGTTTAATTGAACTCCAGTATTTGTCTGCACACATCATAACCGTTTCACGATTGTTGACACATGGGATATTCATCTTCTCTAACTGAGAAACTAAATCCATGTAGGAATCTTTACTTGCGGCTGAACCACGAATGATTGCAATTACATTTTTATCTAAGACCCAATCTACATCGGAAGAGTTATTTGAAATGGTAGTCACATCTTTTTGTTTATCGATTACTGCTTCTTCAATGTGGACGATGTAAGAGTCGAGTCCTTTCTTCTTACACTCTTTTTGTAATCTTCCTGCAGTGATAAACGGTAACTTAGAATCATTCTTTGCAGACACGATTAACAACCGTATAGGTTCCTGTTTTTTTCTTACTTCTGTTATTGCACCAAAACTTTTCATCGTCTATCTGTTTCGACCTCTTTACTCATATCATCTAAATTGGATTCTGTATCTTTTGACTTGTCCCACCCGTAAGGTTTCGCACCGTCACCAGTTACCCAATCGCCATCATCCTCAGACGGTTCCGTCTGCATTGGATATTCTGGCATTGCAAATTGGGCAAATGATTTTAATTTCATATCTTGTCGTTTCCTACTGCTAAACTTTGTTCCTGTAATGGTGTTAACTTTTCTTTATGTAAAGAAATATAATGTTCTGCATCAACAAGAACCAAAGGTTTACTTCGATTACGTTTGATGACAACAAGAGGTTCATACCCTTTACAGTTTGACTCTGCCTGTTCATATGCTTTCCACACATTAACTGCCTCTTGGTTTTTACACTCGATGCTATACGGAAACTTCTCTCGTGATTCTCTACCCATGATGATGTCCTCACCTTGAGAACCCATCGGTCTTGATTCTAAATCTTCTTCGTTTAGGTCGAGACCCTCAATTAACTTTTGTGTAAACCACTGTTGAAGTTTTCTTCCTTTTGCTTTTGCACTAGATGTTTTCATTAAATGTTATACTCACCCCACAACCACAACTGGCTGCTTCATTCGGATTCTGAAACGTAAATGTTTCGTTCAATCCTTGTTGTTCATAATCAAGTGTCATACCTTTTAAAAAGGGTTGACTCATTGTATCTATTAAAAATTTAAATTTACCGTAATCGATTTCTAAATCACCTTCTTGAAATTCATCCTCTACGAATACATATTCGTAACCACTACAACCACCACCAGTAATACCCAGTCTAACTGAGTCTACTTTCTTTTCTATAAGTTTTGCAATTGCAATGTCCGTAACTTCCACCATCTATTATTTAGTCATTGGCGTTACTGTTAACATTCACGTCCTCTAATTTTTTAAATCGTAATAGGTGTTCGGGAATATGAATGTCTTGGTCTTCGGGAACATACAGGTGATTAATTTCTGAACGATTACAAGTGTCGATTGCATCTTCGATGGTCTCGACCAGTGCTTCACCACCTAGATTAAATGAAGTATTAAAAATCATTGGGACTCCAGTTCTTTCATAGAATCCTTTTATTAAATTATAATAATTTTTATTCTGTTCTTCGGTCACTGTTTGAATTCTACAAGTACCATCTGCATGAACCAGTGTCGGAACCTTCTCGTATGCAATATCTTTTGCTTGAATAGCAAAGGACATCCACGGAGATTCTTTTAACTGTAACATATGGAAATACTCATGAGCGTGTTCTGCCATTACACTACCTGCAAAAGGTCGATACACTTCTCTCTTCTTTACATGATTTACAATCTGTTTGGCTTCGGGATGAGTCGGGTCAAATAAAATACTTCGGTTCCCCAATGCTCTTGGGCCCCATTCTCCTTTTCCTTGGAAGATTGCTACTATCTGAGCATCATCAATTATTAAATCTAATATCTCGTCTTGGTCTCTTACTATTT
>TARA_B110000438_G_scaffold303525_1_pt1 | contig 18163 bp, 16 predicted proteins | sample TARA_B110000438 | Tara Oceans TARA_B110000438 (sample SAMEA4398413) | marine metagenome | biome: Polar Biome; feature: [MES] marine water layer (ENVO:01000295) within the mesopelagic zone...; material: water (ENVO:00002006), including particulate matter (ENVO:01000060) such... | reverse complement strand
GCTGCTTGTTGCCAATTTTCGATGGTATGCTGATCAATATCTTGAATAGAATAAGGTACTTGATACCATTTACTCATATTATTGTGGGGTTGGCCGGCGTTATTCTTATCGATAGAAATAATACGCATATTGCTAGCAACTAAATACCCGAGTAGGTTAGTTAGCGTTTCTTGTTTTTGGCCTTCCATAACATAGTCGCCAAAAATATAATCGTGCTCTGGGTAGTGCTGCATGTTAATGACGAGTTGGCTAACAGAGTCAAGCGGCGATAGCTTTTCTTGATAACAAAATGATAATACTGCTAATGCTTTCTTCTCTTGGTAATATTGTTCATTAAGTGGTGCATTTTTTAGTAAATTTAGATATGAAAATACAGTACTTATAATCTCATTGGTATTTTTCGCACCTAGTTCTGAAAGTGAGATACTAATATTAAAATCTTTAAAGTTAGAGCCATTTATACCAGAGCCGGCCGTTAAGCCCAGAGCCCATTGCTTACTTTTTAATAATGACAATATGCTACCTGGGCCTTCATGCCCAATTAAGTAAGCTAATATCGATTCAGGTTTTTGGCGATAATATTTATCTATGCTCGGCATAGCAAAACTAATAATGAGTTGTTGATCGTTCCTAACCGGCTGTACTGATATCCATTTTTGTTGATGCTGCGGATAATAAAGAGGTTGGCTAATTTGAATTTTTTCAAGTCCATTTGATTGAATTTTAGAGAAATGGTTATTCGCTAAATCTTCTAGTTCATTAATGGTTTGCGGACCTTCCAATACTAAAGTCATGAAATGAGCTTGGTAGTTTTTTTCAAAAAAATTGCACAACTCTTCGCGTAAATTATATCCTGCTTTATCAGCTAAAGTTTCACTACTGCCTACTGAAAACTTAGCAAAAGGATGAGCTTGGTTGATTGTTTCTTTATGAACATCGTAAAGGCGGCGGATGTCATCTTTAAGTTTGAGTTTAAACTCTGCATCAATATTTTTTCGTTCTTTATTTACAAATTCTTCAGACAGTAAGGGAGCTGTAAAAAACTCACCAAATCGTTCTATTGCAGAGCCAAAGTGCTGATGGCCAATGTCGAAGAAAAAACAAGTGTGCTCTGTGGCTGTCCAAGCATTATTACTGCCACCATGTTCATTGATAAATTTTTGATATTCGCTGCCATCTGGAAAGTTTTCTGTACCTAGAAATAACATGTGTTCAAGAAAGTGAGCTAGTCCTTGCCTATGGTTAGGATCATCGAAATGCCCAACATTAACGGCTAATGCAGCAGCAGACTTATTTGAAGCTAAATTATGAACCAATAAAGCTCTTAAGCCATTGCTTAACGTAATTGATTTATATTGTTTAGTGTCATTCGGGCTTATTTTCACTTTCGCTCCCGCACAGTTTAACTACAGCAGGGCTTTGCTATAGTTTATGTATACTATTTTTTTATCGTTCTAAATTACATTAAGGAATAAGGTGAGTCCATTTTATTCTTAACAGATGTTATAAAAATATAAACAATTACTTTACTATAGCGCCAATTCTTAAGATATATACCTAATGAATCTTTAACGCTATATAGTTAGTGTTAAAATACAGAGGGTATTTTAGTCTCACTAACTGAAAAGTGTTCACATTGCTTATGTGAACTATACATTGTGTTAATAAGGTGTTTATGCAAATTTTTGTTATGCGTCATGGTCAAGCTGAAATGGTTGCTCCTAGCGATGAACAACGACCGCTGACTGAAACCGGCATTAAAGAAGCTAAATTTATTGGCCAATGGTTATTAAAAAACAACACAATATTTGATTGTGTATTTGTTAGCCCCTATGTAAGAGCACAACAAACAGCTGATGCATTGATAGGTGAATTTAATGATGTGGTTAAAAGAAAAACTTTAGGCATTATTACCCCAGAAGATAGTGCGAAAGACGTGCATGATTATTTAGATGCTGTTTGTGTAGAAGAGCAATACCAAAATATATTACTTGTGTCGCATATGCCTTTAGTAAGCTATTTGGTTGCTGAACTGACAACCGATCACGCCATGCCTATGTTTCAAACCGCCTCAGTAGCGCAAATTGAATATAGTGTAGATAAAATGTCTGGTGAGTTGGTTAATATCGTTTCACCAAATGATTTTAAACGAGCGCTTTAATTGTTTTTTATTTATTGGCCGGTTTAATCTCTAATAAATTTGTCTTTTAGTTCGACTAAAACCAGTATTGCGCCATTGCCGCCCCATTCGAGTGGCGCTTGATGGAAGGCCATTACATCGGGGTGTTGCACTAACCAATGCGGTACTTTATTTTTTAATACGCGCCCCCCTAAGCCATGAACGATACAAACACACTGTGCATGTTCTTTATCGCAAGCGGCAAGTAATGCCGCTATTTCACGCTTTGACTGGTGTTGGTCAAGGCCATGTAAATCTAAAATCAAATCAGGACTATATTGGCCGCGTCGTAAATTTTTAGCTTCAAAACTGTCAACACCTTCACGCACGTATTTAACAGGCCCATTAGTATTTAAATTAGGTTCAAATTCATCTGAAAAGTGAAATTCTGCAAGGGCTTTGTTGTGTTTTTGTTTTGTTAAAGTGGTTTTCTGCTTGATGGTTCTTTTTACCGGGTGTACCCTATCTTGTACCATAGGCTTTACCTTGCCTATAGCATCTTTAAATAACTTTTTTTCATCCGCATTTAGCGCGTCTTTAAATTTCATGTGCGAAGTCTAAAAACATCGACGAACAATAACAAGTGAAAGTATAATAAATATATGCATTACGATGATCATCCTGAGGAAAGCGTGGAAATAATAAACTTTACAGAGGTAAGTGAACAATTGCATACCGTTAATGACTATGTACGTTTTGGTGCGAGTCAGTTTAATCAGGCTGATTTGTATTTTGGCCACGGTACAAACAACGCATGGCATGAAGCACTTACGTTAGTTATGCATGAACTGGCTTTGCCTCAAGAGTTAGCTAACGAATTAATGCAGTGTCGTTTAGTCTCATCAGAGCGAGTGGCTATTTTACAGTTATTTGAACGCCGAATTGTAGAAGGGTTACCGGCAGCGTATTTAACTAATCAAGCAATGTTTTGTGGTTTACCTTTTTATGTTGACGAACGGGTACTTGTGCCACGCTCACCCATAGGTGAATTAATTGAGCAGAGTTTTACCGGCTTAATTGAACAATCGCCAAACCGAATTTTAGATTTATGTACAGGCAGTGGCTGTATTGCTATTGCCTGCGCTGTCGCTTTTCCAGAAGCTGAAGTTGATGCAGTTGATCTTTCTATTGATGCACTGAATGTGGCACAAATCAACATTGACGGCCATGGATTATCAGCACAAGTTATTCCAATTCAATCTGATGTTTTTTCTGGGGTTAAAGGGCAAAGCTATGATTTAATAGTGACAAATCCACCTTATGTAGATCAAGAAGATGTTGACTCATTACCGCAAGAGTATTTGCATGAGCCTGTAATGGGATTAGGTAGTGGTTTTGATGGTTTAGATATCGTACGACAAATTTTAGCGCAAGCGGCAAATCATCTTAATGAAAACGGTGTATTAATTTGCGAAGTGGGTAATTCACAAATTCATTTAACGGCAGCTTTTCCAGCCGTACCATTTCAATGGTTGGAATTCGAACGAGGCGGCCATGGTGTGTTTAGATTAACTAAAGCACAATTAGAAAGTCACCAGCAAGATTTTGAGCAATAATTAATTAAACCAGCCAGATTGATAAACTTCTGGTGGGTACTTTGATGCTAATATTCATTGGAACATTGGTATCTCATCATATTTAACAGGTAATATTTATTATGTCAGGTAATACTTTCGGTAAGTTATTTACGGTTACTTCATTCGGTGAAAGCCATGGTTTAGGCTTAGGAGCGATTATAGATGGTTGTCCACCAGGTTTAGAGCTTTGTGAGGCAGACTTACAACTCGATCTTGACCGACGCCGACCTGGCACTTCTCGCTTTACTACCGCACGTCGCGAAGCTGACGAAGTCAAAATAATGTCAGGGGTTTTTGAAGGTAAAACTACGGGAACACCCATAGGTTTATTAATTGAAAACACCGACCAACGCTCGCAAGACTATGGCGATATCGCGAAAACATTTCGCCCAGGTCATGCTGATTATACTTATTGGCAAAAGTATGGCATTCGTGATTATCGTGGTGGTGGACGTTCATCAGCACGTGAAACCGCAATGCGTGTTGCCGCGGGTGCTGTGGCAAAAAAATACTTAAAACAAAAATTTGGTATCACTATTCAAGCCTGTGTTACTCAAATTGGTGAAGTATGTGCAGAGAATTTTGATTGGGATATTGTTGAAGAGAACCCTTTTTTCTTCCCTGATGCCAACAAGCTTGAGCAACTAGACGAGTTATTGCGTGGCATTATGCGCCAAAAAGACTCTATTGGTGCAAAATTGATGGTTGTTGCGAACAATGTACCTGTTGGTTTAGGCGAGCCTATTTTTGACCGTTTAGACGCTGATATTGCGCATGCTTTAATGGGTATAAATGCAGTTAAAGCGGTAGAGGTTGGTGATGGATTTGGCGTTGTTAATCAAAAAGGTTCACAACACAGAGATGAGTTAACACCTGATGGCTTTGCTTCTAATCACGCGGGGGGCGTTTTAGGAGGGATATCTTCAGGTCAACCTATTGTGGCATCAATTGCTTTAAAGCCTACCTCTAGTATTGGTGTTAGTGGCAAAACCGTTGATCTTGAAGGTCAGCCTGCTGATATAGTAACTAAAGGTCGTCATGATCCTTGTGTAGGCATTAGAGCTGTCCCTATTGCTGAAGCAATGCTCGCGTTAACGTTGATGGATCATTATTTAAGACATCGTGCACAAAATATGGATGTAGTTTGTCAAACGCCAGATATTGAAAGTTAATAAAATAAAGTTTTTTGTGTAAAACAACTTTAAATAACACTTTAAGTAGCACTTTAAATAGTCGCAGTTTACGGATATTTTTTACTTAGCATTGTTGGACTGAAATATAAGTACTAACTTTACTGTGAAAATATAGCAGAAACAAAAAAGCTAGAAGTTAATACTTCTAGCTTTTTTATTTTAAACAGTTTAACTGAGTTAATCGCTATACGATTATTTTACTTCTTCACCAGCGGCTTGTTTATCAGCATGATAACTTGAACGTACCAATGGACCACAAGCTGCGTGATCAAAGCCCATTTTATCAGCTTCACGTTTAAACATGTCAAAGTCATCAGGGTGAACATAACGCTCTACAGGTAAATGATGTTTACTCGGCTGTAAGTATTGTCCGATGGTTAACATAGTTACGCCATGCGCACGTAAGTCTCGCATTACTTGCAAAATTTCTTCGTTAGTTTCACCTAAACCAACCATTAAGCCAGATTTAGTCGGAACAGTAGGGTTTGCTTCCCCAAATTTTTTCAATAAGTCTAAAGACCATTGGTAGTTGGCACCTGGGCGAGCTTTTGTGTATAAACGTGGAGCCGTTTCTAAGTTGTGATTGAATACGCCTGGGGGATGCGTATTTAAAATCTCTAAAGCGCGATCCATACGGCCGCGGAAATCTGGCACTAATATTTCTACTTTAGTATGTGGAGAGTGCTCGGCTATTTCTGTTATACAATCAACAAATTGTTGTGCACCACCATCACGTAAGTCATCGCGATCAACTGAAGTAATAACCACGTATTTCAGTTTCATATCTTTTAGCGTTAAGGCTAATTTACGTGGCTCTGCTTTGTCTGCAGCAAGAGGACGACCATGACCAACATCACAAAATGGACAGCGACGAGTACATATGTCACCTAAGATCATAAAGGTTGCTGTGCCGTGATTAAAACATTCTGATAAATTTGGGCATGAAGCTTCTTCACACACAGAATGCAAATCATGTTTACGCAATGCTGCTTTTATACTATCAATACGTTCTGAACTTTTTGGCAATTTAATACGTAACCAATTTGGCTTTCTTAGCATGGTTTCACGCTCAGAAGTCACCACTTTAATTGGTATGTGGGCCATTTTCTCGGCATCGCGTAATTTCGTGCCTGGGGTAATGCGTGATGATTTAGTGGTCATGTATTGTTTCCAATCCCGTTTGATAAGATAAATGCTGAGTGTCTAATAGTTCACTAAGGTGTTTAACCAGTGATTCACCCGCTTGCTCTACAGTGGCAGGGCCCTGTAAATCGATTGTTTGTATCATTTCTAAGCCTTGATATCCACAAGGGTTAATACGTAGAAATGGTGATAAGTCCATATTAACGTTGATTGCTAAACCATGAAAAGAGCAGCCTTTTCGAACTCTAAGACCTAAGGAAGCAATTTTTTTGTCGTTAACATAAACTCCTGGTGCATCTGGCTTTGCATTAGCATTAATGCCAAAGTCAGCCATTGAAGCGACAATTCCATTTTCAATGAGAGTGACTAATTGCCTAACGCCCATTTTTCTGCGGCGCAAGTTTATCATAAAGTATATAACTTGTTGACCAGGGCCATGGTAAGTAACTTGTCCACCACGATCCACTTTCACCACTGGAATATCACCAGGCATGAGCAGGTGTTCGTCTTTTCCTGCCTGTCCTTGGGTAAATACTGGAGGGTGTTCAACTAACCAAAGTTCATCGGCGGTATTTTCATCTCGATTATCGGTGAAGTTTTGCATGGCATGCCAAACATCGACATAGTCGAGGTTATTCAGTTGCCGAATAATCAAAGTGTTTTTCAAAATACATCTCTATCAATTTCATTGCGCGCATTATATCCAAATAGTAATTGGAATACACCGGACAATTAGTAGGGATTAAAGTACGTAGCGAACTTGCTCAATCGCGTTTAAGGTTTTATATATTTTTTCGATATGCTCTTTACTTGTTACCGTAACGGCTACCGCAATTGAATGGTAATTACCTTTTGAGCTTGGTTTGATTTTTGGTGAATAATCGCCCGGCGTATGTTTTTGTAACTCGCCTATCACTAGGTCTGGGAGTTCGTCACATGCGACACCCATAACTTTAAAGTTCAATACAGTGGGAAAATCTAATAATTCATCAAAATTAGTATTCATTTTTTTTCTCTTAAATCGGTAAAACAACGTTATGTTAAGTGCTTTAAAATGGCGAAAAACTTAGACAAAAGTTAATTGTATCAAGCTATTATTCGCTATTAAAATGGTCTGTATTTGTTAATTGGCGATATTTTAACACTATTTGTTACGAATGTGATCAATTGCCGCTAATTAATAGGCTATAGGTGAGGGGGATGTTATCTAATATCAATGCTTAGTGGTGATTATATTTTATAAAGTGAAGATAATAAAAGATATAAACTCAGCCGAAGCTGAGTTTATATTGATAAAATAATCGTGTACTAATGTTTTTTAATAAAATTAATCGACAAACTGAAGTTTGACATAATCCATTAATTTATTGAACATGCTGCCTTCATTGACCTCTTGTAACGTAACTAGAGGGTATTGAGCAATATCTTCACCGTCAAGTTGCAAGAATAATTTTCCTACTACTTCACCTTTTTGCAGTGGGGCAGTTAATTGCTTGTCTAATTCAAAGTTAGCTTGTAAGTTTTTTCGCTGACCCCGAGGAATTGTGATTGGAGTGTTAACCATAATGCCTAAATCAACTTCTTTACGATCACCCATCCAAACACGATTACTAACAAATTTTTCACCGGCTTTATAAGGTGTGTAAGTTTCGTAAAAACGGAAGCCATAGTTTAATAATTTTTTACTTTCTACTTTACGAGCGCGCTCACTATCTGTACCCATTACAACGCTAACCAAACGCATGTCACCTTTAGTAGCAGAGGTGACTAAGCTATAACCTGCTTGTGACGTATGACCGGTTTTTAAACCGTCAACATTCATACTTTTATCCCACAATAAGCTGTTGCGGTTATATTGTTTAATGTTGTTATAGGTAAAAGACTTTTGGCTATAAAGTTTATATTCTTCTGGAACATCACGAATAAGAGCAATAGCTAACGTTGCCATATCGCGTGCGGTAGTTTTATGCTCTTTGCTGTCTAGCCCGTGGCTATTTTCAAAAAAGCTACTATACATGCCTAACTGTTCTGCATGAGCATTCATTAATTGTGCAAATGCGCCTTCGCTACCAGCAATATGTTCAGCCATTGCAACACAAGCGTCATTACCTGATGCAACGATAATACCTTGGTTTAATAAGCTAACAGGTACTTCTGTGCCTACTTCAATAAACATTTTTGAAGATTCAGGGAAGTTTTTTGCCCAAGCTTTTTCGCTAATTCTTACTGGGTCTTCATTGCTAATGTTACCACTCGCTAACTCTTTACCAATAATGTAACTGGTCATCATCTTAGTTAAGCTGGCCGGCGCTAGCAAAATATCAGCATTGCTTTCTGCAATAACTTTACCTGTAGCGTAGTCGATTAAAATATGACCTTTAGCATTGACCTCTGGAGCTGATGGGATAATAGTTTGAGCTTGAGAAAGAGAGCAAACACTTAATAATACAGAGCCTAAAAAAGTTAATAATTTTATCTGTTTTTTAGGCGCTTGAGTAAACTTGATATGGGGCATAATTGTCCTACAGCACTATCGATTAATGGAAATTATAAATATTTAATGGAGTATAACATTTTTCGTTTTGATTTCTAATGAGCTCTAGCATCAAATTGTTACCGTTGATGATTTTGGCTTGTTATCTATACAGTTTAATGATCAAATTTATTGAAAACCATAAAGTTTAAAAGCGCTATTTTCGAATAAAAGCTTTAGGGTGACCATTGTCTTTAATCGCTAATAATAAACGCGTTAATTCATCGTTAGTTATTATCGGACCAACAAGGACTCGAAAAATTCCATTTTTTTCTTCTATTTGTGTATTCTTTTTATGTTGTTGTAATAATGCCTTTGCAATTTTAGATGCTTGAAGCTGACTTTTACTGGCAAAAACCTGTATAAATTTATTTTTAAAAGCAGGAGAAGATGACGCCTTACCCTGAACCTGCTTTATGCCTGCATGAGGAATAGTAACCACTTTTTCTTTTGGTAATGCCGTAATAACAGTATTGTCGGCAGTTAGGTGAGGGGTGTTAAGTTGCAGTTTCTCTATACCTTCAGCGCTAAAATCATTAATTGCTGTAATAGTGACATCAGCTGTGCCTGTTTTTAGCATATCGAGTTTATAAGCGGCACTATAAGACAAATCTATGATCCGACTTTGATGAAATGGGCCTCGGTCATTCACTCTCACAATAACTGACTTTGCGTTACTATTATTGGTTACTTTTAAATAGGTGGGCAGTGGTAAGTTTTTATGTGCCGCACTCATTGCGTACATGTCATAAATTTCACCGTTTGACGTTAAATGGCCATGAAATTTTTTGCCATACCACGAGGCTGTTCCTGTTTGGCTAAAGTTTTCTGCCGTTTTTAGTACTTGGTAATGTTTGCCAAATACTTGGTAATGTTTGTTGCCTCCTCGGCTATGTGTTTCTGCACGAGGCGTAGCGTTAATAAGTTCACTGGCATTAGGCGTGCGCGTTGGCGTACTATCATGCTTTTGTTGATAACGGCTATTGTTATTTTGAGTACTACAAGCAGACATTACTGTTAGAAGTAAAATTATGCAGATAAGCTGGGTTGTGTTTAATTTTTCCATAAAATATCTATCATTCTTTTAATATGCTCGTTGTCTAATAAGTGTTTCTGCTAGATATTAAATCGTCTATGCGTACTGACAGCCATTAGAATGCCAAATCCTGCCATTAATGTCACCATTGAAGTACCGCCATAGCTAACCAGTGGCAAAGGTACACCTACCACAGGTAGTAATCCCGAGACCATGCCAATATTTACAAAAATATAAACAAAGAATGTTAAGGTTAGGCTACCGGCTAAAAGCTTGGTAAACGCATGTTGAGCATTGACCGCAATCCATAAACCGCGCATAACAATCGCTAGGTATACCGTTAATAATAAGCCAACACCAATCAAGCCAAATTCTTCACTAAATACCGCGAAAATAAAATCTGTATGACGCTCAGGGAGAAACTCTAGTTGAGATTGCGTACCTTGAAGCCAGCCTTTACCGTGAATGCCTCCTGAGCCAATAGCTATTTTAGATTGAATAATGTGATAGCCAGAACCAAGTGGATCTTGCTCAGGATTTAAAAAAGTTAACACTCGCTGTTTTTGGTATGGTTTCATTAAAAACATCCATAAAACAGGCGCGAACGCTGAAGCTAAGCCAACACAAAGTCCGATCAGCTTCCAACTTGCTCCAGCAAGAAATATCACAAAAACGCCTGAGCTTGCAATCAGTAAAGAAGTGCCTAAATCAGGTTGTCTTGCAATGAGCAATGTTGGTAACAGTACTAAAGTAAAAGCAATAATAATCTTCGACATTTTAATGGGTAAATCATGTTGACTGACATACCATGCGATCATAATTGGCACGACAAGCTTCATGATTTCAGAGGGTTGAAACTTAGTTACACCAAGGTCTAGCCAACGTTGAGCTCCTTTACCGACATGACCAAAAAGTAAAACAGCCGTTAGTAACATTAAGCCGATAATAAATACTGGAACAGCCCATTTACGATAAGACAGTGGGGGGATTTGCGCGACAATAAACATCACAAAAAGTGCTAGACCTACACGTTTTGCGTGTCGGATCAAAACTGCAGTCTCTTGACCACCAGCACTATAAACAACAAATAGCCCAAGCGTCATTAATACTAAAATACCGCTTAGTAGAGGTAAGTCAATGTGTAAGCGTTGCCAAAAAGTTCGTTGGCGTTGTTGATCATGTCCGGTACTGCGCACTAGGGATTACCTGCTGTATTACTGATGTTTTGTTGATATACATTGGTATGATGGGGATGCTTTCGTTGGTCTTTACTGACAATTTCTCGATCACCAAAGTACTGATCCATAATTTGTCTAGCTACAGGACCGGCATTTGTTCCACCACCACCTTTGGCGACATTTTCTATTGCAACAGCCACCACAATTTCAGGATTTTCGTAAGGCGCAAAAGCTATAAACATGGCATTATCACGTTTGCTTTCTTTAACTTTACTGGCGTCGTATTCTTCGTCTTGTGCGATATTAGCGGTTTGTGCAGAACCTGTTTTTCCGGCGGCATCATATTTACTGCCTTTAAATGCACTATAGCCGGTAGCGCCGAATTTTTGCACCGTATTATGTAAACCATCTAAAACCACATCCCAACTTTTTTGATCTTTTAAGACAATGGGAGCTTTTTCATCAACGACATACTCGGTAATTACAGGTATATGTGAGCTTATACCTTGCTCGTCTACAGGCACTTCACTGGTAGACTTTAATAAGTGTGGTACTTTAATTTGTCCTTTGTTAACCAAGATAGATATCGCTTGAGATAACTGCAAGGGTGTAACTGACCAGTAACTTTGTCCGATACCTACTGAAAGCGTTTCTCCGGTATACCAACCTTTATTGTATCGTTCTCTTTTCCATTCAATGCTAGGCATTATGGCACGGCTTTCTTCGTGAAGATCAATCCCAGTGTAATCACCAAAACCAAATTTTCTCATCATTTGACTAATTTTGGTAATACCGAGCTTGTAGGCCAAATCATAGTAATAAATATTACAAGATTGCTCTAATGATTTAGTTAAATTAACTTTTCCATGACCCCATTTTTTCCAATCACGACGTTTAGTCTCAATGCCAGGGAGTTGATAAAAGCCAGGGTCATAAATTTCAGTTTCTGGAGTAATAACACCATCGTCTAAACCCGTAAGGGCGAGTAGTGGCTTAATTGTTGAAGCGGGCGGATAACCTTGTACCGCACGATTTAAAAGCGGTTTGTTACTCTCTGGTGCTAAAAGCTTTTTATATTTTTTACTACTAATACCATGGACAAATAAATTGCCATCAAAACTAGGGTTTGAGTACATGGCCAATACGCCACCATCTCTTGGATCAATGGCTACAATCGCACCACGCTTTCCTGAAAGCGCTCGTTTTGCGATCATTTGTAATTCAATATCTAAAGTTAAAGTAAGATCTTTTCCTGGAATGGGAGGGGTAAAATTTAACGTTCGAATGATACGACCTAAGTTGTTTATTTCAACTTCTTGATGCCCAATGGTTCCGTGCAAAATATCTTGATAATATTTTTCTAAACCAAGCTTACCTATATTACGAGTGGCAGCGTAATTTTCAGCTAAACCTTGCTTTTCAAGGGCAACAGAATCTCGACCATTAATACGCGCGACATAACCGAGCGAATGGGTTGTTAAATCAGCAAAGGGATAATATCGCTTTAAACGCGCATCAATAAAAAAACCAGGAAACTTATGCTGATTTACCGAAAACAAAGAAACCTGCTGTTCGCTCAAACGAGAATATAGCTCGATCGGTTTAAAGCGACGTTTACTTTTTACGGCTTTGAGTAGTTCGTCTTGTTTTTCTTGGCTTATATCTAATAATTGGCTAACGGCAGCAAGGCTTTGCTTAATGTCGGTTACTTGCTCTGGGATAACTTCTAAACTGTATACTGGCGTATTATCAGCTAGTAGAACACCATTTCTATCGTAGATTAAGCCTCTATTTGGCGCAACGGGTAAAAGTTTTATACGGTTAGAGTTAGAGCGTGTTTGATATTTTTGATAAGAGTTAACGCCAAGATCATAAATATTACTGAACAACAGCAAAGACATTATGATGACCGCAATGAAAGTAATAAACGTACGGCGTGCAAATAAATTGGCTTCAGCGCTATGGTTTCTAATGGCAACGCGTTTTTTTCGAGCCATTACTTATTCTCTGTGATAAGGGTGATTATTATTGATTGACCAAGCACGATAGAGGCTTTCAGCTACGATTACTCTAACCATTGGGTGTGGTAATGTCAGTGGCGATAACGACCATTTCTGCTCTGATGCTTCAATACAAGCGGGCGCTAAACCTTCTGGGCCACCAACAAGCAGAGCAACATCTCTGCTATCAACATGCCAGCGGTCAAGTTGCTTGGCAAGTTGAGGCGTAGTCCAAGGCTTACCTTCAACTTCTAATGTAACAATGCGATTACCCTTAGGAATAGCCGCTAATGTTTGCTCACCCTCTTTTTCGAGAATGCGAGCAATATCGGCATTTTTACCGCGTTTTCCAGGTGAAATTTCAACTAGATGAAAACTCATATCACGAGGGAATCTGCGACAATATTCGTTAAACCCTTGGCTAACCCAAGCGGGCATCTTATTACCAACAGCATATAAGGTAATGCGCATTGTTGTTTAGATTATTCCCATAGTTGTTCTAGTTGATAACGATCGCGGATCTCATCGGTCATTATGTGAACAACTACATCACCTAAATCAACTAAAGACCATTCACCGATATCATTACCTTCAACACCTAAGGCTTCAATACCAGCTGCGCGGCATTCAATAGTAAGTGATTGAGCAATTGAAATAACGTGACGTTTTGAGTTACCAGAGCAAACTAACATATAGTCAGTGAAACCCGATTTTTTAGATACCTCTAAAGTAACGATATCTCGGCCTTTCATGTCTTCTATTTTTTCGGTAACAAAAGTAATTAGTTCTGAACTTTGCAAAGTGGGATCTCTATAATTAGCAATAATCGGCGATAATAGCATTATTTTGTTTGTCAGTTAACCATCTAATGTTGTCGTTAGCCTCTTTTTTACTCAACAATTGATATATTTCACTAAGTCAGGAACAAAAGTCGTTATAAATAGCGTTTTTTTTGACAGTAAATAGAATTAGTTCGAACTTAGTTATAAAGCTTATGCTGCTTTATAAAGTTGAAAACCGGTTTTTCTAGGTACTGGCTACAATCTAAACCAGATTTTATTCTCGCTCTAATTTCTGTTGATGAAATATTAACTGGCTTGCTTTCATGTATAACTATTTGACCAGATTTTTGTGGCTGCAAATCGGTTAAATTAAATATCAGACGAGCGTTTAACTCTGGTGTAAGCGTGTTTTCCAGTTCCAGATGTGAATAACCTGGGCGAATATTAACGACTAAGTTGCATAAAGTTAAAATTTCTTGCCAGCAGTGCCAAGTGGTAAATGTTAATAGTGAGTCCATACCCATTATAAAATATAAACTTGTATTCGGGTGCTCAGCTTTAATTTCATTTAACGTATCGACAGTAAAAGAGGGGGTATGTCGATTAAGTTCGCGACTATCAAGCATGAAATTATCATTGTTAGCACAAATTAATGACACCATTTCAGCACGCTGTTTGGCATTGGCATGGGTGCCAAGTTTATGTGGGGGAATATGAGCAGGAATTAAAAATAATTTTTCTGCTCCAATCCACTTAGCTGTTTCTTGGCCAGGCAGAGTATGACCTAAATGAATGGGATCGAAAGTACCGCCAAGCACAGCAATAATTTTTGGCGGATTTTGCTTAGTTATACTCATAATCTAAACTAAAGTTTTGACTTAGTTCATGATGAAATAAGCTGATGAAAACATCACTGAGTAAAATAAACGCGTTAAAGTCACTGCTCGTTTTACTGAGTAAATCAACCTGCGCTAACCTTGCTAATGCTTGCTCTGCTTGCGTTAAGGTAATGTGCTTTAACGCATGCTGATATAAAGGTTTTTTCTTTTCCCATATGCGATATTGTTTAAAAATATCGTTAATACCACTGCCTTGATCCATTTGTTCTAACATGGCATAAAGTTGGCTTATTTCCTTATGCACAACCCAAATTAATTGACCAAACGCACTACCGTCGTGTTGCATTTGGTCTAAAATTTTCAAACATTTCTTTAAGTCGCCAATCAATAACGTATCGATAAGTTGAAAAGGGCTAAACTTAGCTTGTTTGATAAAAAGGTTTTCAGCTTCTTCAAAGGTAACTGTTTGTTGTGAAAACAAAATTGAAAGCTTTTGCAACTCTTGCTCAAGTGCAGGGAGGTTGCCTTCAAATAACTCTGCCATTAAATCAATGACATCAGGTGCTAAGTTAAGTTGTAAGTGCCTTGCTTGATTATTCAACCATTGTTTTAATTGCTTACCTTCAACATCATATAAAGGTACAAAACAACCTGCTGCTTCTAAAGACTTAAACCACTTTCGCTTTTGCGTTGCCGCATCCAATTTTGGACCATGGAATATAAGTTGAATATCTTGATGTAAAAGGGTGAGTAATTTTGCTACACCCTTAGCGCCATTATCGCCAATTTTACCTGAAGTAAATTCTATTTCGATAATACGTAATGGCGAAAACAAACTCATCGATAGGTACTCTTGAAAGAGTTCGTCCCAATCAAATTTATCGTCGATACTAAAGCGAATTATTTCCGCAAACCCTTGTTTTTTGGCATGCAGCTTAATTTTCTCTAAAGCATCATTTTTTTGCCATAGCTCATCACCAAATACTAACCATATTGGCTGAAAGCCTTGGTTAAGCGTTTTGTCGAGGTTACTATGGTATATACGCATGAAGTTTACCTACAGTTGAATGCTAGCCATATCACGTAAGATTTTCTTGGCAGCTTCTTGGCGCATTTCTCGTAACATTAACGATAATTCCCTACTTTTTGCCAGCGCTATGTCAGGATCATCTTGATAATCACGATTAAGCTCAAAACGGAAGTTTTGAATATCTTGCCCTGGAATTAAAATTTGATACCTAACTGTATAAATTAGTTCGTATTCAGCAACTTGCCCATTAGGGAAAACAGATAAGGTTCGTCTGTCTAAATTGTCTTTTAACATACGCATTTGCGGGATGTCGGCGTCACTTTTTTGTACTAATTTCACATCATTAATACTTAAATGCTGCTTAACCAAGCGTGTAAGTTCGCCATATTGGTCTACCGAGCTAAAAGCAATGGTTTGTAATTCAGGTGCTAATAAGTAATTACCGCGTAGTTGAAAACCACAACCCGTTATCATTATTAACACTAGGCAAAATGATAACAGTTTGCTAATTCGACCTATGATCAATTGCTTCATAAAGTGTTCACTTTTTAATGGATGAAAATTTTATCAGTGCAGAGTAAATAAGATTAGCTATGCACTGATAAGTGGCTACAACGTAAATCATGAGTTTATTAATACTCATGATTTACTATGCGAAAAAGTACTAATTAATTAGCTACAATATTTAATAATTTACCCGGTACATAAATAACTTTACGTACGGTTTTACCATCTATAAATTTGCTAACGTTTTCATCGTTAAAACCGGTTTCTTCTACCGCTTCTTTGGTCGCATCAGCTGAAACAGTAATTTTAGCGCGTAACTTACCGTTAACTTGTACAATAATAAGCTTTTCATCTTCAATTAAAGCACTGTCGTCAACAACTGGCCAAGCGGTATTTTCAACTGGATTACCATCACCAACCATATTCCATAAATGGTGGCTTAAGTGCGGAACGATAGGCGTTAGCATTAATACCACAGCGCGAATTGCTTCGTGCATAACTACGCGGTCTTCATTGCTTTCAATGCTCGCTTTACTTAAGTGATTCATTAATTCCATTATCGCAGCAATAGCGGTATTGAAAGTGTTACGACGACCAATATCATCACTCACTTTAGCAATGGTTTTATGTAATTCACGACGCAGTAACTTTTGTGCTGCATTAAGCGTTAAACCCGCAGTACTTGGGGCGGCATTTGACACATCAGCTGCTTGTGTAAAGTCGTAAGTTAATTTCCAAACGCGCTTTAAGAAACGATGAGCGCCTTCAACACCTGAGTCAGACCATTCTAAAGTTTGCTCTGGCGGTGAAGTAAACATAATAAATAATCGTACGGTGTCAGCACCATAAAGATTAATCACTTCTTGTGGGTCAATACCGTTGTTTTTCGATTTTGACATTTTGCTCATGCCAGCAGAAATAACCGGTTTACCATCTAACTTGCTAATAGCAGAAGTAACTAGACCTTTTTCGTCACGTTCAACGTCAACATCGGTTGGTGCAATCCAATCTTGTCCACCATTATCAGCTTCACGGTAATATGTGTCAGCGAGCACCATGCCTTGGCAAAGTAGTTTCTTAAATGGTTCATCAGAGGTAACTAAACCAGCATCACGTAATAACTTATGGAAAAAGCGTGCATAAAGTAAATGTAAAATCGCGTGTTCAATACCACCGATGTATTGATCAACTGGTAACCAGTAATTGGCTTTAGCAGGATCTAACATTTGTGTATCGTCGTTTGGTGAACAGTATCGTGCGTAATACCATGATGATTCCATAAAGGTATCAAAGGTATCTGTTTCGCGGAATGCTTCTTCACCATTGTATGTGGTTTTAGCCCATTCAGGGTTATCTTTGATAGGCGAAGTTACGCCATTCATGATGACATCTTCAGGTAGTTCAACCGGTAATTGATCTGCAGGTACTGGAACTGACTCACCATTAGCAAGGTGCATCATTGGAATAGGTGTACCCCAGTAGCGTTGACGAGAAACACCCCAGTCACGTAAGCGGTAATTTACCGTTACTTTACCTTTGTTTTCACTAATTAATTTATCAGAAATAGCTTTAAAGCCATCTTCAAAACTTAAGCCATCAAATTCACCTGAATTAACTAAAACATTTTTTTCAGTAATAGCCGCTTTGGTTACGTCATCGTCTTCAGTACCGGCGATAACTTGTTTGATTTCTAAACCGTACTTAGTCGCAAATTCCCAATCACGTTGGTCATGACCTGGTACAGACATCACCGCGCCTGAGCCATAATCCATTAAAACAAAGTTTGCTGCCCAAACAGGTACTATTTCACCACTGATTGGGTGAATAGCTCTTAAGCCAGTATCAACACCTTTTTTCTCCATTGTCGCCATATCAGCTTCAGTAGATTTATTGGTTTTACAGCTTTGAATAAACTCAGCAAGTTCAGTATTATTTTCTGCAGCTGCAAGGGCTAAAGGATGTTGTGCTGCCAATGCCACATAAGTTACACCCATTAACGTATCAGGGCGGGTAGTGTATATATCGAAGCTTTCTGATGAGTCAGCAACTTGGAAGGTCATTTCTACACCTTCAGAGCGACCAATCCAGTTACGCTGCATGGTTTTAACTTGCTCAGGCCAATCGGTTAATTGGTCTAAATCGTTAATTAATTCTTCTGCATAGTCA
>TARA_B110000438_G_scaffold301582_1_pt1 | contig 18193 bp, 23 predicted proteins | sample TARA_B110000438 | Tara Oceans TARA_B110000438 (sample SAMEA4398413) | marine metagenome | biome: Polar Biome; feature: [MES] marine water layer (ENVO:01000295) within the mesopelagic zone...; material: water (ENVO:00002006), including particulate matter (ENVO:01000060) such... | reverse complement strand
AATCGTATCCTTCTTTCTTGTTGAAGGTTCCGAATGCATTGTCCGTCTCGCACTGTAGGCAGGTTGTTCCAAAGAAACTGGGCTTTCCACATTTAGAACACTGGTTGATGTTTCGAAGATAGTCGTCTCCACTGAAGGATTTTTTCAGTCCTCTGCAAAAGTTTCTGAATGAATCTCTAATTCCCATCGGAAGGGTTACCTCCACCTTCAGGCTGGGGGGTTCCATTAATATCATTCATAGCAATAGTACCCTGAAGCCTAAACATACACTTCATCCAGCCGTTCTTGCTGTGTTCTCCGAACTTCTCATAGCATACTATGCATATGGTCTTTTTAAAGTCATTATTCGAGATCGTCAATTATTCTACATACTCCATCAGAACATTCGGTTCGTTTCTTTTTTTTCTTATCTTCAGTCATGATTTTATATCAAATCACTTAGATTTAAATGTTATCAAACAGGATAGTCTTTTTTTGCCTGCTTGACTGGAATGAAAGGAATAGTAACAGGAAGCCACATAAAACTGTGTCTTATCCAGAACTTTATTGTTTTCTTGCTACCATACCAGTTGTCGTGAACGATAACGGTAGCAGCTGCTCCTTGCGTGCCTGCCCTGCCTTCGGGGGCATCAAATTTCCTAGTAATATGAAAAGTACCAATCCTATCCTGATACACAGCATGAAGCAACTCATGAGCAAGAGGCATAACGTTGGATCGAAGTATGAACGGATTCTTCGAATCGTTTACAAATACATATATTACCTTGCTTCCAGTAACACCCCAGGCGATTCCATCGCTGGTTTCAACGTTTAGATGATCATAAAATGACTTGAACTCGTCCTGATCCTCGACAGATATGATGTTTAGTTCCCAGTTCTCTTCAAAATTTTTCCATACTTCGTATGAAGACTTGCTTCTTCCGTCATGACCGTTAATCATAATGATTCTTTGAACTATGTCAGTGTAAGTTTTCTCGTTTATGTTCTTTGTAAAAAAGTTAATCATGTATAATCAATCATTTATTTGCTAATATACTTAGCGATTCAAGTATGTTTCTATGTAACTTCTCATCATGTTCCTTTATAACGTATGAAATTCCTTTTAACAGTCCTGTCAACGTCATACCAAAGTCATTTTTTATTGCAAATGAGTCTTTAAGTTGAAAACAGTCGTTTACATAGATGCAGGCATCAATAACAGACTCTTTATCCATGTCTTCAGGTATAGAATGATCTTCCATGACAATCTTTAATAGTTCATCTATATAATTATACTCATGACTTGTAAATGTGATAAAGAATATAGGGATAAAACCTGTGATACTCATGGAGACAATCCTAAACCTGTTCAAAAAGTTAACAAAACTGTGACAAAAATAGACAAAGTTTAAATAGACACGAGTTAATAATTCGATATGGGCTTTGTTAACAGTATTAGAACTTCTATAAACGGACTAATTACCAAGGCTCAGGCAGGGGAGACAGGTAAAACCGTCAGACCAAGCATAACACAACCCTACATGAGTACCGATACAGGTGCCAAACTACCAATTTTCCCATTCCCACTTATAATGATCTATGAGTTGGCAAACAACATAGATGCTTTACGTATTCCTATCGAGACAATCAACAGAGAAATGTTCAAAAATGGGTTCGAAATAGTCGAGAAATTCAAATATAAGTGCACAGACTGCTCCAAAGAGTTCCAATACCCCCCAATTAACCCTGATATTAAACAAGATAACTCCACAGTTAATACTGAACTTACAATAGAACAAGAAAGAGAGACTAAAAATAATACATTGATGTGTGATACCTGTGGCGGAACCAATTTAATCAGACCTATTCCTGAACACAGAAAAGTTTTAGAGAATTTAATGATTGATCCTGTAAATGGCAACGAACAGACACTTGAGGATGTTATGAGAATGATTGAAAGAGACCTCGAAATTGCTGATAATGCATACGTTTTAACGCTAAAATCCTACGTTTTTAACGATAAAGGCGAAATTATGCTTAAAAACACGAAAATAAAAGAAATGATAAGAGCCGATCCAGCACAGATTGCAATGATTGCAGACTCTGATGGACGTATAGGATATGATGATAAAGGTCATAAAGTACGTGTTTGTCCTCATTCTGAGCACAGAGAGCACAGAATTCTTGATGATGACTACTGTCAGATCATAGAAGACGGAAAGCACTCCATGCCCTTGAAGGCTCTGAAAGCCATCTGCGAAGTCAACTCCATCTATTCGCTAGGTATTCCAAATCCAAAACGATTTGTCTATGCTGAAGGCGAAGTTATATGGAAGGCAGGCAAGTACAGACCAGACTTGGTTTATGGCTTCTCCCCGATCTATTCCATATGGAGCAAGGTTATGGCACTGTCACACATGGACGAGTATATCAGAAAGTATTTCGACAAGATGAGACCTCCACGAGGTATGCTGGTTATTGCATCCAGAAACTATGAGACTTTCAGAAAGTCATGGGATGCATTAGAAGAGTCAGCCGCAGAGGATCCATACAGAATACACCCCCTACTTGTTGAAAACGACAGAGGTGGCAACGCTGGTAACATGGCAGAATGGATAGACTTTACTGGATCACTTAAAGAGTTAGAATTTACTACAATACGAAGGGAACTCCGTATGATTATAGGTGCAACCTATGGTGTTCTTCCGCTTTACTTTGGAGAACTTCCAACTGGTTGGTCACAGGAAGGTCTGCAAGTTACAATTACAAACAGGGCAGTCAAATGGGGTCAGGACTTTTTGTACAAAGGCTTTTTGCGAAAGATTGCATTTATGTTAAACGTTGATGACTGGGAATTAAAACTAAAGACTGGAGAAGAAACTGACAAACTTAGAAACCTACAGATAGACGGAGTAGAAATTGAAAATATGAGAGCATACCAGTCAATGGGATTCGAAGTTACAAGAACTCACACAGGAGAGTTTGTTGTATCAAAGGATCCTGTCGTAACATTAAAGGAACAGATAGAAGCCGAAGAGAACAACGGTGGAACTGTGAAGAACCCAGGCGGAAGAGGCGGCACAGCCGCCCCAAAGGAGGAGCAACAACGTATGCAGGGAGAGCCAGGAAAGCAGAGACCGTCCGACACTGGAGGAATTGGACAAGGAGCACCTTCGTCAGGAGCAGGAACAAGTATGTCTCGAAAGTCTTTTCCAGACGGCATTACCCCAGCAAACTTTGAACTTGTAAAGACAACGTTACAGACATCCGTAGACTTTGGATGGAATAAAACTAAAACGGTAGACGAGCTTCGCAAGTCTGGCATGACAGTTAGACAAGCCAGGGATATTGTGAAGAATGAATTCGAAGGTTTAAATAGTTGGGAGAAAGATGACATACAAGAATCATGACTGCGAAGACTGTAGAAAAAAAACCAAAGAAAATAAACGTGAAACCAGTTGCGAAGACTGTGAAGATTAACATCAAAAAAACTCGTTGTGAAGAAACAGTAGAGGCTATAATTAAAATGACTAAAAAATGCGAAAAAAGCAGTGAACAAATAGAGTTTTACACTTTTACCGCACTTGATCAATGCTTAAAGAGGTTGACTGGATTTTGCCCACCGAACTAGACACCAACAAGAACGCAAACGACCATACTAAAAAACTTTGGGAGAAACACCAAGAGAACGAGTATACAAGAGTCAACGCCTACAAAGAGGCATTATGTTTTGGCTGTCTTTCAAACAAGGCTTCCAATGCAACCGTGTCAGACATTTGCGGAGACTGTGCAGGAAAGAAAGGAAGAGAGGCACTTATGGCAGTCGTAAAGGTAAAGCACTACGGTCTATGTTACTTCTGCAACACTTACAAGTTTGGTTTGGAACAGATTAACATACGTTTATGCACTAGTTGTCACAGACGTGTTGCAAATGTTACAAAGGAATACAATAAGAAAGGCGGTATGTTCGGAACTGATCCTTTTTGGCTTTCGTTGAAAAAGAAACACGGAAAGGACTGGAAAGAGATCATGACAAGTGACAGAAGATTCAGAAGGTAGAATGGTGTACAATTAGGTTAATTCTGTCTCTGGTAAAATCATACTTCATTTTTGTCAAGTCAATCTTGTTCTTGTCTATATCTCCACCTACACACCTGTCAACTCTCAGTTTCATTAGCGGTTTTCGCAGAAATCTTGGAAACAGTTCAAGGTACCCATTCTTGTAAACAATGTCCTTATCAGTCACAAGAACACAGTCATCTGTAAGGTGTTCGTTCTTATATGACTCGTTTCGTATGTGTGTAATTGTTCTGTTGTTTAAAAATCTTTCTTTTTCATTGCTTGTATTTGTTATGACAAAAAGTTTTTGTTTTTTATAGTCAACATAAAGGTCAATTAATATTGCTTCGAATGTCAAGTCATCTCTTTCTCTTCCGTAGAATTTATTATATTGTGAAATATCTGGATATAAGTATATTGATGATGCCATACTATCGTAAACAAAACCTTATTAATAAACCCTTTTAAACCTTTAATATGTCTGAACCTTCGTGTGACGTATGTAAAAAAAAGATGTATGGATACATGAATGACGAGTTAATATTCTGGCTGTGTCCGCCTTGTGGCTACTATGAGGGAAGTGCAGAGGACAAGGAACTTGTTGAGTATATATATGAAGATCCTATGATTGCGTTGGACATGATCAGTGACAAAGAGTTAGTGCCTATAAATTAAATTTATATACAATCAGTATATAACTACCATGATGAAAAAAGTATTTGCACGAATAATGGGTAATTTTGGTGTATCATTTTTCTCTCCACTCGTATCAGGTAACATTGCTGAAACTGTTTTTAATATGGGTTTAACTTTTGAACAAACATTAATAATTGCACTAATATCCTCAGTATTCGTTACTGGGTTGACTGTTTCTAGAGAGTTGGAGAAGTATGGCAAGTCAAGATAAAACATTTTTACAAAAAATGTGTGAGGTTTTATGCCCACTATGCACAGAAGAAGATGAAGATTAGCAATCATCTTTAAATAGAACAGTTATTACGATTTTAACATGGTAGATCCATTACTTGCAGTAGTTCTTGCAACAGTATCAGGTGCAGTATTAAACACCATCAGAGGATTTCTTGGCTCAAATGAGTCTAAATACGACATTAAGAAATTCTTAGGTGCAGTTATTGTATCAGGTTTCGCAGGAATCGCTATCGCACAAACAATCTCTTTGTCAGGAATTGACACATTAGGACTGATTTTAATCGGTCTAACAGCAGGTTTCACTGTAGATTTCGCTGTATCCAAAGCAAAGAAAGTAGCATAAAAACCTACTATTTTTCCTTTTTTTCTGTTCTAAAACTTTATAAACAAATAAAACCTTTTCTTATATAGATGATAACTAACAATTTTGTTACAAAAAGCCTCGTGTTTAAGGAAGATTCTGGAGAAAGATTTTTCGAAGGACTGTTAACCGTAGAAATGGTTGACAGACAGGGAGAGGTAACAATGGTAGATTCTCTTTACAAATGTCTCCCAATATGGATGGACAGGGGAGGAGCAATATCAGACACACACTCAAACAGAATAGTAGGAAAAGGAATCAATTATGCTAAAACAACACTAACTACAGATGATGGAAGTGAATTACCTGCATTAAAAATTATTGGAAAAATATTTAACCATACTCAGCTAGACAATGAGATATGGGGGAAGATAAAATCAGGAGAATACAAAGGGCTTTCGTTTGGTGGTGCAACAACATCGGATGCGACACCAGTTCAGCAGTCAGACGGAAGTATAGCTTTTCATTTAAAAGACATAGAGATGTATGAGATTGCAGTTTGTGAGGATCCAGCAGTTCCATTTGCATTGATTACGGCAACAAACGACGTAGCAAAATCAAATGAGACAGGAGATGATTATGTAGTTAAGGATGATGACGAGGATGTTATTATAAAATGTGAAGAGAAGGGATGTTTCATTTCAAAAGCAGATGACAAGAAACCTTTGAACAAGCCAATGAGAGACGACGGAAACAAAAAGTTCAAGGTATATGTAAAAGATCCAAAGACTGGAAAAACTGTAACCGTAAGATTCGGAGATCCAAACATGGAAATTCGCAGAGACGATCCAGAGGCAAGATCATCTTTCAGAGCAAGACACAAATGTGACCAGCAAAAGGACAAAACATCTGCCGCATACTGGAGTTGCAAGATGTGGGAAGAGGGTTCAACCGTAACTGACAATACTGATAAATCTGAAATTAAGAAACCGTTGCCTACAAAATGGGGCGACAAAGAATTTGGTGCTTGTGAAACCAGTGCAAGAAATGATGACGATATAAGAAATCCAGAGGCATACTGCGGTTCCATACAGTCAACCGTTGAGGGTGCAAAGAAAACTGACGACATTGTAGCAGAGGTAAAAGAGAATACACATAAGGATGACAAATTCAGTTCACAAAAACCATTGGGAATTAACGCCCAAGATGACAAAGAATTACCTGAAATTAGCATAGCAAAATCTGATCATAGATTTTATTGTTTTGACTGTGGTTTAGCAAAGAACCATAACGATTCAGGTTCCACTACAAATGCTCAGGACGACGAGGATATAAAAGAAGTTGAGACAGCAAAAGGCACAATGCACGTTCAGTCAGAAGGACTAACAAAACCAAAAGACGATGGCAAGGAATTAGATTTTGAACATAAAGAAGGCTGTCCATGTAACAAAGAGTCAAATCCACCAAAGAGCGGAGTCAGAGGGCTGGGTGCAGGTGCAACAGCAATTCAGGGGGCAGGACATTCAGCACAGATATCAGAAGAAAAGAAAGAAGACGTAGGAGTAAGTGCAGAAACATTAGGAAACCCTGACAGATTAAAAAAGCCTGGAAATATTACACAGGACAGACCATCATCTATGAAGTGTAGTAAATGTAATAAATGTTCCAAATGTGGCAAAACAAAAACTATATAAACTAAATAACACGTAATCTTAATACATGGCAGAAGAATGTAATTGTTCGCAAGAACATGACAAAGCTGAATCTCTAGTTGAGGAAAAACCTCAAGAAGAGAAAAAAGCAGAAGCCGACGATAAAGAAGCAGTGGAAGACAAAAACAAAGCAGTTCTTGATTCCTTAGCAGTCTCTATGAAGTCAGTATCAGAATCTATTCAAACAGTTTCTAATACTATCAAATCATTAGACAGCAGAATTAAAGCACTCGAGACTCCGACTGATCTTCCTTTGACCCCAAAAGTCTCTGATAAAGATGACATTGGTGCAGAGGTAAAGACTCCAGACACCTATCAAAGTAACTCAATCCAAGCTGGATTGCACGATGATAAGACTGGAGAAAAGAAACCAGAAGGAGACAAAGGAAATCTCTCTATGCAAGAGAAATCCGTTTTGCCTGAAACACAAAGCTTTACAACAGAAACACCAAGACCATCTGCAAATGTGACCAAATCAGTGTCAAGCCAAGGCTCAGCATTGAACCCAGTTTTGAAAGCCGCTAGATCTAGAGGTAATCAATACATGGATGTATTAGCAAGAGAAATCTTGTCTGGTAAATTTGGTACCGAAGAGGAGGTATATTACTGATGTCCAATCCTTCAATTAAAACAATTGATGAATTAGAGGCACAGTATTACGGATATAACCGTAACTTCCTTAGAAAAGCAGACAGTCCAGTCACAACATCAACAGCAGGCGTATTCAATGCTATTTTCGGAGCATACGCATGGGCTCAACTCAACCTTGAGGCTAATGCATTTGGTATTCTCCCAAAATATCCATGGGATAAATCTGGTTGGAGGGTTATAACTGCAAAACCAACTATAGACACAGCACAAGGCAACACAGCATTGGGCGGAGTCGCAGAAGGTGGAGTAATTCCAGACGAAATTTTGCCAACTGTGGCAGAATTAGATGTTAGACCAAAGACAATGTCTTTAGTCTTCTCAGCATCTGAAGTTATGGAATGGTTGTCAACTCACTCCAAAGATGATATTTGGGGCGGACTAGGTAGTTTAAGATTGTATATGGCAGTTCAGCACAAAGAGCTCCTCAACAGAGCACTATTGGCTGATGTCGAAGGAACCGTAACAGGTTCAGGTACCTTTGCAGGTACTACTGACTTTGAGAGTCTCGACAGAATCATTTCAAGTGATGCTGAAGAAGATGCACTCGGAGGATCAACAACTGGTTTTTACGATTGTTGGGCAGCTAACGCTACCGTTGATCGTGATGCAAGCACCACTTATGATGCTACAGTTGAATCAGCTTCAGGTACAATCGGAACTAATGGTGTTTTGACCGACGATACCATCAGAACATTCTTACGTAAAATAAGAATTGCAGGTGGTAAAGATCCTAACGTACTTTTAGGTTCCCACGAAGTTTACAGCGAAATCCAAGGTATTTACACACCTCAAGTCCGTGTAAAGAACCCTTACGGAGAACAAGTAGTTCAAATCGATGTGAACGGAATTAAAACCTTTGAAGGCACAGGAGTAGGTCTACACGTAGATTCTCTATACGGAATCCCATTCATTCCAAGTAAGGATGCACCAAGTGATGCTGGCGACTCAGAAGAAGTCGGTAGATTATTCGCATTGGACACCTCAGACTCAGAAGGATATGGTTATCCAAGATTAGGAATTCAAGTCGCAATTCCAACAGAGTACTACGAAGCAACACGAAGATCCCCAGGATATCCATTCATCAACAATGCATTTGTTGAGAAAGGGCTATTCAGAACAATGGGAGAAACCGTTTGTCGTCACTTTAAATCCCAAGGTAAAATTAGAGACATTAAACTCTAAGACTAGCCGAATCTTTTTTATTTTTTCGATTATGGAATGTCCACGTTGCTACACAGAGATGAAAAAGATGACAGCCTGTCATCTCATATGCCCAAATTGTGGGGCTCATTTAGACTGTTCTGACAAGGGAAGTTTCTGGTAACCTATCTTTATATATAAGTATATTCAGATAATAATATGGCTATCACAGTCGCACAGAATCAAGATCATAAGAATCTTACAGGAAAGACTTTAACCGTGCAGTCACAATTAACCTCAAGGTTAAGAACTGCAATTGTCGACGTCACTTTTGGTGGATCAGACAACTACGCAACAAACGGTAATACTGTCGACCTTTCTATGGGCGGTAGAATTGACACTGTCATTGGAGCAGAAGTACTCCATTGTAGTGCAGGACTACTTTTGCAATATACTCCAGCCGCAGGCGGAGCAGCTGCCACAGGAAAATTTAAAGCTTATGGTCATACACCAACAAGTTCTACAAGTACAGTAGTTGCACTTGAAGAGCTAGATAACGCTGATACAGCAGTGAATAGTATGACTATTCGCGTTCGTATAACAGGTTTCTAACCCTTTTTTTTATTCACAAAACTTTATAAGTATAGATATATTACCTAAACCATGGTAGGCAAGATTAGTCAACTGGCAGTAGTTAACTCTGCAACAGTTCAAGCCAAGACAGGTCACTGTATTGTCAAGTCAGTCTATACCACAACCGCAGGGGATAGAGTATTCTCAATAATAGATAACATCACAGGAAGCACAGCAAAGTTCTCATTCACAGCAAACGCAGGCAATTCAGCCGCTATGATTAATACACCATTTAGTACAGGTTTAAGAATAGTAGTGGCATCTGGCAGTACTGGCGAAATAGTCGTATTATATGAGTAGAACGCAAAACTTTAAAAGACAAGGACATACTATTTAAGCATGGTTGTTACATATTGTACTGTCGAAGATGTATCTGATTTTTTACGTGTTCCCATCACTGCTACTACTACTCCAAACAAGGCTCAGATCGAGAAAATTATCAATAGGAAGGAAGCAGAAATCGAGAGAAGAATAGGTCATGCATGGACAGAAAGAACAATTACTGACGAAGTTCACGACTTACCGTTAGTCTATTCATTTGGATGGGGTACTCCTATATTTTTACATCATAGATTGATAAAAGACTTGAACGGATCAGCAGGAGACAAGATAGAAATCTGGCAGGGTTCTCAGGATACTTATTCTAATATATTAGGAAATGACAGTTGGTATAACATTGAAGGAGTTTACGGTAAATTATTTTTAAGAGGTTTTATTTTTTCAATTCTTAGAAAACACAGGGTAAGAGTAACTTACAGATATGGAGACACGGTTGTTCCAGGCGATATTACTGATGCAATTATCAAGATGGTTGCCATTGAAATTATCAATACTAGTTTTAGAATGGACAAGTTGCCAATGGGTGGAAACGGAATCAATATGCAGACATCAATACAGAAATGGCAAGAGGACATTGACAGAACTGTTGCAGACAGAAGAGAAGTATTTGTCGCACGATGACCTCAATGGTAGATAGAGTAAGTGATATAGTTATATCAACTTATAATCAAATGTATCCTGAAGAAGCAGAATCATCAAGAGAAAGGGGGCAAAGAATAAGAAGAGCAGAAGAAAGAGTAATACAAGAAAAACCTAATTATGGAAAATGGATTCAAAAATTAAAAGAAAAAGGAGATATAGAAAAATATGGAATACCAGTAGGAGCAGAGCCAGTAGACAATGAAGATGGTTATGAGGAGGATGAAGAAGTTAGAGAGTCTCGTTCAGGAAAACAAATGATATTTGATTATACAGCAATAGGTGGAGATCAATCTAGAGGTGGTAAAACCAAATTCAGATTATGGTTAGAAAATACTTTTATTGCACAGCATCCTGATTTAAAAGAAAAGATAGATGGAGTGTCTGGAAAAACAAAAAGAAATATGATGAGAAGTATATCATTTGTAGTAAGACGAAACATAGCACAAAAAGGTCTTGCCGCAGGATGGGTAAAAGGAGGAGCAGGAACTTGGGAATAGCAATTTATGACTCGGTAGATGACGTAATATCCATGTTTCAGACTCAGTGGAACTATGACAATGACGATTCTCCCAAACCAAGATTCACAAAAGTATGGGAAGAGAAGGCAGTAGGTATAATAGATGACTTGGAAGATACTGTAGTGATAACTCCTGGCTCGGAAAATGTAAGATATTTTAATCTTTATGGAACAAACCACCTTCATACAACAGTAGTCATAATTGACATAAGATCATATGATGAGGACAGATTCAGATCAATAGTCAATCAAGTAGACAAAATTATCAAGAATCAGATAAGAAGAGATAATTTTATAGACCTAAGACTGACTCAGTCAAAGTCACTTTCTCAGGATTATCGTAATATGTTTAGGCATATATTCGAGGTTACATACAGAAAATTAGACCCATAATATTTATAAGCGATATGAATGGTTAAATAGTATGGTTCGCACAGGCTCTAATGCATTTGTTCATTATGGAGTAGAAAGTACTTTTGCTGGGGGAGCAACACAAACAAGAGCATTCGGACTGGAACAAAAAGTAAACTCACTAACATTCAAGAACAATCAGATAGCATTATCACAACTATATAATATAGAAGTAGCATCATTTGCATACGGTAAAAATGAAGGAAGCGGATCAGTGGACTTTGTTTTGTCTAATCCGTGGGTTTTTGACACACTTTTAGGTGCAGTTGACAAAACTGGTTCAAGTAACGATTACAGTTACATTTGGGATTCTAATTATTCTAATCTATCAGAGGATAATACTAGTATAAAACAACCAAAATCTTTTGATATAGAAGTTGGATTTGATACAAAAACATCTACAGATGTTTTAAGAAATCTTAAGGGAAGTGTGTTTACACAACTTAATGTTAAATCATCAGTAGGAGAAACAGTAAAAGGAACAATGGATTTCATTTACGGTGCAGTTGACACGATTGGTACAAGTGTATCAGGTGTAACTCCAATAGGAGATGGAATTGACTTCCCATATACATTCTCTCATGCTTCAATAGAATTGTTAGATGGTTCTACTGTTGCAGAAGTACAAGACATTGATATTACACTAGCCGCAAACACTGAACTTTTATATTCACAAGGAAGTCCAAGTGCAGTAGGTTCATTTAGAAAACTGTTTGAAATGACTGGTAAATTTAATGCATCATTTATTGACAAGACTCAGTTACAAAGAGTGTTTGACAGAACAGAAGTTGCAACACTAACAGTAGAGTTTACCAACGGACTTTCAACTACAAGCGAGAAAACAATCAAGTTGGAATTTGCAGGAATCAGTGTTTCAGAACACAGTTTGTCAATAGCACCAAACGAACCAGTGTTTGAAGATGTTACATTCCAAATGAGAAATGTCAAGGTTACAGCAAACAACAGTGTGAGTAAAACAGTAGGAACATCTGGAGACACTGATGGTATAATGACAAACTAAACATAGGTTTAAATATACCTATTTTATAATTCATGTATGGCAATACAATCTTTTACAGTAAATATAGATGGTAAAGATGAGACAATAGAATTTGAAGATGATCCTCCTTTTGGAGATATGCAAAGAATAATAAAAAGTTGTGTTGATTTATCAGATGTCTCACGTCCACAAGTTAACTTACAATTATATCAGCAAATGATTTTACAGTCAGTAGTAACAAAGGCTCCATTCAATCCTAAGAATTCTACAGAATTTGCTAAACTTTCAACAAGCAGTGCATTAGGGATCTTAAACAGATTAATGCAAGCCATCCCTTTAGAGAAACTGTTAGCACCAATGATTACAGCGGCAACAGGCAGTCAGAGTTTGACGAAGTAGCAGAACATATTTACGCCTACAGTGCATTGTGTTTTGGATGGGATAAAGAACAGGTAGACAAGCAACCTACGAAATATTTAAAAACTACGGTGCTCTTATCAAAAGATATGATACAGGAAACATTAAAAGGCATATTTGGAGCACTGAGATAGATGTCTGCAATGGAAGAAAGCGATACACAGCAAGCAATAGATGTTAACATAAACTCATTTTCAACTGGAAGCATATCACAACTTGCCAAGATATTTAATAAAGGGGGAACTGGAGCACCTAAAGAAAAAGAAGAAAAGAAAGGACTGTTAGCAGGAATGACATCAGGTCTTGGCAAACTAGGTATGATTGCAGGATTGGTTGGAATTGCTGTCGGCATGGTAAAAATGCTTGTTTCATCTTCTCCTATGCTCAAACAGATATTAAAATTATTCAATTTCGGTATCATGTTGATTCTCAGACCTATAGGAGATTTCATAGGTTTCATGTTAAGACCTATCATGTTAATGGTATTGACAAAGTTCATCTTGCCGTTCTATCAGAACGCTTTGCCAATGATGCAGGAGATGGGTGCGATGGTAGGAGAAACATTGGTTCCAATTGTTGAAAAAATAATTATTGGTATTGTTGGTCTTGGTAAAATAATTGTTGGATTAGGAATTAAAATAGCAACAACTCTTAATCCTTTTACGGAAACTGATGACACATTATTAAATGAAGGTTGGGCAGAATTAAGTGGAGTATTTACTGGTATTGGAGCTACAACTAATACTAATCTTGTAGAACTGGACAATGATTTGGTTGCACAATCTAAATTACAAATTGCCGCAACTAAAACAGGATTTGGAGATCTTCCTAAAATGACAGATAAGATGAAAGGATTAAGTAAGGAAATGATGATGTTTTCAAACAATGAATTAGTAAAAATGGTTGGTATGCTTGGTAAAGACAATGTCAATGGTGCAGGTGTAGGAGCTGCAAACACTGCTGTAGCAGTTGCCGCGGCAAGAGGAGATGCTTCAACGTTTGACGAGTTAAAAAACATATGGTACAAGACTCTTATGAATGAAGGCGGCTGGACAAAAATGCCTGACGGTAAAACATTTGGAGAGACAACACCAGTACCACAGGTTATTGAAATCAAAGTGGAAGGAATGAATGGCAACTATACGTCAGCAGAAAAATATCAGTTTCAATATGAGGTAAAAGAAGCAGTTGCAAAGGAGATGGCAAAGAGACCACGATGACTCTTACACTTTATCTTAGAAAAATAGTAAGCGGAGAAGTTAAATTCATTTACAGAGTTCATAACTTTAAAGACTTTGGAGCAGAGTTCAGTGCTCCAGTAAGTCCTATGCCAATGCCAGAGGAACGTGACGAGGAAAACATATTGTTAAAACTTGAAGGAAATACTACAAACATAACCCTTGCATGGACTGTTAAAGAAGAGTCAAGTAACCTTGGAACAATGCATAATCCAGAAAGTGGAGGAATAACAAACATAGGTAACACACAGACAATATGGGAGCAGTTAAAATTCTTTGACACTTATTTTGTTCCTTCAAGCATGGTAGACCAGTATGACATTTGCATAGGAGACGGAACTGAAGGAACTTTATCTCATGAGTTTCCAACCCCAGGATTCCTTTATCAAAAATCAGGATATGTTCCAAAAGTAGGTTTCAGAATCAACAGTTCTGCTCCAGTTACAATGGATGCCAATTTAAACTTTATAGTAGGAAACGTAGTTTCGTCATATCAGTTGGATACTCCAAACAAACCTTCTGGTATCAGTGCAACAACTGTAACAGGTTCAGGTTCGGCAGGAAAAATAAATGTCAACTGGACTGCTCCAAGTTCAACAGGAGGTCAATCGATTACTGGATATGTTGTACAGTTTAGAAAGGGAACTGAAACATGGGGAAGATCAAATGTAACACAAACAACTTTTTCAGCCGCAAGTTTGACTGCATCTGTATCAGGCGGAGCAGTGACAGGTATAGCAGTAAATTCAGGAGGAACTGGTTACACAGGTACTCCTACCGTGTCAATAACTGGCGGAGGAGGATCAGGAGCAACTGCAACAGCAACCATGGCAAATGGAATAATAACAGGTATATCAGTAACGGCAGGTGGAAGCAATTATACAAGTGCTCCAACCGTAACATTGTCTGCTAACAGTAACAACTTGACAACTGTACTGGCATTGCCAACTTCAGGTTACACAAATGCACTTGTACAGGTAAGAGTTGCCGCAGAAACCAGTAACGGTGTAGGTTCATATTCTTCAACAGTTGAAGGCATGACAGGTGCATAATGTCATTAGCAAAAATAGTGGTTGAAAAACGAGATTCATCGGGGGCAAATCCAACATATACACCAATAAAAATAATAGACAGCATAGTATCAAGACAAGGAAGCAGATCAGTAGACACAGGAGAATTCACGGTATCAATCAAGCATGACGTAGAAGAAAATGACACGATAAAATACATACAGGACATAGTGGATACAGAGTTTCTGACAGCAATTTATAACTTTCAGGCAAACGACATGGACGAAGGTGGATATGATCTGGATGGAGATGACACTCATACTGTATGGGCAGAACCAAATGATACTGGAAATCAGAAGAGATTCAAGTCTAATTACTCTGCAAAATTTGACGGAACAACAGGTAAAAAAATAACGGTTTCTCATAATACAAAACTTGATTTCTCTAGCCAGTTTGATATTGTCATATGGGCAACATCAACTCAAAGTGCTAGTGGAAGTGCAACAGCAACTGATGCTACAAATAAAAACATATTATTCAGTAAGTTGGATAACAGTGCAACTGGTAGCGGCATAGAGATAGGTGCAAAATATATTTCAACTAACACATGGGCAGTATATGCAAAAATAAAAATTGGTTCTGTTACTACGGAAATAACTGGAAGCATTCCTCCTCAAGATATATCAGAAGGATATTATATGGGATCTCCATTTCCAAGATTAATACGTCTTAGAAGAGGAATTGATGACAAAATAGTCTTGACAATAAACGGTTCAGATGCTGGAACAAACAATTCACAGGTAATTACAGGGGATCTTAGCAATACAAGTAACATGATTATAGGTTCCAATCATGATGACTCAAGTCCATTTGACGGACTGATTCATCAGTTAAGAATATACAATGGAGTGGATCTTACTGAAAATCAGATTCAGGTAATACACAGTTCTCCCCCACAGCCAATGACAATGAAGTTTATGGGAAGGGTATACAAGATCAAAGATAACATGAAAGAGAAACAGTTGTCATGCAAGGGAAGCGGAAAGTTATTGTTGCAGACAAACATAACAAAAGATATCTTGGGAACTAACCATAGTGACGAACTTGCAACAAGAACAAACGATGACACGGTGTTTGATGCTGGACAGGACATACATGAGATAGTTCAGTCAATAATAAAAAGAACTGACGAAGATTTTAAGTTTTATAACAATCCAAGTGCAAACTCATTGGTAGGGGAATTTATTGCAGAAGGCAACTTTGTATCTATAGTCAACGTACTGGCTTTAAAGGATGCTTTGACATTTTTTACGTTTCCAAGAAAAGTGTTTGTAATAGAAGATCATGACGGAATTGGAACCGATTATGTTTTTGAAGGTGCGACTGGAAGTGGATATGACATATCTGAAAGCGGTAAGAACGATTCAAGAACTGTAAATGACATAGAGGTCATAGGGAGATTGAAAACACTGCCTTTCAAAGATACTGGTTTTGCAGGAGTTGCTGGAACAACATATACTTTGTCACATCATCCAATAAATCTGACTGTTAGAAAAGTTTCTGATGATTCAATATACACTACTTATACATACAGTTTTGATAAAAAAACAATTACAATTAATTCTGGTGTAAGTACTGCCGCAGTATATGCTGAATATTGGTATGAGGATATATCTAGTTCTGATGCTTTGTATAGAAGGGATACAGACTCTTCTAGTATTACTGAACATGGAAGATACTCTAAAAAAATATACTTGCCACAGTTTACTCATCGTAATGATTTTAATACTTGGGTTCAAATATATACAGGAACCAACACCACTCAGGGAGATGTCAAGGAAAGAGTTACAGTAAAAGCACCATTTTTGATAAATTCTTTGAGAGAAAACCATAAGATTGATGTAATAAATGTAAAAAAGTTTACTAATGATACAAATGGTACAAAATCAGATATGATAGTAAAGTCAATAGAATGGCATTATCCAGAGGGAAAAACAATAATAAACTGTGGAGAATATGACTTTGACTCATTTGACTATGACAAGGATACTTCAGAATCAATTATAGGTCTTACCTCAACATTGACTAAAACCAAGACTGCGTAGACTAAATCTTTATAAGTAAGAATATCAATATTTCTGTATGCCTATTACCTCAAGTAATATCAAATTCTATCTAAGCGGTGGAACTAATGCTTCAAACTCTGACGTAAATGCCTCTATAGGGGGAGTATTAACATCAACAGAAGTAGCAGATGACCAATTACACAACTTATTCGATAAAACATTAGGTACAGAATCAACAGCAGGAGACATAGAATACCGATGTATATACGTCAAAAATACTCACGCTTCATTAGAATTAGAACTGGCAAAGATTTGGATTTCAACTAATACTGGAACTCCAGCAAACGTCATTACAATAGCAAGGGATGTCATTGGTAAAAATGGAACAGCAGAAACAGAAACTGATGAAAATAATGCACCAACTAATACTGGAACAACATTTTCAAACCCAACAGCATATTCAGGCGGACTTTCACTTGACGGTCTTGCAGTTGGAACAGCAGTAAGAACAGGTAATGCAGTATCAGCCATAACAATAAACGACGGTGGAAGTAACTACGGTTCTGCTCCAACAATAACATTTTCAGGTGGTGGTGGATCTGGTGCAGCTGCAACAGCAACTTTAACCAGTGGTAAGGTATCAAGTATATCAATAACAGCAGGTGGAAGCAATTATACAAGTGATCCAACCGTAACATTTAATCACGCTACTGGTGGAAAAGGTTTAGGTGCTGGAAAACATTATCCTATATGGATTAAAAGAACTATTGCCGCAGGACAAACAGCAGTAGATGATGTAACATTTATACTATCCGTTCAAGGAGACACCGCAGCTTAGGTGTTCTGAATGGCTTGGAAGAAAGTAAGTAACTCAGATGCAGGAGATTCCTCTCATTTCGGTGGAGACGACATTGATAAAATTTCTGATACATTCAATGCAGGAACACAGACAGATCCAATTAATATTAAAGATGTAAACTTATACGTTGTAGACCCAGCAGACACTTCTAAAAAAGTCAGGTTTGATGTGGGGGATAATACATCATCATCAACAAGAATAGTAAAATTACCAAATGCAGATGTAACACTGGCAAGCACAACAGCCGCAAGCACATCCGTGGCAGGACTTATGTCAGCCGCAGACAAAA
>TARA_B110000438_G_scaffold82397_1_pt1 | contig 18300 bp, 13 predicted proteins | sample TARA_B110000438 | Tara Oceans TARA_B110000438 (sample SAMEA4398413) | marine metagenome | biome: Polar Biome; feature: [MES] marine water layer (ENVO:01000295) within the mesopelagic zone...; material: water (ENVO:00002006), including particulate matter (ENVO:01000060) such as...... | reverse complement strand
TGCGCTCTTCATCAGTAATAAAAGCTTCGAGGCGACCAATTGCAACAGGCGGATGCTTAGATCCATCCGTTCGAAGTGCAAACCCAACAACGCATGCTCCCTCACAAAGAATTTCCTGCGGGCAAAGCCTTCCACACATTTCGGGCAATGTAGAGGTTTCTCTAAATTTTGATGCTGCACCTAATACGTCGTCGTTCTCCAACATTTTCAGTGCCGAAGGAATGTCATTGTGAACCGGGCACGCGTCCATACAAGGTGCAGACGGGCAATCAATACATCTTGCGGCCTCTACTATGGCCGCATCCATAGTCATAGACATATAAGTTTCGTCGAAGTTATTGACTCGATCAGTTGGAGCTTGCTTCTCTATTTTTTGTCTGGGAATCGAAAGGCGATCGTGAACTAGATTTCCTTCTTGGGAATGCGTGCCTATAACTTCGTTCATTAATCAAGCCTCGTGCAAATGAAGTATATCAATCTTAGTCCAATCAAGTGGACACTGTAATCGTTATTGATTTGCTTCTTTTATTATTTCCAGAATACCTTGAGCATCCACTAATTTACCTCTAATAGCAACAATAACGGAACTAATATCGTGGGGTTCATTAGCAGACATATAATCTTCGACTCGCTGCGCAGAATCGGTCAAAAATGGAAGCAAATCACGCATTCTCAAATATTGAGCCTCAAACATCGCCTCACCACGTAGGCGGCGTAAATCCCAGTCCTTTATCTCTTCGCCTATAGCTAACTGCAAAACTTCAGCGTCTAATGCGGCCAGAAACGTAACTGAGTGCCTCAACGTCCAGCCTGGTCTCTCAGTAGCAGTTCGTGAAAGCTTTGTTTCTGCAACTTCTTCGAGCACAGCTAGTGTCTCACGTCTTGTACTGAGCCACGCATTTGATAGATCAATCCATTCAGACAATTAAAGCCTCCTGTGGAAGAGTAAATGCATCAGCGCTAATGGGGTCAAATTTGACAAAGTGAGACCCCATTAGCTTTACAACTCGACCAAACACCTTCATCTGCAACACGTAATATAAGACGGAGAGAGCATAGCCAACCTACAATCAGTTCGGTTAGGTCAGTACTTTCGCCGACAGTCCCCATAAGAAAATTAGTGGACTATCCTGTGGTTCACTGTCAAACTGATCGGACCACTGTAATATTCTGGAGCTGAAATGTCTGAATTAATCAATGAAGCAGAAAACGATGTTGCCTTGGTAGGAGAACGAATCAGAGCTGAAGTGTCAAAGGTAATTGTAGGGGCCGAAGAATCCATCAATCTAGTATTGACTGCACTTCTTACTGGTGGACATGTCCTTCTTGAAGACGTCCCTGGTACCGGTAAAACACTTATGGCACGGGCCTTCGCAAAAGCGATCGGTGGTGACTTTAAGAGAATTCAATTCACACCTGACCTAATGCCTTCAGACGTAATAGGCATTAATTTTTTCTCTCAAACAAATGGATCTTTTGAATTCAGACCAGGGCCTATAATCGGAAACATAATCCTTGCTGATGAAATCAATCGCGCAACACCACGCACCCAAAGCGCACTGCTCGAAGCCATGGCTGAAGGAACTATCACTGTCGATGGAGACACAATTAATTTACCAATTCCATTTGTTGTTTTGGCAACTCAAAATCCAGTTGAGCAGGAGGGTACCTTCCCGTTACCTGAAGCTCAGCTCGATCGATTCTTGATACGACTAAAGATTGGTTACCCCGATCAAGATGGTGAAATCGAAATCCTTAGGCGATTTGAGGAGAAATCCCCACTCGACACAATCGATACTGTCTCCACACCTGAAGAGATAATGGGTCTACAAAAAAATCTCTCTGGAATTTATGTGAATGAATCTATCCGTTCCTACATCGCCAACATTACTCGAGCTACCAGGGAACATTCTGCTTTTGAGCTTGGAGCAAGCCCCAGAGCAACGCTGGCTCTTTTCCAGGCGACGCGTGCGTCGGCCGCAATCAATGGAAGAAATTATGTAAATCCTGAAGATGTGAAAAAACTGGTAAAACCTGTGCTTGCACATCGGCTGCTGTTATCTACGAATTCAAGATTGCGGGGCCGTGGCCCAGAGGACGTAATCGACGACGTCTTGCAAACAATACCTGTTCCGGTTGCTGATGAGTAAGAGAGCCTTCAAGCGGGAAGTTTAGGAAATATTCGATGAAAGTCCTGATGACTGAATCTTGGATAGTTGCGCCACTTGCACTAATCACGATAGGTCTCGCCTCAGGATTTATGCCGCTAGTGATCTTGGCTAGTCTTATTTTTGGCTTGTCATTAGCAGCTCGAATTTGGACTAGAATCAGTTTGATGGATGTTACGGCAAATCGGCATCTTTCGTCTGGAAAAATATTTACCGGCGAATCAGTCACAGTCGAACTAACAGTAAGTAACAACAAGATTCTCCCAGCCCCATGGATCGATATTCGAGAAAGTTTACCGGCCGGAATGAGTAGCGATCTTCGGACTATCCCGGGATCTACTGGGTCAAAAATATTCAAACGCGTAACCAGCTTGAATCCGAACGAAAATATTCGCTGGAGCGTCTCTCTGTTGGGGACGAGTCGGGGCTTCTATAAAATAGGACCTACCGTCGCTCGCACCGGCGATCTTTTCGGCTTCTTCCAAAGAGAGGAAATTTTAGAACACCCCACGTCACAAATCGTTGTTTACCCTCGAGTGTTTGAATTGGAAGAATTCGGATTAGATTCAAGCCGGCCGTTCGGAGATCTTCGAGGTGGTATGAGAATATTCGAAGACCCAGTGCTTATCTCCGGAATTAGAGATTATTTACCCACTGATAATCTTCGCCGTATCGACTGGGCGGCCACTGCTCGCACAAACAAACTTCAGAGTCGAATCTACGAGCCGAGCAGGTCGCACGCGTTGATAATTGCTCTCAACATTCCTACCTTTAGACACAATGTTCCGCCATTCAGAAAGTCTTGGGAAGGGTCTGACCCTGTTCTATTAGAGCGAGCAGTTTCTCTTGCTGCGTCGATCGCTTACTGGGCCTCTAAAAATAAACTTGCGGTTGGATTAGTAGCTAACGGCGCCCTACCAAACGCCGATCAAACCATTCGCATCGGAGCAGGCAATAAACCTGAACAACTAATTCAAATATTAGAAGCATTAGCTGCGGTGACAATCTTCACAACAGGGCCGCTTTCTGAGGAATTAGATCAATTAAAACATCCTCTACCAATCGGTAGCACGATCGTGACTATAGCTGCCCAAATGCCTCCGGAACTCTCCTACACGCTTAACAAACTTCGTAACGGTGGACACACAGTAAATGTGCTTCGCACATCTCATGAAGACTGGGACCCATCGGGATTTAACGACCTTGAAAGAATACAAATTCATGAAATGGCAAGCCAAATGGATGAGCTTAACTTCATTGATCAAGAAATTTCGAACGAATATGTGGATGAGGCTCCAGAGAAGGACAAACCCAGCGACTCAGACGAAAAAATGAGTAACTAGCATGATATTCAAACCCAAATATCTTATTGATGGATGTTATATCGTTACCGAATCCCTCGTGTGGTTCATGGCAACGACGATCATAACCACTCTTTTCGCCCGAGATCATCTGTCAAATCTAACAACAGAGATAAGTTCTCTATCAAAGGAATTGATTAATGATGAACTTCGTCTCTCTACAGTCGAGATTTTCACAAACCAGGTCAGCACTATTGTTGTAGGACCAAGCTTATTCCTCATCATTGGTCTAGCCACGGCTGCTTTTCTCTTTAAAAGATTATTGAACCATTTGCAAATTTTTGGACCATTTGCCGCAATTCTTATGCTGATGGCAACTCTTCTAATGATAAATTTTGCATTGCATGTCCACCTAGCAAGCTGGAATGTTTGGGACGTGTCCCCACTGGTAGATGGTTTGCAATTCGGACAAACAAACCTCAGCACAGAAAATATAATACGCCAAACCACGCAACCCTTTAATCTCTCTAAATATCTTGCTCAGCAGGAATTATCCTCGGTACTAATAGGATTCTCTTTAGTCTGGATTCGTTTTCTGTTCGCTGGATCCGGAAATATCACTACTGGAAAAGTATCTCGCTCGTGGGGCTTAGGCTTCATTGCGAGCGTTCTATTCCTCTTTGTTAGTGGCATCTCAGATATTCCCTTGGTTTTATACGTAGCATTACAGTTTATTTTCGGTGCACTAACTCTTTCCCTTGCCTATCAAACTGGGGTTAGGCCCGATCAAAGTAATGTCAGCAAGCTGACACCATGGGCATATTCGCTTGCCGGAACTATATTGATCCTGTGCCTTATCGGAGCGATATTTTCGCTAGCTACAGTGCTGAACCTTTCACCAATTATTCAGACCATATCCAGCGTAGTCGGCTCAATAATCAGTCAAATACTCATATTGATTTTCACCCCACTATTTTGGATTTTTCAGATGATTTTAGATGCAATCGGTCCTGCGAATTCCGAATACGTGTCTCAAGACCAATGCAGTGAGCTGTTGAAAGCTGCAAATGAAGCTACAAGACGTGGCGATACTATACTTGCCGACCAGCTCAATACCGAATATCAAAACTGCCTGACACCGGCACCACTTGCAGAAGGAAGTGGAACGTCAACTCTTCCAGCTTGGGTAGGTACCTCCATCAAAGCCTTCGGACTATTCGTCGGAAGTTATCTTTTATACAAACTAACTCTTTTCATAGTTGGTCTGAGGAGAACTAGCACAAACGATGAAGAAGATGATGCCGAACGATTTATGTCGAGCAGTGAAGGAAGCACGCTCAGTGATTTGCTAAACAAACTACTTCCCGTTCGAGAAAGGAAATCAAGAGACTGGATCGATAAGCATGAAATATATCAGCTCTGGGATCGTCTTGAGCAGAGTGGCACGTCACGAGGAATGCCGCGCTTCGTAAATCAGACCGCCTTTGAATACGCTAGCGAGCATGAAGAAAGACTTGAAACACCCGCACTAACCATCGCACTTATGTTTGACAAGGCGAGATATGGTCGTGAATACCCCGACTCTGCCGACGTGATGACCGCTCAGGTAGAACTTGAACTTTGGGAAGATCAAATACCGGCTAGTGACGCGTTGCGAGAATTCGTGCACGCTGCAAGACAACCGGAGGACATAGAAAAAGATCGTTGGTTAGAAACCCTGGCAAATCAACTAAAACAACAGCAGGAAGATGAACAGGATCAACGGGTGATATCAGATGATCCCGACGCTCTTCCATACTGATAAGGAGAAATCACCGAATGAAAGCAACTCTCGCAGAAACTCGAAATCAAATCGTAGATACTAATCAAATCTGTCTTGTAATTGACGTACTCCGAGCAACATCTGTAATGGCCGTTTTACTATCATTCGGGGTCACTAAAATATATCTATCCGATTCCTTTGCCGCTGCTCGTGCGCTTAAAAAAGAATTAGGACCAGATATAGATCTCTTACTAATCGGAGAAAAAGACGCTGTGCCCCCGGATGATTTTGATGGGGGCAATTCACCACTTGATTTTTTAGAGCGCGGTCGCAAATCCCAATTACCCTCTACAGTGATAATGGTGACTACGAATGGCACTCCCACGTTGTTAGCTTGTAAAAATGCCCCACTGACTATACCAATCGCTCCGCTAAATTTAGAGGCGTCCTTAAAAAAAGCAACTGCCGAAAAACGGGATATCCTAATAGTCTGCTCTGGATTCGAAGGAGAATCTGCGGAAGATGACTTAATCGCAGCGGGCTTAATAGCGGAACGCTTGGTCCCACTTGGCTTTAGTCTTTCAAACGAACTGAATGAAATTCGACAAAAGTATCAGGCATATTATGACAGTCCTGTATCCTTGAGCACTGCGCTTAGAAACACAAAACACGGTCAGCGATTGGTCGTAGCTGAGTTCGATGATGACATAGACTACTGTTCAAACGAAAATGTCTTTGACGAAACCGGTACTCTCGCATGGGACGACAACAATCCTTTGATCAAACGTAGCGAGAAATAAATATAGAAACATATTTTGGAAGATGGAGTTCATATGAAAGCGGAAGTTATATCAATTGGAACCGAGATTCTACTGGGTGAAATAGTTGACACAAATGCTGCATTCATAGCCTCTCGTTTGCCGCAATTCGGAATCGATATGCTCTACACAAGTCAGGTCGGTGATAATCCTGATCGGCTCAGCGAAATAATCGATCGAGCATGGAAACGATCAGATATCATTTTCTGCACAGGTGGCTTAGGTCCGACGGAAGACGACCTGACAAGGGAAACAATTGCGAAAGCTCTCAACGAAACGTTATATCAAGATGAGGTACAAGCAGAGATTCTCAGGAATTTTTTTCAAGGCAGAGGTGGCGACATGCCTGAGCGTAATCTTAAGCAAGCCCAACTAATTAAATCTGCCCGAGCGATAGCTAACCCAAGAGGCACAGCTCCGGGCTGGTGGGTTGAACGAGAAAATAAAATAATCGTCGTCATGCCAGGACCACCCTCAGAGATGACTCGAATGTGGGAACACGAGGTCGCTCCTCACCTGGAAAAAAAAGCGAACTCAATTCTGGTATCACGAACTCTCAAAACATCAGGTATTGGCGAAGGAACACTTGATGAAATGATTGGGTCCTTGCTCCATTCCACTAATCCTTCAATCGGTGTTTACGCGAGGGTCGACGGTGTACACGTTCGAATCAGTGCAAAAGGAGAGAACCGGCAAAAAGCTTTAGAACTAATCGAACCCGTTGAAAAAGAAGCGCGGAAAATACTTGGCGATTCAATATGGGGTAGTGATGACGAATCTCTAAGTGGCGCGATTGGCCAGATGTTGAAAGACAATAATCTCACTCTGGGCTTAATGGAGTCAGCTACTGGGGGAGCACTGGCTTCGTCGCTAACAGATATTGATGGCTCATCTAGTTATTTCAAGGGGTCAATCGTGACATATGCGACTGAAGCAAAAATTATGGCTGGTGTACCTTCTGAAACGATCGAAGCATCTGGGGTTATTTCTGAAGACACAGCTACAGCAATGGCCATCGCGGCGCGCACTAAGCTACAGTCTGACATTGGAATTGGAATTACAGGCATCGCTGGTGGTGAAGAAGTGGAAGGTCAACCGCCCGGAACCATGCATATTGCTCTAGCCGATGAAAAAAATAATGTTACATATTCACACTCGCGTTACTACCAAGGGCGTGAGGCAGCAAAACGTCGAGCAGTGCTCACCGCATTAACAATGCTCAGACAGCATCTAATAAAACGGAACTAGCAATGCTTATCTGGTGCACTGGCATAAGTGGGTCTGAACGAACTGACTATTTGGAATCTGCAGCAAAAGCTATCAACGACGATCTTCTGGATCCCAGAACAGCGGAAGTATTTGACGTAGGGCAAATGCTAAATGCAGTTCCGGAACACCTTCGACACTCCGATAATCATACTGATTTGTTAGATGGGAACGAAGATCTGCTTCGGCTGCATCGATTATCAGCTCTTAAGGAACTAGAGGCTCAAATCCATACCTCCACCGCAGATATAAAAATTATTTCTACCCATGCTGCCTTTCTACGAGGTAGTCGTCTCGTTTCAGGAATGGATATGAATCTTTTAAGGCAATTTTTTGCGGACAAGATAGATTTATTTCTTACCATCTCTCACGATGCAAATATCATCTGGTCCAATCTTGAGAGTCGAAAAGAGTGGCAGGGTCAACTACGCCTAGCAGATGTGGTGGTATGGCGAACATTTGAAAGCGCGACTACCCGAATGTTGGCGGAATATTTGGACGTAAAATTTGTTGAACTCGCACGTCGAGCGGACCCTCGAGCAATTCAAGGACTTACAAAATCTCCCGCTGCCCCAAGTCTGTATCTGTCATACCCAATCACCTCAATATTAGAAGAAGATCCAGCATTACTCGACCGTGCATCCGAATTCGCAGAAAAATTAACCGATATCGGATTTGTCGTGTTTGATCCTTTGAGTATCCAAGATCTTAATTCACCCCAAACAGGCGAATTTATACTTTTGGAGAATGACCCACCTCTCGACCAAGCGAAAGAGGCTAATCGATATATCGAAAGTCAAATACTTTCAAGAGATTTACAGTGGGTTGATCAGGCAGATATGGTTGTTGTTTACTATCCCACAGAACTCGTATCACCAGGGGTATTCGCCGAAATGTCCCACGCGCGCGACGTTCGCAGGCCTGTATATCTGTGTGAGTTTCCTGGCAGAGTCTCACCATTTTTGGGTATGTTTCATCAAGCCGCGTTCGCAACGATCAACGATACGATAGATGGCTTAAAGAAAATATATAGTGAACGGTTGTGAGTACTATCTACCAGTCAATACACTAAAAGCATGGAACCAATTCCGATCTCATCAGGATCAAATACGTCGTGGGTGCTCCCGCTGGCTAAACAAAATAAATGGATGTTGATCGATGCTGGCGCTGAAGTTGATAACCCAAAACCCTCATACTCGTGGGATTTAATGCAGGCAGCTCTGTTGAAGGAAAATGTCTTCCCCGATGACATTGAACTCGTTCTAATCACCCACGAGCATATTGATCATGCGGGTCTAGCTTATAAATGGGCAACCCACGGAGCAACAATATTGGCACATCCTCTTGCACAAAATAAATTAATCCAGGGGGAGGATGCACACGTGAGAGACCGAGCACAGAGAATCGAATATCTCAAAAAACATGGTCTCCCAGATTCAATAGCTGACACTCTGCACAGGAGCAGTGCTGCTCCCACTTTGAGATGGCAACCCTGTCCTGCTTCAGCTATCTCGACAATAAATCACTTAGATGAAATCGACCTGGCCGAAAGCAAAAAACTTACGATTTTATCAGCACCAGGGCACACCAGAGGTAATCTGGTGGCGCTTATAAAAGAAGATTTATCACTATTTTCAGGTGACACGCTACTAGAAAGAACTATCCCCACGTCTGGTCTTCATTTTGTGGACGACAAGCCAAAAACATCTGATTCTCTTGTTTCAAATTATAGTCATTGGCCATCACTACCAGCCTTCATTCATTCAGTAAATGAGATTCAAAAACAACACATTTCCACTATCTACCCTGGGCATGGTCCGCGAATTGATAACCCAGTGCGTGTCTTTCAGAGATTTCTGAAGCACCACGAAAAAAGAGGACGCCGAATTAATTTATTTCTCGAAAACAATAAGGAATATAGTCCTTATATGATTGCTAAATTGATGTTCCCGCGAGTGTCCGATCAGCAGACTGTACAGGCAATGATTGAAATCATCGGCCACTTAGACCTAAAGAAAATATCAGAGGATACGAAAGCTATCTAGTACCTACTCGACTGCCAAGTGTCGATAAAGAGTAGGTAATCTCCTTGGGAGGCTTTCAATGTCATCCACCACTTCATACCCAATGTCATCACACATTTGTTGCAAGTAATCATGCCCTTCTTTATCTACTGTGATCAAAAAAGGAGTGATGCCATCACGTTTTGCCTCAAGAAGAGCTTGTTTCGTATCGTGAACCGCGTATTCTTTTTCGGTCCGGTCCTTTCCATAGCCATGGTCTTGGGGTCGCCCATCAGACACCATAATTAAAATTTTCACCTTAGAATCGTGCTCATTTAATTTATGAATGGTGTGTCTAATCGCTGGTCCCATTCGAGTAGATCGAATAGGTTCGATTTTACCTATTCTACGTTGGACTAGTGGTCCCATGGATTCTTCTAGATCTTTGATAATATGGAACTCAACGTTATCACGGCCATAGCCAGAAAATCCATAGATACCGTACGAATCTCCAATGGCCTCCAATGCTTCAACTATTAAAACAGCTGACTCCTTCTCAAGATCGATTATTCTTTTCGGCGGCTCGATCATCTGGCTTGCGCGTCGAGCGGCAAGCCATTGAAAGTACTTTCTTGGGTCTCCATCAAAATCATCCTCGTCGTCATCATTAGAGTTAGATTGACGTTGCTTCTCAATCTCCTCATCGGTGGAGGCAGACATGTCTAATAAAAATGCAACTGCTACATCTCGCTCCATTTTATTTCGCTTGTTGTACACTTTGCCGGTCGGTCCGATTCCAGCTTTCTTGTCAATATGAAACTCAATTGCAAGATCTACATCAAGTTCATCACCATCTTCAACTCTCTTAATCTTCTTAAACACCTCTGGCCGCATCATCTCAAATTGTTTGCGTGTTTCCATGACCAAGCCATGATGGCGACGGAGAGTCTCCTCGTAAAATTCGGGCTCGTCCTCTGCTTCATGGAATCTTTGTCCAACTCGGGTCCATCGAGGGCGATAGTCTGAGGCTCTGAAGTCCCACTCATCATAATAGGACCAGTCTATTTCCATCGGCAGCTCTTGCTCCTCACCATCGCCCGGACCACCTGATGACTCATCAGACCCTTCACTATCATCGTCAGATTTTCCTTCTCCGGAAGGTGTAGCTGCCTGCTCAAGATTTTCTAGGAACATCCCCAAAGATTCGTCCAGATCTCCCTCAGCCCATTCAGCAATAGTGATTTCTACCGAATTTTCTAATAATTCTTTCAACTGCTCCTTCGTAAGAGGAGCACCCTCACCGTCCACTTCTCCTTCTTGCTGCTGCTTGAGTCGAGCTAATAATTGCACAAGCTCAGGCTTGAAGTCGCCACGAAACTCAGGTTGTGGTGGGTTTTCAAATTCGATTTCTTGATCATTTGACTGCATATCCAACGGTGGTCCATCGCCTGAAGGCATAGCAGGCTGAATGCTCAACATATCTTCAGACGGCGAATCGAAATCAAATTTACCATCTGCCATGGCCGGAGTGACATTTGGAATTCGCTGTGCAATATCAAAAATAGATGCAGCTGCCTCGGCCGAATCCTGAATAGTTGCGTCATCCTGTTCGACAATTTTCAGTGCAGACAGGCCGCTCTCCAGAAATTCTCTATACACGGTTGGCCAACGCATTGTCTCGGGTCTCCCAAGAGATGTTCTAAGTAAGTTTTCAACAAAAGCAGCTCTCAGCGGCATGTTCTCGATTCGTGGCCGGCGATTACCTTCGTGAGCCTGCAACTGTCGAAGCCATTTTCTAATTCCACCGTACTCACGACTTACGTACGCATCTACTCTCGTGTCTTCGACTACGGTGAAGATGCCTGAAATAAGAGTGCGATCATCAAATACATTAAAGTATCTCTGCATCGCGGTAAGCGCCGAGGATGTCGACACTTTATCTGACTCCACTGAAGCTTCTCGACTAGACTGTGCAGATTCTTCACGCTCGAGAAGAGTTGCTGCCGCATAAATTCCAGGCCGGTTCCACTTATAGCGAAATGAACCGAACTCAATCCTTCCAGTCTGGTGAGTGGCAAACACTTTGTACGACTGGAAATTAGCTTCCTGATCATCAAACGTCGCCACAAAAGGCGGCAAATATATAGAAGAGCCCTCAGTCGTAGCTACCGACTCTTGTACCCATCCAATGTTTTGATCAACCAGTTCCTCAACTGAATAAATACCTACTTGCTCACCCGTTAAGGCTTTAGCATACATCCTCAATAATGTATTTATTGAAGCCAGTTCTATTCGCGAAGAAAGCTCCTGCAGTGAATTTTCCGCTCTGGTTGATTCAAGTCGAAAAAATGCTTCTGCTCCTTCAGCATTATTCTCCACTGTCAAAATCTCTTCGCCAACTGCGGACCATCTACGTAACTGTTCAGTCGTTAGCCGATTGCTCACAAACGGTACGATCTTCAAATATTCCATCGCGGCAGTTGGGCTGCCAATCGCGATATTGGAGGCAAAAAGAATATGTTCAGCGTGTGTGTCCTCAGATAACTGTCCTAACGACTCGGCCGCATCTGCAAACAGAGGAAATGCTTGTCTTCCGACTTCGCTGGTAACTTTCGCAGATAGATCGAGAAAACTTGCTCGGTGTTCGGGACTGATAGAAGTGATTAATGACGGCCCGCGTTCGAAGTATAGTCTGGTATCTGCCCAGGACGCCCGCGTGACCGCCCGTGCAAAACCAAGAAATGGTTCTCTATCAGATGGCTCAAGCTCACCAAATATTCGCGTTGCGCTCTCAAGACAGGTGCTAGCGAGTTCGTATGAACGCTCAGTAAGTGCATCAATGATGCTGACTAACTTCTCTATCGAAGCAAGCGGCAAAAAATTTAACAAAGCCGGAGTATGTTCAAAATAAGCCGCAGATAGTGTCCCGGACTTCCAGTTGCCTCTAAAGAGTCTGTCACCCTGCAGCGACCATTCTTCAAGCTCATCCAATGTCAAATATTCCAAGACAGAAGGGGTAAATTTAATGAATGAAGCCGCAACCAATGATGACTTCTCTGCGATATTTGCAGCCAACTCAGCCCATTTGATGATTCCCTGAAATCCTATAGTCGGCTGTATGACCGGGGTGGCCCGAAAGTACTCTGTGGCAGCTTCCCAGGCTCTGAGGCTCTGGCCCGCAAGCCCAATTCCAGTTTCAGCCCATTGATCAAGCTCAGACGCGTCGAGAACACCATCTAAAAGCTGTGCGCTCTTCTTAAATTCTTCCGGTAGAGATGCCCCAAACCCTTGGAGTCGTTCCTCATACCGAGCTACTAATTCATCTACATAAGATTCTGGCATTTAAGTATATTCTCAAGCGTTTTATATAATTAACACACTGACTATTCGTCAAAAATAGAAGTGACTACTTCTTCAATTGACCGTTGAACCTCCATGTCATCAGTTAAAGCCCAAACAACTGAAACTTGACATGCACGACGAGGCGAAATCCCAGCCGCAATAAGCTTACCTGCGTAGATCAGTAGTCGAGTTGACACACCTTCCCCAAGACCATGCTCTTTTAAGTTTCTAACTTTTTCGGCTAACTTTGCAAGATCTCTCGAGTACTCAGGAGATACCCCTGATTCAACCTCTATTATTGCTGACTCTTGATCGCGATCAGGATAGCCAAAATCAATAGATATAAATCGTTGTCGCGTCGAGTGCTTTAGATCCTTAAGTGCCGACTGGTAACCTGGGTTATATGACATCACCAATAAGAAACCGTCGGCAGCCTCTAATAGTTCTCCACGCTTTTCCACCGGCAACAGTCGTCGATAATCAGTCAAGGGATGAATTAAAACAGTAGTATCTTTCCGAGCTTCAACGACCTCGTCAAGATAGCAAATTGCTCCAGCTTTCGTTGCGCGCGTTATCGGGCCATCGATCCATCTGGTCTCATCGCCTTCAAGAAGATATCTACCGACTAAATCAGATGCCGTCAAATCTTCATGGCAAGCAACTGTTATTAATGGAACTCCATCTGAAGCAGCTTCCCCGGGGCTGTTCTGCAACCTCCATGTCATGTGCTCAATAAACCGCGTCTTTCCTACGCCTGTGGGACCTTTCAAAAGAACAGGGATATTATTATCATACGCAGCTTCAAAGAGACTAACTTCATCATTTATTTCCAAATAATATGGCTCTTCTTTTAACCTAAAGTCTTCAACTGCTAACTGGGTGTAACCTTCTTTTTTTGTAGTCATTTCGCCCCTGTCCATAATCAATTTCCCATATCAATAAAATGCCCGGCAGAGAATTACTCCCGACCGAAATAAACGCCAACTGATGCGCTATGTTAACCAGCCTTACGCTTATGCGCCTACTCTCTCAAGCAAGCTAATCCATGCTTCCTCTACTCGATTATTAAATTCAGCGACTGATGAGTCATTACGAATGACCACATCAGCAAATTCCTCTCGCTCCTCCATAGACATTTGTGACTCGATTCGGGATTGAGCTGAGTCTTCATCCAAATTATTCCGATCCATCAAGCGTGCTCTTGTAATATCAACCGGCACGCTAACAACCCAAACTTCATCACATAAGTCTTGCCAGTCAGCTTCAATAAGAACTGCTGCCTCCAGAACTATTACCACATCGTTATCTTCTGCTTTAATTCTACTTATTTCAGCCTCGGCTAACAGTCGAATTTCAGGCCAGACAATTGCGTTAAGTTTTTCAAGGCCATCAGGGGACGCGAAAATTCTCGGGCCGAACACCGCGCGATCAATTTCTCCGTTGCCACCAACTATATCGTCACCAAACTCAGCTACAACTTTGTCAAAGCCTCGCGTACCTGGTGCATAAGAAGCATGCCCGAGTAAATCACCATTAATAATCTGAGCACCAAGTTCGTCGAAATGCTCTGATGCCAAACTCTTACCTGATGCAATTCCCCCGGTAAGTCCGATTACAGTCATAAATACTCTCTCTTAATTCATAACTCGCACTCAAAACGAATTAAAATAGCCTAATTACCTGAAGCTTTTTTTAGCTCCTCTATCAACGCCGGAACTATCTGCTTATAGTCCCCAATAATTCCATATCGAGAGAATGACCAGATGTTAGCTTCCTCATCCCGATTAATTCCAACAATGGTCTTAGATCCTGAACAACCTGCCATATGCTGGCTCGCACCTGATACAGCAACTGCTAAATATAAATCTGGCGTTACGACCTTACCTGTAAGACCAACCTGCTGACTTGGTGGATACCAACCTAAGTCAACTGCCGCACGAGAAGCGCCTACCGCAGCCTTATCTAAGCCAATTGCCGACGCTATAGATTCCATTTCACCAAAAGCTTCCGCATCGCCTAGACCTCTTCCTCCCGTAACAACAACTGTTGCGTCCTGAATCTGCAGTCCCTCAGAGGTAGCCGCCTCCGTCGCTATAATCTCAGTTCTCGACTGGCTTGCGGCTGGTAATTCAGTAGATGTTGTCGGTCCACTCCCACCTTCAATAACTTCAAATGACTTCGCCCGAACCGTAGCGATTGCCGGGCTAGTAGAAAATCCATAAGTAGCCATTGCGTTTCCGCCAAAACAAGGGCGGGTCGCCTTAATGGATCCACCCTCATCAGAAATAGACACGCAATCCATGGCTACTGCCGTTCCAAGTTTATGAGAAAGTCGCGGCCCAACTTCTCGACCGACAATGCTCTGGCCAATCAAAATGACATCTGGTTTTTCAGACTCGACAGCTGACTGTATTGCCACAATCCATTGATCACCTCGAAAATCATCATATTCAGCGTCATCACTGGCATACGCAGTGTTTGCACCTGCACAAGCGCCCACAGCTTGTGATGCGCCGGTGCCCAACAATGTAACGCTTACGTTTCCACCAGACGCTATTTCAGAGGCTCCCGCAAGCAGCTCAAGCGTTGTTGCACTCGCCGATCCCTCATCAAGTTCACCAATAACAAGAATGTTGTGTGACATATTTTCACTCTTCCGTTTTCTCTACACCTACTAAAAGTAGTTATTACAATTTTAAAATCTTAACTAAATTAACTTATCCGCTTGCAATCTTCGTACAAGCTCAGCTGCCTGCTCCTGGGGTGTATCACCCCCCATGAACTCAACATTCGAGTCAGTTTCAGGAATAAATAATTTTTCTATTTTCAACCTGGATCCTGATGCTCCAACATCTGCCACATCAAGGCCTAATTCAGCTGCCGAATATTGGGTCACCGTCTTCTTTGCGGCAGCCATAATTTGAGGTAATTTTGGATAACGTGGTTCACCGAACTCATTAGATACCGTCATCACTGCAGGCAAGGCCATCTGAACTGTTTCATATCCATCGGTCAAAACACGTTGCACTGAAACGCTGCCTTCCGAATAACTAATATCTTTGGCAATAATTGCTGAGGCCCAGCCTAGCTCCTCAGCTAACAATAAACCAACCTGCCCCATATCCCAATCTGCGGCCTGGCGGCCACAAAATACTGCATCTACATCACCAAGCTCTCTGATGGCTGAGGCTAGGACCTTGGCTGTCGTGTAGGAGTCTCCATCTTCAAACGCATCATCATTCAGGAGCACACCTTCATCCGCGCCCATAGCGAGCACTTGCTTGATAGCGGCCCGCGCAGAATCAGCACCCATAGATATAACTGTGACTTTAGCATCTTCACCCCCAGCTTCTTTTATCCGCAACGCCGCTTCAGCAGCAATGCCGTCGAACTGAGAAAGAATTGGCGAAATCCCCGGTGCCGGAACAACTGAGTTAGAAGCCTCATCTATCTTGAAAGCTGATGGTGGAGTGTCTGGGTCTGGTATTTGTTTCGCACATACTACTAAATGCATTTTTCCCCCTTGATTTCTTCTTCATATCCAGCCTGCTCACCACGCAGTTGCGACTTCGCAGACAAATTAACTTATAAGACGATGATATCTCAGCTCACCCTTGTGTCCATCCTTCATTCTGTAAATTCTTGGCTTAATCACGAGTATGTTAGTGCCTAGGACTAAGTACCGAAAGAGTGGCATCAACTAGACATAAAACTGACGCTGTTCAGTTATTCCTCAGTGTCAGTTTTCTCTGCGCTAACCGGCCCAAAAATGGCAGTTTCAAGTAATTCAGCAACATCAAATGGTTTGATTCTACCTTCTTCTTCGGGCTGAATAGAAGGAACTCCATCCTCGAACATTTGAATGCAAAAAGGACAATTACTAATTACCTGACTTGCGCCTGTAGAGACAGCTTCTTCTGTTCGAACATGATTCACACGTCGCTCACCAATTTCCTCTTGCCACATATTTCCGCCACCAGCTCCGCAACACAGCCCGCGACTCATATTTCTTTGCATTTCCACTAGATTAGCGCCAGGAACAAGCTCAATGATTTGTCGAGGAGCGTCATACGTGCCATTCATACGGCCCAAATAGCATGAATCGTGGTACGTAATATCAGCCGTGACGGCATACTTAGGCTTCAAATCGCCATCCGTTAAGGCCTTGGCCAGAAATTCTGTGTGATGCAGAACTTCAAATTTGCCATCGAATTGTGGATACTCATTTTTGAAGGTGTTGAAACAATGAGGACAATTTGTAATTACTCTTTGCACTCCCTTAGATTTAAAGGTTTCGATTAACTGTTGGGCGAGAATTTGAAACAAATACTCATTGCCTAACCGGCGAGCAGGATCTCCATTACAGGTTTCCTCCTGACCTAGTACACCAAATGATGTGCCCGCTTCACGAAGCAACCTAAAAACTGACTTCGTGATTGGTAAATTACGCTCAACCAACGAGCCTGAGCAGCCAACCCAGTACAGATATTCTTGTGATCCATCAAAGAGTGGCACATCCCCGAGTCCATCCATCCAAGTCGTTCGCTCCAAAGCCGTGCCTTTCCACGGATGGCCTCGCATTTCAATATTTTCCAGCGCCTGTTGAGCAGTTGCGGGTAAACGAGCCTCATTCATCACAAGGAAGCGCCGCATATCAACAATTGTCGGAACATGCTCAATAAGAACGGGACATTCCTGAACGCAGGCGCCACAAGTTCTACAAGCCCACAAAGATTCGTCTTTAATTACGTCACCAACCATTGCGATAGGTGATACTTCTCGACCAGCATCACCAGTAGCATGGCCGTGATCCTGAATGGATGGGCCAACCTCAGCAAGATGCCCCTTAAGATCTTGAATTAGGTGCATCGGAGACAAAGGTTGTCCCGCTATGTTTGCCGGACATACTTCCGTACATCTTCCACATCGAACACATGCGTCCAATTCAAATAATTGCTTCCATGTGAAATCTTGAATATAACCAACTCCGAATACTTCTTGCTCCTCAATATTCTTAATCTCACTGAGTCTTCCAGGTGAATCGGTTCTCAAGAAAAAGGCATTAACCGGGGCAAAAATTAAATGATCGAGTTTTGTAAATACAATCATTCCGAGCCAAGAAAAAGCAAAAATTACATGAATCCACCAAGACCATTTATGAAGATTTAGTATCTGGCTTTCAGGATTATCAATACTTCCTGTACTAAATCCAAAACTATTAATGAGGTGAGCTAAGCCCCAGGAAACAAATGACCAGCGTGCCCAATCTGGATGAGAGACCAATTCAGTCTCAATAATTCGTGCCGCCTCAACCATAAATCCAGAAATAAGGATTAATCCGAGCCCAACAATAATTAAATGATCCTCGAGTCTCTCGTCCCACCGAATCCGGTGATGAGACACGAAGTATCGTCGATAGAGAGACATGCCAACGCCTATAAGGCCAATCAATCCAAATAGATCACCATAAAACGAGAAAAATAGATAATAAGGACCATGCAAAAAATCAAGTGGAGTATCGTCTTGAATTGCAACTTGAGCCGTGACAATTGTTAGAACTATTATCGAACTCGAAATACACCAGTGCATTATTCCGGCATATCTATCACGGCGTACCTTATCTTGGGCCAGGCCGAATCG
>TARA_B110000438_G_scaffold12062_1_pt1 | contig 18331 bp, 18 predicted proteins | sample TARA_B110000438 | Tara Oceans TARA_B110000438 (sample SAMEA4398413) | marine metagenome | biome: Polar Biome; feature: [MES] marine water layer (ENVO:01000295) within the mesopelagic zone...; material: water (ENVO:00002006), including particulate matter (ENVO:01000060) such as...... | reverse complement strand
GTCGATATGTGCATTTTCTATTATGGATTTAATTGTTAAATGGTCAGAATATTATCCATTAGGACAAGTATTATTTTTTAGAGGTTTTTTTGGTTTATTATTATATTTTTTGATTATGCCAAGAGATAGAATTAAAAATTTTTACTATACAAAAAGAGCAGGTTTACATTTTTTAAGATGTTTATTTGGCTTGATAGCTTTAATTGCAATATTTGTTGCATTAAGAAATTTACCATTAGCTACTGTGGTTAGTATTTCTTTTGCCGCTCCAATTTTTACTACAATTTTTTCGATTTTTTTTTTAAGTGAAAAAGTTGGGCTCTATAGATGGCTTGCTGTATTAATTGGCTTTATTGGGATTATTATAATAGCAGAACCAGGTTTTGATTCTTTAAATATATATTATATTTATCCAATTATTTTTTGTTTAGGACTATCTTATGTAGCAATAGCAATAAGACAATTATCAACCACAGAGCCGGTTTGGCTTATCTCTTTAAATTTTTCAGCAGCTATTACACTTGTAAGTTTATTTACAATACCTTTTGGCTGGATAATACCTGATATTAAAGATTTACTTTTATTATGCATGATAGGATTCTTAGGAGGGTTTGCAAACTTGTGGCTTAGTCAATCTTTTAAATTATCTGAAGTTTCCCTTGTAGCACCATTAAAATATCTATCATTAGTTTTTGGAATAATTTTTGGATATTTAATATGGAATGAAGTGCCAACTATTAAAACTTTATTAGGGGCGCTATTAGTTGTTGCATCCTCTTTAATTATCTTTAAAAGAGAAATTTACTATAAAAAACAGGACTCATTACCCAGACATGAGTAAAATACCCAAATACTGGAATGAAGCAAAAAAATATTTATCTAAAAAAGATAAAGTAATGTCTAATTTAATTAAGAAATATAAATCTCCTTCTGAGACAGTTCTTACTTCAAGAAAAGATGTATTTTATTCGTTGTGTAAAAGTATTGTAGGACAACAAATCAGTGTAGCAGCGGCAAATTCAGTTTTTTTGAAATTCAAGAAAAAATGTAAAAATAAAATTAATGCAAAAACAATATCTAAATTAAATACCATTCAGTTAAAAAGTTGTGGTCTTAGTAGACAGAAAGTTAGGGGAATTAAAAGTTTAGCTAAACAAACTTTAGATAAAACATTTAATCCGAATTTGATTTCAAAAATGAACGATGAAGAGGCTATTATTTATCTTTCTCAACTAAAACAAATTGGAAGGTGGTCTGCTGAAATGATTTTATTATTTACTTATAATCGCTCTAATATTTGGCCAATTCAAGATATCGGTCTTTTGAGAGCAGTATCTAAAAATTATAAAAAAAAATATTTACCACCACCATCATATGTGATTTTACTTCAAAAAAAATTTTCTCCATACTGTTCAGTTGCTACTTGGTATCTTTGGAGAAGTATAGACCCAGAACCTATTCAATACTAAAACCTTCTATAATTTGTAAATTTCTATCAGTAGTATCTTTTGCTAAAGCCCAGCCGTCTTGATAATCTTTAGAATTGTGGCACTTCATGGCCTGTACTAGACTTGGAAATTCCCATACTACAGTTCTTGGGTAATCTTCACCTTCTAAAGTTATAAATCTTCTACCTCTCACCAAAGGTTTTCCGCCAAAACTTTTAATTATTGGAGTTACTATTTCTCCATATTTTTTTAGATTATCTGAATTGTCTATTTTTTTATATAAAGCTATCCAATATCCCTTCACTCTAATCAATCCATTCTTTATAATTATTTTGGTTTTTTTGAATATAATTTGGTAATTTATTTAATTTAAATTTTTCTAATTTTCTTCCAGTTCCAATTTTATTTATTCTTTTATCTACACCCAAATCATATATAGCTTGTTTATTTTTTATAATTTCATCTATTTGATTTACAGTTAAAGGTTCTTCATCAAATTCTCGATGATGTAAATAAGATTTTAATTTATATTCTATTTCTTTTGCTGTTTTAATATTGGAAAAATGCCAGCCACCATTTTCGATGATTTTTATACTATTGAATTTTTTTTTAGAAAAAAAAGTATCTAATCTAAAAAATGAATATTTTTTATCTTTTACATTTCTTAACCATTGAGGATTAATTAAATGTTTTTTTTTACATCCTTTGGTCCCAGTCCATTTTAAATTTGGAATTTGTAAATTAAATTTATAATAAAACATATCCTGTTTAAAAAGAAAAATTTTTTGATCAATATTATTAAAATTTACTTCTGATAAATTTGGTATTTCATCAACATCAGATATTAGAACTATATCATTATCTTCTGCAGCAGTTAAACCTTGTTGTATATAATTTCTTTGACCATTTTCTCTATATGCTGCATTTAAAATATATTTTCCAGACTTTTCTTTTTCAGAATCTTCTTGTTTTATATTTTCAATTTCGATTGGTAGTTTGTCATAGACCAGATATATGATTTTATCTTTAAATTTTTTAAATTTTTCATGATTAAAATTTAAATTTCGACTTTCACCTTTGTGAGTAAATTTACTTTCAACTATTACAAAGTAATCAACAAAATTATTTAATGTATTTAATCTAACATCTAAAACAATTTCTTCATCAAAATACATAAAACAATCAAAGATTTTCATATCTGTATATTTTTTATAATTTGCTCTAAGCGAATACTAGCAATCTTTTTCACTTGTTTTATAGCTTCATTAAACTCTATTGTTTCATTATTTTTTATTCTTTCTTTGAAATTTTTTAAAATTTCAATTTTATTTTTTTTTGCAACTGAAATTATAAAAGGAAAATTAAATTTTTTTTTATAATCTTTATTTAAATTTAAAAATTCATCGAATTCTTCTTTTGTACAATTGTCTAGTTTTGCACTAGATTGTTCAATTTTAGAATCTTTGGTCATTATTTTATCCACAACAAGGTCGGGGTGAAAATTTAAAATTCTTAAGTGTCGTTCTCTTGTTTCATTTTTAAATAAATCTAAAAATTTTGAACAAAGGTCGTTAAAATTTAAAAATGGCCTATGTTCATACACTTTTTCTGCAATCCAGTTTGTTTTTTCAAAAACATTTCCAAAAATGCTAGAAAAATCATTTTTTGTCAGTTGGTTTATTTTATCTATTGAAGACATAATGTATTAATAGTTTTAATATTAAATTATTCAATTATTGTATAATATATTTAAGTTATGACAAAATTAACAACTCATGTTTTAGATATTTATTCAGGAAAACCTGGTAACGACATTAAAGTAGAACTTTATTATTATGTTAATAAAGATCAAAAAAGCAAGATTATTAGTACTGTATTAAATAATGATGGCAGAACGGACCAAGCTTTAGTTGAAGGGAAAAATTTTAAAGAAGGTCAATATGAGCTGGTTTTTTTTGTTGGAGATTATTTTAAAAAGATAACAAATTCATCAAAAATTCCTTTTTTAGATGATGTAGTTATAAAGTTTGGAATATCTAATTCTAAAGAAAACTATCACGTTCCATTACTTGTGTCGCCATGGAGCTATTCCACATATAGAGGAAGTTAAATGACTTCAAAAATAATAAAGTTCATTTTTAATAATGAAATTCATGAAATTCAAAATCAGGATTCTAATGAAACTATTTTAAATTATATTCGTTTAAAATTAAAAAAAACAGGAACTAAAGAAGGTTGTGCTGAAGGAGGTTGTGGGGCCTGTACAATCGTATTAGGAGAATTAGATAAAAATAATATTATTTATAAGGCAATAAATTCATGCATTGCATTTGTTCCTAGTCTAGAAGGTAAGCAGCTTATAATTGTTGAAGATTTGGTATCTAAAAATAAATCTTTACATCCGGTACAAGATGCAATGGTCAATTATCACGGCTCACAATGTGGATTTTGCACACCTGGATTTGTGATGTCTTTATTTGCTATGTATAAAAATCACTCTTCTTATAATAAACAAGTTATTCAAGAATCAGTCTCGGGTAATTTATGTCGTTGCACTGGATATAGACCAATTATTGATGCAGCAAAAAGTTTAAATAAAAGAAATAAATATGATCAATTTGAAAAAAATAAAAAAAAAATTATAAGATTATTAAAAAAAATAAAACAACGAAGAATAGTTATAGAAAATAATAATAAAAAATATTTTGCTCCTAAAACCATTAACGAATTAAAAAAAATTATAAAAAAATATCCTAATTCAAAATTATTAAGTGGAGGTACCGATGTATCATTAATTGTTACTAAAGAAAAAAAAGAAATAGAAAATATTATTTATTTAAACTCAGTAAATGAACTTGACTACATTAAAAAAAATAAGACCTATATTGATATAGGGGCAACAACGTCATTAAGAAAATTTGAATTTTTTATAAAAAAATATTATTTGGATTTTAACACTATTCTTAAAAGATATGGATCAGTGCAAATTAGAAATGTTGCCACAATAGCTGGCAATATTGCAACGGCATCACCCATAGGTGATACTTTACCTCTACTACTATCTTTAGATTCTAAAATTGTGATACAAAGTTTAAACAGGAAAAAAATTTTGCCTTTAAATTCTTTTTTTATTAGTTATCGCAAAACTAAATTAAAAAAAGGAGAGTTTATTAGTTCAATAAGAATCCCAATATTTAAAAAAAATATTTTTAAAGCATATAAAATTTCAAAGAGAATTGATGATGATATTTCATCTGTCTGTGCTTCATTTAATATAGAGTTAGTTAACAAAAAAATTAAAAATATAAAAATAGCTTATGGAGGAATGGCACCAATTCCAAAGAGGGCATTTAATTGCGAAAAAATTCTTTTGAATTCTAATCTATCAGAAGAAATTTTTATTAAAGCAAAAAAGAATTTAGAAAAAGATTTTAATCCAATTGATGATATGAGAGCAGGAAAGAGATATAGAATGGAAGTTGCAAAAAACTTATTAATGAAGTGCTTTTTGGAAATTAAAAATAATAAATTGATTAGACTAACTAATTAAATGAAAAAAAATATCTATATTAAGGAAAAAATACCCCATGAAAGTGCTGTAAAACATGTAAGTGGACTTGCTGATTATACAGATGATATAAATGAACCGCATGGAACTTTGTATGGAGCAATTGGGTGGAGCAAAGAAGCGCATGCCTTTATAAAAAAAATTGACCTAAGTGATGTGTATAAAAGTGAGGGAGTTATATCGGTGGTTCAATGTAATGATATACCTGGAAGAAATGATGTAGGACCAGTTTTTGATGGCGATCCAATATTTCCACTCAATAAAGTTGAATATTATGGTCAACCTTTATTTGCTGTTGCAGCAACTTCGACTGAACTTGCAAGAAAAGCTGTTTTAAAAGCAAAGATTAATTATAAAATTCTGAAACCTATTATAACAATAAAAGAAGCTTTAAAGAAAAAAAATTTTGTTTTAAAAGGAAAAAAAATTAAAAGAGGTGATGCTAAAAAAGCAATTAGTAGATCTAAAAATTTTTTAAAAGGAAATTTTACTACAGGGAGTCAGGAACATTTTTATTTAGAGGGGCAAGTTGCGTTTGTAATCCCTAAAGAGGATGATGGTTTGTTGGTTTATAGTTCCACACAACATCCATCTGAAACTCAACAAATTATTGCAAAAATGCTTAATCAAAAAAGTAATAGTGTTACTGTTTTAGTTAGAAGAATAGGAGGAGGGTTTGGAGGAAAAGAAACTAATTTTTTAACCTCTAGTATTTGTGCTTTACTTTCTAAAAAAACAAATAAACCAGTTAAACTTAGGTTAGACAGGGATGATGATATTATTATAACAGGTAAAAGACATGATTTCTATTCAGAGTATGAAGTAGGTTTTGACAATAAAGGAATAATTCAGGGCTTAAAAATTAAATTAGCTTCAAGATGTGGAATGTCACCAGATTTATCTGGTGCAATTAATGAAAGAGCTTTGCTTCATATAGATAATGCTTATTATCTTTCAAATCTAGAAGTACAAAATTATCTTTGCAAAACTAATACAGTTTCTTCAACAGCTTTCAGGGGGTTTGGTGGAAATCAGGGGATGATGTCTATAGAAAACATTATAGATAATGTATCAAGATATTTAAATAAAGATCCTGCAGAAATTAGAAAAAATAATTTTTATAAAAAAAATAAAAAAAACATTACTCACTATGGAATGAAAATTGAAGATAATGTAATTAATGAAATATTTAATGATTTATTAAAAAAATCAAATTATAAAAAAAGATATTTAAAAATTAAAAAATTTAATTTTAATAATAAATATTTAAAAAAAGGTATTTCTGTTACACCTCTTAAATTTGGAATTTCATTTACCACCATACATCTAAACCAAGCTGGTGCGCTAGTCCACATTTACACAGATGGAAGTGTTCATTTAAATCATGGTGGAATCGAAATGGGACAAGGAACCAATACTAAAATAGCACTACTGGTGGCAAATGAATTGGGTTTATCATTTGATAAAATAAAAATTTCCTCAACAAATACATCAAAGGTTCCCAATACTTCTGCCAGTGCAGCATCATCAACAACAGATTTAAATGGTGCGGCTGCATTAGATGCTGTTTTAAAGATTAAGAGAAACTTGGAAAAGTTTCTTAGTAAGAAATATGATATTAAAAATAAAAAAATAGTTTACGAGAAAGGCTTAATAAAATTTAATAAGAAATCATTTAATTTTGAATCAATAATTAAAGAAGCTTATTTAAATAGAATTTCACTTTCATCATCAGGTTTTTATTCAACTCCAAAAATTAATTTTAATAAAAAAAAATTTTCTGGAAGACCTTTCTTATATTTTTGTTATGGAGCAGCCGTAACAGAGGTCACTGTTGATACTTTAACAGGAGAAAATATAGTTGAGAGAGTTGATATTTTACATGACGCAGGAAAAGCTATAAATCCCGCATTGGAATTAGGTCAAATTGAAGGAGGTTTTGTTCAGGGACAGGGCTGGTTAACTATGGAAGAAGTTAATTGGAATTCTAATGGTAAAATTATGACAGTTTCACCTTCTACTTATAAAATACCTGCGGTTAGCGATATGCCTAAAGAATTTAATGTGGAAATTTTTAAAAAAGGAATAAATAAAGAAAAAGTGGTAAATAAAGCCAAAACTACTGGTGAGCCACCCCTTATGTTAGCTATGAGTGTGTTTTTTGCGATTAAAGATGCTATTGCTGCATCTGGAGATTATAAAAAAATACCAATTTTGGATGCCCCGGCCACAGCAGAAAAAATTTTAATGAGTTTAATCGAATTAAAAAATAGAGATAATTATAGTAAACATTAAAAAATGACTTCAAATAATAATTTTATGCTTAGGGCCATAGAACTTTCAATAGACAGTGCCAACAAAACAGGAGGACCTTTTGGTTGTGTTATTGTTAAAAATAACAAAATAATAGGAGAGGGCTCAAATAAAGTTACTTTATCAAACGATCCTACTGCTCATGCAGAAATAGTAGCAATTAGAGAAGCCTGCCAAAAACTAAATATATTTAATCTTTCTGGTTGTGATTTGTACTCTAGTTGTGAGCCATGCCCGATGTGTTTATCAGCTATATATTGGTCACATATAGACAATATATTTTATGCCAATACCAGAGATGATGCTAAAGAAATAGATTTTGATGATTCATTAATATATTCTGAATTTGCAAAAAAAACTGAAGATAGAAAAATTCCAATTAAACAGATGTTGCGAGATGAAGCTTTACAAGCCTTTAAGATCTGGAGTAAAAAAGTAAATAAAATAAAATATTAAAATATGGATTTTTTACCCTATACAATTAAGTGGTTAGAACTTGCCCTAAGATGGGGGCATGTGCTATTTGCAATTCTTTGGGTTGGAAACAGTTTTTTATTTAATTTTTTAGACAACAAACTTAATAAAAATGTTTCAAGTAATATTATTGACGGAGAGGGTTACTTAATGCATTCAGGATACTTTTATAAATTAACAAGATTAAAAAAATCTCCTCCATTAAATTATTTAAAAAGCCTAGTAATTTTTAAATGGCAAAGTTATTTAACATTTTTAACAGGAATTCTTTTATTAATTGTAATTTATTATTATAATTCTGGAATTCTAATGGTTGATAAAAGAGTTATGGAAATAACTCCAGCTAATGCAATTTTAATTTCAATTTTATCTTTAGTTTTTTCTTGGATTGTTTATGATTTTTTATGTAAATCTCCAGTTATAAGAAATAATATACTTTTCATAATAATATCTATTTTTTTGCTATTTTTAGCATCCTATGGATTGACAAAAATATTTGGTCCAAAATTTGCATTTTTAAGTATTGGTTTGATAATTGGAACCAATATGTTTGGAAATGTATTTACAGTTATAATTCCCAATCAAATGAATATAATTAATAGTAGTAAGAGAAATAAAAAATTTGATATGAGCTTATCCCTAGCAGCTAAACAGAGATCTATTCATAATAATTATTCAACATTTTTAGTTTTATTTATTATGTTATCTGGTCATTATAGTTTTATTGTATATCATAAGTATAACTGGTTAATTTTATGCTTGGTTGCTATAATATCAGCTACCGCTAGACATTACTTTAATTTAAGAGGAAAAAACATTCACAGGTTGAATATATTAATATTTTCTATTCTTGCTCTGATCTTACTTGCGGTTTTGCTTTTCATTTTTAAAAATTAATAATATAGAAAGATATGCCAGAAAAATTAATTGTTAATTGGAATGATTATTACAAAACAGTTGAAAGTTTAGCAATTCAAATACACGATAGTGGTTATAAACCTACTTTACTAGTAGGAATAATGCGTGGTGGTGCTCCTATGATAGATTTACTAAGTAGATTATTCAAATTAAAATGTGCTTATTTAGCTGTAGAATCTTATAGTGGAAAAGGAATTGAAGATGAACAAGGTCAGATAGTTTTTTCAAGGGAAATGAGTTCAATTGCTAAAAATATGGGTGGTAGGATATTATTGTGTGACGATCTTTCAGATACTGGAATTACTTTAAATAAGAGCGTTGATTGGTTAAAAAAATATGAACCAATAAAAAATAAAGTTGAAGATATAAAAACAGCCACACTTTGGAAAAAGAAAAAATCAACATTTGACCCCGACTATTGTGCGGTAAAACTACCAAATGACCCCTGGATTGTTCAACCTTTTGAAGTTTATGAAGAGGTAACAATCGAAGATTTAAAAAAAAAACATCAAAAATAAAAAGGGCGATCCTAAGACCGCCCAAATTTTAATTATACTTTATTGATTTATGCAACAGCAAAGCTGATTAAGCTTAATATTGCTATAACCCAAATTGCAGGATTAGTGCTACTAATTTTTCCTGTAAAAATTTTAATAGCTGCATAAGAAATGAAGCAAGTGCTATACCATTCGAAATTGAATAAGTAAAAGGCATTGCAATCATGGCAAGTACAGCAGGTCCTGATTCTGCAGCATCATCCCACTCAATATCAGTTATGTTACGAACAAATAAAGTTGCGATATAAATTAATGCAGCTGCATCAATTTCTTTAGGCAGAGAAGTTGCTAATGGACTAAAGAACAAACATAATAAGAATAGAAGACCTATTACTAGTGATGTCATTCCAGTTCTTCCACCAGCTTTTACGCCAGCAGCACTTTCCACATAAGTTGTAACAGTTGAAGTACCCATCATTGCACCCGCAACAGTAGATACACTATCTGACAACATTGCCTTATCTATATCCTTAATTTTACCATCACTTCCAATTTTCCCTGATACATTAGCAACACTTGTTAGTGTTCCTGCGGTATCAAAAAAATCTATGAAGAAAAGTGTAAAGATTACAGTAACCATAGATGCACTTAGAGCGGCACCTAAGTCAAAAGCAAATAGGTGAGTCATTGGAGGAGGTGAAGACATAACGCCATTAAAATTAGCCCAGCCTCCAAGCCATGCAATTATACTAAAACCAACAATACCAATTATAATGTTGCCTTTAATTTTCATTTTTTCCATTACAATCATTGAAACGAAAGCAGCAGCACCTAGTAAGGTTAATGGATTACTTAAATCACCAAGCTGTACAAGTACAACTGGATTATCTGAAGTAAGTCCCATCAGCTGAAATCCAATTATTGCTAAGAATAAACCAATACCAGCTCCAATTCCAAGTTTTAAACTTTTTGGAATAGAGTTTATTAGCCAAGCTCTAAGTGGTGTAAGTGAGATTATTAAGAAGACTACACCCGCAACCAATACAGCACCAAGTGCTTCAGCTGGTGTATAATTCATTCCTAAACAAACGCCATATGCTATGAAGGCGTTGATCCCCATGCCTGGCGCCAAACCCACTGGCCATGTTTTAGCATAGAACGCTGCTATAAAGCATGCTAATGCAGCTGCTAAAGCGGTAGCCGTAAACACGCCTCCAAAATCAAAACCACCATCAGCAAGTATTACTGGATTTAAAAACATGATATAAGCCATCGTTAAGAATGTCGAAACACCGGCTATAACCTCTGTTTTAAAATCTGTCTTATGTTTTTTATAATCGAAGTATTTATCTAACATTTGATCTCCTTCATGTTAATTTGTAATTAACCTAGTTGATTCTATTGTTAAAATCTCTAATTATTTATAAAAAAACTAAGTTTATTAAGAATTTTGTTAATTAATACAACTTTAAAGTTAATATTTAAATTATTAAATAGGCTATAGTTGAATATATAGAATGAAAAAAATTTTTTTAATTAAAATAATAGTTTTAATATTTTTTGTTTCAGGATGCAAAACAATACAAAATAAAACTGATGAAATAGTTAAAAAAGAAAATGAAAAATTAAGCAAGTTCATTGGTCAACCAGAATCAGAATTAAAAATTTCAATGGGGAATCCAAACGCAGAAACAAAAGATAACAAAGGAGCTAAAATTCTAATTTATAAAAATAAAAAATATGGCCTATCTTGTGAAAGAAAATTTGAAATAAATGAACTAAAAATGGTAGTCGGCTTTACAAGCAAAGGATGTTTTTAAAATTAAGGGCTTAAAATTAACATTTTTTAAACAGATTTTAGAATAATTCTAAAAGAAATAACTATTATTAAGAATAATTTTTTAATAACATTTATAAAAAATTATTATTAAAATAAATATAAATATAAAAAAAAGGAAGAAAATAATGGCTAAAAATTCAGGAAGCAATAAAAAAATTCCGTTAAATCAAGCGATACCTTTGGGCATTCAGCATGTGCTAGCAATGTTTGCGGGCAATATTACTGTACCTATAATTATCGCGGGTATTTTTGGACAAACACCTGAAGAAAAAATTTTTTTGATTCAGATGGCTTTGTTTGTTGCGGGTGTTGCAACTATTATACAAACAGTTGGGTATAAAGACATCGGATCTCGGCTTCCGATTATACAAGGAACCAGTTTTGCGTTTATACCAATTATGATTCCTTTTAAAGCAGCGGGACTCGGGGCAGTTTTTACTGCAGCTTTTATAGGTGGTATTTTTCAAGTTTTCATTGGTAAAGTATTAAAACCTATAAGACATTTATTTCCACCATTGGTTACAGGTATTGTTGTTCTAATGATTGGAGTAAGCTTACTTAAAGTTGGATTTATGTATGCAGGTGGTGGTGCATGGTTAATGAATAATAAGCCTGAAATATTTGGAAGTTCAAATCATTTAATAGTTGCATTTACTGTTTTGATTGTTTCTTTAGTTTTAAATGTAAAAGGCAAAGGCATGATATCTTCAGCATCAATCCTATTAGGAATGGTTGCGGGATACCTAGTTGCCATGTCATTAGGAATGGTTAATTATGGAAAAATAGCTTCTGCCGGATGGTTTGCTTTTCCTATGCCACTTCAATATGGAATTGACTTTGTTCCTGGCGCAATAATACTTATGCTATTTATGTCAATAGTAACAACTATTGAAACTATTGGAGATATAAGTGCTACTACTATGGGAGGTGACAATAGAGAAGCAACTGATAAAGAATTGTCAGGGGGTATAATGGCAGATGGTGTAGGAACAGCATTTGGAGCATTATTTAATGCAATGCCAAATACTTCTTATTCTCAGAATGCTGGTCTAGTTGCTTTTACAGGTGTTATTAGCAGACATGTTGGAACTATAGCGGGTATTATTTTAGTTTTAATGGGTCTATTTCCAAAATTGGGCGGAATAATAGCATCAATGCCTGAGTCTATCATTGGTGGAGCTGCTATCATTATGTTTGGATTGATTGCTTCTGCGGGAATTAAATTAATTTCGAGATCGGAAATGAATCAAACAAATATGTTAATTTTGGGATTATCACTTTCTTTTGGTATTGGTCTGTCTTTATTACCACAGTTTGTATCGCACATACCTGATTTTGGAATTAGTTTTAAATTACTATTAACAACAGGATTAATTCCTGCTGGAATATTAGCGTTTGTGCTTAACGCTACATTATCAAAATCAAAGAAAAAAAGATAAACAAATCTAGCAACTCGTGGGGATAAATTCCCCACGAGTACTACTGTTATTTATTTATATTAGCATTTTTTAGTATGAAGCTAAATTCTTCTGATAGTTCTATTATACTATTATCGCGACCAGATGCTCCACCGTGTCCAGCAGCTTCCAGTTTACATTTTAGTAATTGAAAATTATTATCAGTTTTTAAATCTCTTAATTTTGCAATATATTTTAAAGGTTCAGAATATAAAACTCGGTTGTCAAAAATAGAGGATGTGATTAACATTGAGGGATATTTTGTTTTATGTAAATTATTATAAGGTGAATAAGACTTAATATATTCAAAGTGTTCCTTATATTTTTTAGGATTTCCAAAAACTTCAAATTCACCAGGAGTTAAAGGTAGTTTGTCATTTAATGATGTGGTCAAACAGTCTACATAAGGAACGAGAAGTAAAGCAGCAAAAAATAAATTAGGTGCCAAATTAATTACAGCACCTCCTGTTGTGCCTCCTGCACTTCCTCCATAAAAAGCCAAACCGCCCCTGTAAGTATATTTTTTATCAATAAGATGTTCTGCACAAGCAATATAATCTTTAAACGTATTTTTCTTGTTCATCATTTTACCTTCTACGTACCATTTTTCTCCAAGCTCGCCCCCACCTCTTACATGGGCAATAGCAAAAATAATACCACGATCAATTAAACAAAATCTTGATGAACTAAAAGAAACTGGCACACTGTGTTTATAGCAACCATAGGCATATAAAAGTAATTTGGATTTACCATCTAGCTTTATATCTTTTCGTCTAACTAATGTTATGGGAATTTTTCTGCCGTCATGCGAAGTAGCACTTAATCTTTCTACCAAATAATCAGCGGGATTATGACCAGAAGGGATTTCTATTTTTTTTACTAATTTTTTTTTCTTAGTTAAAATATCATATTCAAATATTTTTCCTGGACTAGCAAGACTATCCCAGGAAATTCTAATTTTAGATGTATGGGGATCTTTTTGAATAAGAGATATCCCAGGAGATCCAACGGGTTCATCTGAGATAATTAATTCTTCTTCATTATTGGTATTAATATTTCTAATAAAAATTTTTGGTATTGCATTAGAACTTACAGCTCTCAATATATAATTATCTAAAAAATCTAATCCACCAATGATAGTTTCTTTTTCTGATGGAATAAATATTTCTGTTTTATTAATATTATTATGTTTACACTTTAGGATTTGATAATCAGCTGCATTTTTATTTGTTTGGATATACCAATCTTCTTTCCAGCTATCTATTGAGTATCTTATTCCCTTTTCTCTTTTTTGAAATAATTGAGGTTTAATTACTTTGTCATTTGCTAAAAAAAAATATTCTTCTACAGTATGGGAATCTGAAGTAGAAATTACATAATATTTTTCATCTGAAGTTAATGATATTCCCACTGAAAATGTTTCATCTTCTTCTTCGAAAATCAAAACATCCTCTTTAGTAGAGGTACCCAAAATGTGTTTATATATTTTTCTTGATCTGTGGTATTCATCTAATGGTGTATAAAAAAAACTTTTATTATCTAAATTCCAAGTAATACCACCTGAAGTATTTGTAATTTTTGTATCTATTATTTCATTGGTAACAAGATCTTTAATTAAAATATCGTAATATTCAGATCCTTTTAAGTCTAGTGAATATGCCATCAGTTTATCATTTTCAGAAATTGAGACAGAACCTATACCAAAATATTCTGATCCACTTAGTTCTTTTTCTTTATCTCCATCAAAATAAATTTCTATTTTTTCTGAACCGATTTTTTGTCTCAGTTTTTTTCCATAATTTCCAGTTTCAGTAGTTTTAGACCAATAGTAATATTCTTTATCTTTAAATTTTAGGCTTTCATCAGCTAATTTTATTTTTGACTTTATTTCTGAAAATAATTTTTTTTGAATATCTTTTGAATCTTTAAAATATTCATCAGTTAGCTTATTATTTTCATCTAAAAATTTTTTTACTTCAGGCAAAAGCTTTTCAGGTTTTTGTAAAACGTCAATTATATCTGGTTGATCTACCCATGCATAATCATCTTCGATAGTTAAATTATGATAATTTTTACTAGATCTTTGTTTGCGTAATTTAGGTATAATCATAGAGAAAAAAACTTTTTATATGAATTTACTTTTAATTGGAACAATTTTAATTGGCCTTTTTTTACTCATTACTTGGTTTGCAAAAACATCAAGCAAGAAAATTTCTAAATCAATTCGTGTATTAATAATATTATTATCCATCATTATAGCAATTTTAATGGTATATGCGGGACGTTTCATATTTTCATTACCATTTATGTTGTTCATATTACCATTGATTAAATCAAAGGCTGGCCTAAGTGTAATTCAATTAATTAGAATTTGGGGTCTTCTAAGAATGTTAAAGAGAACAGGAAGATTTAAATTTGGAGATAGTCGTTCTTCAAAATCATCAGGCAATATGTCTTTAGATGAAGCATATAATATCTTAGGTCTCGATATTAAGAAAAAATATACTGAAATAGAAATTAAAAAAACCCATAAAAAAATAATTTCAAAAGTTCATCCTGATATTAGTCCCGAAACAGCAAAATTAGCTTCTGTTGTAAATGCAGCAAGAGATATTATATTAAAAAGTTTATAATTTTAAAATTTGTTTAGCTTTTTCATAAATTTTTATTGGATTAATTCTTTCTTTGCCCAAAGTATTATGTGTTACATTGTTTTCACCGTCTGGGATTATTGGAAACATTTTTGGACTATAGCTTCCATACAGCAGTGGAGTATCTGACATTAATACAATAGTTTTAACACCTAGAGCAGCAGCTATATGACTAAAGCTAGTATCATTTGATACTGCTAAATTGCAATTTTTTATTATTGGAAGAGTTTCTGAAATATTCATTAAACCAAGGCTAATACAATTCTCCCTATGTTCAGATTCAATAATCTTATTAATAATTTCATGTTCAATTTTATTTTTCCCAGCAGCCAAGTAAAATTTACATTTTTTATTTTTGCTAATCATTTCCATAAATTTTATAAATTTTTCAACAGGTATTCTTTTTGTAGGACCCGAACCCCCAACACCTAGAAGTATATGAAAATACTCTTCATCAAATACATATTTTTTTTTGGCTTCCATAATTTTATTATTATCTATCTCAAGAGAGGGGTTGCTTTCAATATTTTTTTTTATACTATTTTTTATAAAATTTTTTGCTGTTTCAATAATATTTTGATTTTTTTTATTAAATAATGGATATTGATACCTATTCTTGATTCCAGCAAGTTTGGCTATTAAAGCATAGCGTGCTGACGAGTTAAATATAAAAGATTTTGTAAAATTTCTTTTTCTTAAATCCTGTATTAAATTAATTACTCCAGTTGTTCCCTGATGTCTTCCTGTTTTATTTTTATCATCTCGATCTAATATAATAATTTCATCAATATAAGGAGTATCTTTTAATATATCTTTTGCTCTTGTGTTTTCTTTTACTAATAAACTTATGGGTGTATTGTATTCTCTAGAAATAGAATAAATATAAGGTAAAAATATAATTAAATCTCCTATACCCATACGATTTTGAACAACTAAAACTTTCATTTTTTTTTATTTTATAATACTTTTATATAAAAATCGGAATAAAATATGACAATTTCAAAAGGAGTTTACGCAGCAGGCTTAAGCATTATTAGAGAAGACTTTTCTCTAGACATAGAATCTACCATTAAACATGCAGAAAACTTAATAAAAAGTGGAATATCTGGCGTTTTTTTTTTTGGAAGTACTGGTATGAGTCAATTGCTGTCAGTAAAAGAAAAAAAAGAATTAATTACTAAGATTGAAAATCATAAAAATAAAAAAAACTTCTTTTTGGGAACAGGAAATAATTCTTTAAATGACAATCTTGATATAATTAATCATGGAACTGAAAAAGGGTTTGATACTTTCTTGCTTATGCCGCCAGCATATTATCCTAAAACTAATAATGGAGTTTATAATTTTTATAAAACTATAATAAATAAAAATCCAGGAATAAAAATAATTTTATATAATTTTGAGAAATTAAGTGGATATTTATTTTCAGAAGAAGCTGTAAAAAAATTAGTAAATGATTTTCCAAAATCAGTTATTGGATGCAAAGATTCAAGTTATAATCTTTATGAAAAATTAAAAATTAAAAATTTTTTAATGTTCCCTGGAACAGAGGCAAAACTTTTAAAAGGTCTAGAGTTAGGCTGCTCTGGGATAATAAGTGCTGTAACAAATGTAACTCACAATATGGCAAAAAAAGTTTTTGAAGATTTTACAAGTGGCAATAAACAAACTGTAAATTCTAGATTAATAAAAGTAAGAGAAATATTTGATAATTATCCACTTATATCAGCCCTGCATAGTTTTTTGTCAGATAAAGATGAAAAATATAAAATGGTTTTACCACCCTTAACACTTCTTGATATTAAAAAAAAAAAGAAATTGCTTATAGAACTTAAAAAATTAGATTTTATAGCAGAAAAAATGTTGGGAGTATAAATTATGTTAGTTGCAAGATTATTTTCAAAAATATATAAAAAAGGAGGAATAATATTAGTTGATTATACTGGACAAAAATTTATTTGTGGAAATCCAAATAAAGAAAAACCTTTAACATTAAAAATATTAAATAAAAAATTAAATTGGAAATTTTTAATTAATCCTGATCTTTCTTTTCCAGAAGCTTATATGAAAGGTGAAATTATAATTGAAAATGGCTCCTTACTAGATTTTTTAAATTTAACTTTTGAAAATTTAGGACGTCAAGAAGTTAATACATCAAATTATTTATTTAAAAAACTTTTACATACATGGAGATTTTTTACAAATTATAATTTTCCAGGAAAGTCAAAAAAAAATGTACAACACCATTATGATATAGGAGAAGATTTATATGATTTATTTTTGGATAAATCCCGACAATATTCTTGTGCATACTGGAAGTCACCCAATGAAACATTGGAAGAGGCACAACAAAATAAAATTAATCATATTATTAAAAAATTAAATTTATCTTATGGCCAAACCGTTTTGGATATTGGTAGTGGTTGGGGTTCAATGTGTTTTGAAATAGCAAGACAATCAGAATGTGAAGTGACGGGATATACATTAAGTAAAAATCAATACGATTATTGTGTTAACAAATCCAAAGAACTTAAATTAGATAATCAATGTCATTTTGAACTATCTGATTATAGAGAGATAAAAGGAAAATTTAACAGGATAGTATCTGTTGGCATGTTAGAACATGTTGGTAGAAAGTTTTATAAAACTTTCTTTAATAAAATTAACACTTTAATGGCAGATGATGGCTTAAGTTTAATTCACACCATAGGTTCTGTGGACCCAAAAGGACCCCCGCAGCCATTTATAAATAGGTATATATTTCCAGGAGGAATAGTTCCAAGTGCTAGTGATCTAATAGATTCAGTTGAAAAAACAGGTCTGGTATTGTCTGATATGGAAAGTTTAATTTTGCATTATGATAAAACTTTAGAATCATGGTTACAAAAATTTTTAAAAAACAGGGAAAAAGCAAAAAAAATGTATTCAGAGAAGTTTTGTAGAATGTGGGAATTTTATCTAGCTAGTTGTTCTGCAGCATTTAGGTATAGAGATTTATTGGTATATCAACTTCAATTAGTTAAAAATTTTCAGTCGCTACCTAATAATCGTAGAGATTATATTTATTCTTAAGATATACATAGATATAATATAAGAAATATTAAATGATCAAAAAAAATAGAAAAAAAAGCTTAAAAAAAACATTTAAATCTAAAAAAAAGAATA
>TARA_B110000438_G_scaffold5657_1_pt1 | contig 18341 bp, 15 predicted proteins | sample TARA_B110000438 | Tara Oceans TARA_B110000438 (sample SAMEA4398413) | marine metagenome | biome: Polar Biome; feature: [MES] marine water layer (ENVO:01000295) within the mesopelagic zone...; material: water (ENVO:00002006), including particulate matter (ENVO:01000060) such as...... | reverse complement strand
AATTTCTCCTGACTGGATCGGATTAAACACTGGGACATTTCCCAATTTTTGGCCAGCTTGAATAGTCCCATGGGTGGCATATAATGGTATGGAGTATTTCCGTACTAAAGGCCCGACGCCGCCTATGTGATCAGAATGTTCGTGTGTTAAAAAAATAGCGTCTAACTCCTCAGGTGTTCGATCAATTGAATTCAAGCGTCGTCCAAGTTCTTTGACACTTAATCCGGAATCAATAATTATTTTTGCGCTATCAGATTCGATGTAAATGCAGTTTCCTCGACTACCACTGGATAAAACAGAGAATTTAAAAATAGGTTTACCTTTCTGAAAAATTTACGAAGTCGCTATTCTAAAGAAGTATGTTGAAATCCGTATTTTTTAAATTAATTTACTATTATCTAACACGGATTGAATTAGAGTTTCCGGAACATCATCGATGATTTCAATTGACCCTATAGATTTTGGCAATACAAAACGTAGTTTATTGTGACTATTTTTTTTATCGTGTCGCATAGACTCAATGATATCTTTAGATTTTAAATCATGGGCTTGGATAGGTAGGCCAAATGCTTTTAATAGATTAGTTATGCGCTTAGGGAGATCTTTATTACACAGTCCACTTTCTACAGAGAGTAAAGCTGCCTGAACCATTCCTATGGATATTGCTTCTCCATGAAGATATTCAGTGTAATTAGTAAGAGTTTCAATTGCATGTCCGAAGGTATGTCCGAAGTTAAGAATCATACGATATTTACTCTCACGCTCATCTTTTTCTACTATTCTGGCTTTGATAGCGCAAGAGGTTTTAACTATATATTCTAGGCATTTAATATCAAGAGAAAGAATGTTTTGTATGTTGTTTTCTAAGAAAACAAAGAGTTTCTCATCAGCAATAACTCCATATTTTACAACTTCAGAAAGGCCGCCACGTAGTTGATTTTTAGGCAAAGTGCTTAGGGTGTTAAGGTCAATTACGACCAACTTAGGTTGATAGAAAGCACCGATCATATTTTTCCCACGTGGGTGATTTACAGCGGTTTTGCCACCCACGCTACTGTCAACTTGAGATAGTAGCGTGGTTGGAATTTGAATGAAGGAAATTCCACGCTGAAAAGTAGCTGCTGTGAAGCCAGTTAGATCTCCTACTACTCCGCCACCAAGGGCAATTAATACAGATTTACGGTCGCATTTCATCTCGAGCATACGATCATAAACTAGTTCTACTTGTCGAAGTGATTTTGATGTTTCGCCTTCGGGAATTTCTATGACATTAGGCGAATAGCCGACATTGACTAATCCCGATTCAATTTCATCTCCAAAAAGTTTTCTTACAGAAGGGTGAGTGATGATAATGATTCGACTTGGTTCAAGTATGTTTAAAATAAACTCTCCAACCTTGGATAAAATATTTCGGCTGATTAGAATGTCATAACTTCTTTCATTTAAATCAATCTTTAAATTCTTCATATTCACGAAATTATTGTTTTAGAGTAATAAATCTGTCCATACTAGCACTTTGTAAACCTTGTTTGAATCGTTTATGTATTGAAAGTGTTTATAGTGGGAGAATGATTAGTTTTTTTAAATTAAATAAAAAAAATATCCAAAGTTGTTTTATAAGTGATTATTTAATAATTATTCTGGGTAGAAAATAGACTTCAGTGATTCACTGAAAAAGAAACAAGTTTTAAGATAATCTATGAATTGAGAAGAAATTCTCAGTTGAAACAAAAATATTTTTAGACTAAAGTCTTTTCATATGAAACAAGTTTATTTAGATACATTTGGGTGCCAAATGAATGTGGCCGATACAGATCGTATGGAATTATTGCTATTTCATTCGGGTTATGTTCGTACTGGAGAAGTGAAAGAGGCAGACTTGGTCCTTATAAACACATGTTCGATCCGAGATAAGGCAGAACAAAAAATATACTCTCTTGCTAAAAACTTAAAACCACTTAAAGAGAGTAACCCCGATATGATTCTTGGATTTACTGGCTGCTTGGCTCAGCAAGAGGGGGAAAGGTTTTTGGACAAAATGCCGTTTGTTGACCTTGTGATAGGGCCTGATGGAGTGGAGCATATTGTCCAGATTATAGACGAGGTTAAAAAAAAGAAAGTATCGGTAGTGCGGACTGAATTTGATACAGACACAAATTACAAAATTCCTGAGCTTTACGGAAAAACTCCGTTGAACCCTGGTCCGAGTACATTTGTTAATATAATTAAAGGTTGTGACAAGTTTTGTACCTTCTGCGTAGTTCCTTTTACGCGTGGTCGAGAAAAAAGCCGAGAAGCTGAAGAGATTGAACAAGAGGTTCGACTTTTAGTCTCAAGAGGTGTACGAGAGATTGTTTTATTAGGACAAAACGTAAATGCTTATGGAAAACGGGGACTAAAACGACCGGTTCCTTTTCATGAATTATTATATCGAATCGCGTCTATATCGGGTTTAAAGCGCTTAAGATTCATGACGAGTCATCCAAAAGATTTTACTAGTGAATGTATTTCGGCTTATCGAGATATTGATATTTTGGTTAATCATTTACACCTTCCTGTACAAAGTGGAAATAATCGTATTCTCAAAGAAATGCGAAGAATGCATACGATAGAAGAATATATTTCCGTAATAGATGAACTTAAAATGGTTGTGCCAGATATAGCCTTATCAACCGATATCATTGTAGGTTACCCGGGTGAATCGGAAGCAGAATTCGAAGATACTCTTGCTTTGATGGAAAAAATAAAATTCAATAATAGTTATATGTTCAGTTATAGTTCGCGTCCTAATACACCAGCCCAGGATTTTCCGGACACAGTTCCGCAGTCAATGAAGTCAGATCGTTTGCAAAGAACGATTGAATTGCAAAAAAGATTAACTCTTGAACAAGGTAAAAAATTTATAGGGAAGGAAGTAGAAGTTTTGGTAGAAAGTAAGAGTTCTAAAGCAGATGCAGATTTTAGGGGACGAAATGCTCAATATTGGTCAGTTCATTTTACAGGAGATGAAAGACGGATTGGCGCAGGTGATATGGTGAAAGTTATTGTGGAAGAAGCTACCGGTCATGTGCTAAAGGGCCGAGGGGTTTTATTGAAGGAAAATAAAAAATTTAAAACTGGGGAGCCAAAAAAAGCTGCGTTGACAATATAGAGTGAAAAAACGTTTTATTTAATAAAAACCAAGTTGCGAATAAATTTCCTCTTCCAAGGAAGCTGCATGAGGAAAAATAATTTTAATGGTAAGCCTTGCATCATGAATAAATTTCAGGTCTGGGATTACAGAACGATCAGCTAGGCGGGACAATGTTTCTCTACAAAAGTGATCTAGGTCGTGAATTTTATCTAAAAGATCTTGTGGTAAATCCTTAAGCCCTACTTCGTTTTTCTCAAGGAATCTTAAAATTTCTATCAAGCTAAGCTTGATACTAACGGTCTGGTCACGTAGATTAGAGATTACTTTAGATTCAGGTTGTTTTAAATCAGAGTAAATTTTCTTTAATAGTTTTCTAAGGTGCTTATAGAATACTTCTTGTTGATTATTATTGCTGAAGACTTTTCCTTCTCCACAAAATAATATATTGAAAACGGATTCTAATTTATAGGCTTCCGATCCCATAACTGTATATAGAATAGACACAAATTCATCCTTATTGAACGCAAGCTTCAAATCATAGAATATTCTATCTAGTGACCCGGTTTCACCCTTGGATACTCTTGGTTTTTCTTCGCAAACCAGATTATTGCGGTAGTTATTCGATCCTGGAACCAGTCTTCCCCCACCTGCTTCACAACCTACTACTTCAAGTTCAGTTAGCGATTCTATAAAATCTACAAAAGAAAAAGCTGGGACATTAAGTAGTTTTTTATCAACATGATAAAGAGTGTATAGAACCTGCTTTTCAATCCCCATTGAACAAAAAGAATCCAGTATGCAAAGTTTTTTTAGGGTTGTTTCCATCGATAGAAAAAGTGATCGCATTTTTAGACGAGATAGGTGCATTGTCCTTTTGTAGCAAGGTTGAACTTGGAAAATACCTTTTTCATAGTCGGCAAGTTTGATGGATAAAAAGTCACCCTCGTCTAGTTTGTTTTTTTGGATAATGTGACTTATATCCCAGGCCGTAACTAGTAGCGAACTTTTTTCTAATGCCCAATTATTTAATTTAATTTCATCGGGGAAGTGGACTGGGGAAGAGTATTGATAGTAAGGAATAATATCTTCGATAAAAAATGGTAGTTTCTGTTTTGCTATTTCGTTGCTCTCGGAATAAAGAAAAGTAAGGTCAGAATCCTTTTTTTTATTTGAGATAAAAGGTATTAGTCTATGCCCTGGCAAAAAAACTTTGTTATTGATTTCAAAACTATTTAAGCGAATCGATAAAGGAAGGTTTTTAATTTTTTGCAAAGCTAGAGGAATAGGTAAAAAACAATTTCCATTCGTTTCGATTAGATCATTATGGGAGGATAATTTTTTCTTTAACCTCTTTAAGGTAGAAGTTGGTATTTCTTGGTGCCATAGGGCTAGAATTTTTTTTTCAAAATCATCGGATGTGAAAGAGGTATTGGACTTAAGAATTAAGTTCTCAGCTAATTTATTAAGTGTTAATTTGGCGGGCATATTTTAAGAACCTGTTTACTAAACATTAGGGTAGTGGGTGTTGAGGTTACTTAGGAAACAAATAGTTTGCTTTATTTTTTATGTATATGAATATTACTAATGGAAAATATCTATAAACAGGGAATGTCTTTATGGATTTTAAACAATCTTGACAAAGAAAATAACATATCTCGCTAAAAGAAGAAACTGATTTAGAGTAAGAAAATCATTTTCCAATTTTTTTAAAGTATATTTTTATGGAGATATGATATTCTTTGGCTATAATTTAGAATATGTAGAGGTTAAATTTTTTGAATCACGTACAAATAGTATTAAATTTAATTTAAGCCATTAGAAACAGCAATCCATGGAGCTTTATTATGGCACTCAATTTAGAGCCAGTTTATAGAGAAATATTTGAAAAATTTAAGACGCGTAAAAAATTTTCGATTCGAATTGTTGATAAAAATATATTAACTGTTGATCAAGATGAAGAGATTTGTGGGCAAAAAGAACCACGTGCCTTTGAGTTTAAAAGCCCAAAAGAATTTGAAGAGTTTGTACGCTTAGAAAACCAGTTTGAAAAGGACATTGAGAGTCAACTTCAAGGCAACAAAATGCCTTACCGCTGATTTTTCGGAATGGTGATATTTTAAATCAAGCAAATGCAGGGTTGTTTTATCTCGAAAACTTCCCCAGCACGAGAGCAGAATTTTTACTTCCAAAAGATATACAATTGCTTATAGCAATACTAAGGTTTTTCTCCCGCCCTATATTTGGGACGTAATCCAAATCACACTCTGGATCAGGACTTTCTTGGTTGATGGTTGGTGTTAAAAAATTATTACATAAAGAAAGTAAAGAAACGGTAACACCAAGTGCTCCTGATGCACCCTGAGGATGACCAGTCATAGATTTAGTTGAGCTTACTGGGATTTTTTGGGATAGGCTGTTGAATAAATTTTTAACCGCTAGAGTTTCTACTTTGTCGTTAACGATTGTGGAAGTACCATGAAAGTTAATATAATCGACTTGATCCTTATTTATTTTTGCATCTTTAAGTGCTAAATGAAGCGCTCGGCTTGATTGTTTCCCGTCGGGCATAATAGCTACTCTATGATATGCATCACAAGTTGATCCGTATCCAAGAACCTCGCCATAGATTGGTGCGTCACGTCGATTTGCGTGTTCTAACTCCTCAAGAATCAACATCCAACTTCCTTCTGATAACACAAATCCATCTCGATCAAGATTAAAGGGACGAGAGCCGCGCGTTGGATCATTGTTATATTGAGTTGGGTTGACTCGCATTCGCTCGAATCCAAGCATCATTGCTGGAGTAACACAAGATTCAACACCACCAGTTAAAACCCACTCTTCTTGTCCGGAGCGAATAGAATTAAATGAATACCCAATTGCATCTGTAGAACTCGTGCACCCGTTTGAGAGAACATGGCTTCGTCCCTGAAGACCGAAATACATAGAAATCTCACTGGAAAGCATTCCAACTAACGAATTTGAAATAGCATATGGGCTGATTTTATTCTTTTGACCAGAGAAAAATATTTCAAATTGTTTTTCAGAGAAATCAAACCCGGCACCTCCTGTTCCTACTATAACACCGAGACTTTCAAAATCTTCTTCATTGAATTGGGCCAGGTCTATCGCAGAATCATAGAGTGCTTCTTTTGAAGCGGCAATTGCCAACGGAACAGATCGGGAAAGTTTTTTAAGGTCTGTCTTTGAAAAATATTCTAATGGATCAAAATCTTGAACTTCCCCCGCTATTTGACATGATAAACCAGTAGGATCAAAGCTAGAAATGAGCTTGATTCCACTGATGCCACTGCAGGTGTTTTCCCAGAATTTTTTTTTACCTATTCCGTTTGGACTTATTGCACCTAAACCTGTAACTACTACTCTACGGGGCATATTTATTTTTATAATGAAATTAAGCTATGTAAATTATGTTAGCATAATGATCTAAATAAGTGCAGCGCTTCTTGCAAAGAGTCGGTTCATAAGTTTAGCTATTTTTTTGTTTTACTCGCTCGACCATTTTAAATTTTTTTATGTATTTAACTCCAACCTCCTTCTGAAAAGCCTTATATCAAGAGGCAGTTCAGGATCCAATAACTTGAATACTAAACTTTCCCTAAAAGATTTAACCGGTCAAATGATCATCACCGGGTTTGGCGGTACCTGTCTAAATTCTGAGTTAGAGGAGCTGATTGTAAAATCTCGAATTGGGGGGCTAATCTTATTTGAACGCAATTTTGAAGAACCAGGTCAATTGATAACATTGATAAACGATCTCCAGTCTTTAGCAAAATCCTGCCCAGCTTCTGTTCCATTATTTATTTCTGTGGATCAAGAAGGAGGGCGAGTAGCCAGGCTGAAAAGTCCATTCAGTGATTTTCCGCAGCCAAGTTGTCTTGGGAAGGCTCAATCCGAATCACTTGCCCATCGATTTGGGCTAGCACTTGGTCGAGAAATGCACGCAGTAGGAGTAAATATGGTTTATGCACCGGTCCTTGATGTTAATACTAATCCAGAAAACCCCATTATTGGGACAAGAGCTTTGAGTGATATTCCAGAGTGGGCAGGCCGGATGGGTAAGGCAGTTATAGATGGAATTCAAGAAGCGGGAGTTTTCCCTGTTGGCAAACATTTCCCTGGCCATGGCGATACCGATAGAGACTCTCATCTTGAATTACCTTATGTTAACCGCGATGTAAATTCACTAGAAAAGGTTGAGCTAGAACCATTTGTTCAGGCGGTCAGTCATGGGTTAAAAGTAATCATGACCGCTCATGTTATTTACCCAGCATGGGACGATAAACTACCAGCCACTTTTTCTCCGTATATTTTAAAAAATATTTTGCGAGAAAGATTAGGTTTCGATGGACTTATTATTACTGATGATTTGGAGATGAAAGCAGTCGAAAAACATATTTCATTTGAATCAATTCCAAGGCTAGGTTCTATAGCAGGTGTGGACCTTTATCTTATTTGCCACGACAGGGATAAAACCTTATCACTGCAAAATCAGATGATCCAAGATATTGAAGAGGGGAAAATCGATAAAAAACAGATTGAATGTTCTGTACAAAAAATTATAGATTTTAAAAAGAAAATACCTTTCAGTCCTCAAGGGAAAGAGAATCTCTCTAATCTGGCAAGGGGTCATAGTAAGCTTATCCAAGAGATGAAATCTTACCTTCCGTAATGGAAACTTCCTCCATAGAAACAAAAACAACTACTCCTATTTATTTTATGAATAGTTTTCCATTAAAATCATTGTGGTTATCGTTCATTTATTTATCGTTAGTCGGCTATTTATATTCATTTTCTGAGTATGGTCTCAATGTATGGGATGAAGGAGGGTATGCCAATGGCACTCTTCGGACTTTAAATGGTGAGAAAGCGATGGAAGACTTTAATCCTAGTGGTTATCTTTCAGGACGCTATATCTATGGAGCAATATTTTTTAAACTATTTGGAGTAAGTATTCAGAGTCTTCGTATTGGAGTTATTTTAATAACTCCAATCATGATTTTCATGACTTTTGCGATCTCCCGGCGAATCATGCCACAGGGCTTTGCTTTTCTTACAGCAGTGTTCGTGCTTTCAGCGCCAGCTATGTATTACAATCGGTTTTTTACTTTCTTTTGTATTCTTAATTTGTATTTATTAGTGCGATGTGTGGAAAGGATTCACCCTCAGCGATACCTGTTTTTGGCTGGAGCCATTTTACTCAGTGCTTTTTTTAAGTTCGAGGTTGCTCTATTCTCCTTTTTATGTAGCGTTACAGTTTTTGCTATTCAGTCTTTATTTAAAAAAAAAGAGAAACACTCTTTAATGCAGAAAGGTCAAGTTTCTGTTGTAGGCCGAACTAAGTTCTGGATAAGCATAGGATTACTTATTTTGGTTCTAATCCCCGGATTATCTTTTTTACTTAAAAAAGATTTTTTTAACTTAGCCATTAATATGGTTTTAGGATCTTATCAAGTGTGGGGGAATCCATTCCCCAGTCTTTTTCCATTTTTTAAGTTATGGAGTGAGTTGGGATCACATGAAATGTTTCAGCGGTTGCTTTTTTATATTCCAGTCTGGGTTTATTCGGGGGTGGCACTATTTATTATTATCAAACTAATTAAGCAAAAAGGCGTTGAAACTGTCGATCTGTATGTTCTGTCTATTTTGTTAATTGGGATTTGTGCGTATGGATTAGTTTTGTGGCGGGCCGGATTTGATAATCTCTTGCGAACGCTTCCTCCTGCTTATATTTTATTTTGTTATGTTCTTTTTTTTACTCGAGGTCGCCTACTTTCTTTATGCAGAATACTGAAACAAGAGTCGGCTATTTTAGTGGTTTTTCGTAAGACGACTATTAATGTGGTTACCGTATTCCTTCCGTTTTTATTTTTTTATGAAATGAACACAAACCATGGTTTTTACGCGGGGACAATAGGCGCTGTAAAGCAGGAGACATCTTTGTTAGATATGCCTAGAGTAAAAGTTTATACAAATCCTGCTGAAGCGGAATCGATTAAAAAGGTAGTAGATCGCATTAAAAGCTACTCTGAAGTTGGTGACCCTATTCTAGCGTTACCCTTGAATCCTATTTTTTATTTTTTAACAGATCGTAAAAACCCAACACAGTATGACTGGATTTTACCCGGAATGCTTGATGCAGCCGACGAGAAAAAAATAATAGAGCAATTGCAAGCAAGCCCACCAAAAGTAATAGTTTTTGTGGATATTCCGATTGATGGAAAAGAAGATAGACGGTTGGCCAACTATACTCCGCTTATTTATAGTCATCTCTCTAAAAACTATATGTTTAAAGAAATGATAGGGATGTTTCAAATTCTTTTGCCAAAAACTGAGAATCAATAAAATCTTGGCACATAGAATTTTAGAGGGTAGACTTACTTTACTGTATTGATAAATGTTCCTCCTTTGTTTGGAGGTTCGATACCATTTTCTTCCAGAAAAGTGTAAACAATCGCCTTAGCCTCATCGAAAGATGCCTCGGATTCTTTTAGTTCCGCAACTGTTGCAAGAATGGATGATAATTGTTCTTCCGTTAATTGAGAAATGATATTTTTATTGTTGAGTGGTCCACCACTAGGTCCGTTAGGCCTTCTTTGGCTCGGAGGAGTGACGCCATTCTTTTCGAGAAAGCTATCAACAACACCCTTAATCTCATCGAAGGATGTTCCAGATTCTGGTAACTCAGAAACTTTTGCAAGAATTGATGTCTGATGTTCTTCTGTTAGGTTTTGACCAAACTGACGAAAAACATTTTCATGACTGGGTGGACCACCTGGTCCTTTTGGCTTAGAGTTTGGTCTTAATGATGCCCCGATAGATTGGATAGATGAGTCCACTTTCTCCCTATAAATAAAGGCTTTTAGTTTTATACAATGGTGATTATTATGGTTTTAACCTGTTAGGATTAGGCTAGTACTGTTAGTAGACAGGAAGTATAGTGACTTATTATGTAATAAGAAAGATTATTTAAACTGGAGCTTCGCTCGGAGATTCGGCTTCGATAAGTCGCATGCTGTACAGATGATGGTATAAATTTTTATTCGCCATCAACTCCTTATGGGTGCCTGACTCGACTATCTTTCCCTTGTCTAGGACAATAATTTTATCAGCATTATGAACAGTGCTTAGTCTGTGAGCGATTATGAAAGTGGTGCGCCCTGCCATCAGCTTTTCCAAAGCTTCCTGAATTAGCATTTCGGATTGATTATCAAGAGACGAGGTTGCTTCATCAAGCACGAGAAGCTTTGCATTTTTAAGTAAAGCACGGGCAATCGCTATTCTCTGCCGCTCTCCACCGGAAAGTTTGGCCCCTTTTTCACCAACTAAGGTGTCGTAACCATTAGAAAACTCAACTATAAACTCGTGTGCATTGGCTGATTTTGAGGCTTCTATCATTTCCGTGTCTGTAGCATCAAGTTTCCCATAAAGAATATTTTCCCGAATAGTTCCACCAAATAATAGAGTTTCTTGAGGTACTAAGGCGACTTGACTCAGATAACTTTCTAGGTCAAGAGATTTTAAGTCATCTCCATCTATTTGAATTTTTCCAGATTGTGGATCGAAAAATCGAAGTAGTAGTTGGACTGTGGTAGATTTTCCTGCGCCACTGGGTCCAATGAAAGCAACTGTTTGTCCAGGATGGATGTCAAAGCTTATATTATTTAAAACGGGTGTGCCATCTTCATAACCAAATATCACCTCACTAAAACAGACATGACCTTTAAGAGATGTAAGTTTGACCGATTTTTCTGGGCTGTTGATCAAAGGCTTGATATCTAAAATTTCATTAACTCTACGCATGGCACCCAAAGTTTCTTGTAATTGTGTATATATTTTAACAAAGGTCCCTATCGGGCCGGCCATAATTAATGCGTAAAGAAAAAAGGCGGCCAATTCTCCAGGAGTTGTGGCTCCTTGCATGACTTGTTGCCCTCCGTACCAAATCAAAATAGTCGAAACAAGAAAAGTAAGACATAAAATTAATGGACCAAACGAAGCTGAGATTCGTACCTTCCCAATAGACTGTTCAAACGCACCCTGGATTTCACTTTCAAATCGTTTTTTTTCATAAGATTCGCGAGTATAGGATTTGACAATTTTGATGGAAGAAGCAACCTCCTCAAGTACGACCAGTGCTTGTGCGATTCTGTCTTGTACATTTTCTGAAAGATTGCGCAGGCGTTTCCCAAAAATACGTGCGAATAACATCAATGGCGGTAAGACAAGAAGGATTAAGCCTGTAAGTTTCCAATTGAGATAAAAAATAATAGCTAATGCTCCTACTAAGGTGATCGTTTGTCGTAAAACGGCGACAGGAATTGATACCAAGGCATTTTGAATGACAGTGATATCATTACTCATTCTTGATAAAATTTCACCGACACGTCTGCTTTGGAAAAATCGCAAAGAAAGAGATTGAATATGAGAAAATAGTTCAATCCTAAAATCGGCTGTAACACGATGCCCGATAAAGCTCAAAATATAATTGTGAGTAACTGCGAAGGCAGCTTGGAACAAAATGATGATCACGAGGTCTCGGGTCAGGCTGTTTAAAAGATCTGAACTTTTTAGGACTACAACCGCGTTGATCATATTTCTTACGATAAGAGGTAAAGCTAAGCTGATCATTGACGTCAATATGAGACACGCAAAGGCAAAGATAATACTCTTGGTGTAAGGGCGAGCATATTTCAGAATATTTGAAAACTCTTTCATTTATTCACGGGCTTTTAGTAGAAATATTATTTTGAAAAGTTGGAGCGGATATCGTACGCCCTACCTAGAAATATTTCAATGATTTGTGAGCGAAATATTAAGGAAACTTTGGTTGCTCAACAGGATCCAAGGTCTTTTAAAATAGATTTCATAAACCATCATTTACTTAGAATTCAATAATATACATACCCTGTATTTAAATTTTTAAAAATATGACTAAAGTTTTGATCAAACTAACCGTTCAGTCCAATACGGTAAGTTCAATTAATTCCTAACTAAGTGGCAAGAAAGTAATTAAACGCTTTTTTAAAATATATATGTTTAAGGATTCTGCCGTGATAGAACAATGGAAATTAAGTTCTTTACTTTTATAATAGGTGTATTTTATGGATTCTCAGGCATCAGGGCAGGTAGAAAAAAAATCAGTTCAGGTTGACCAGAAGCTTAATTCTGAAACAAGAAAAGTACCTTCAGGTGGATCATTCTCAGGTCAAACAAATGATACAGTCTCATTATCACAGCGAGGACAAGCAGCTGTTAGTCAAGAAGTAAAAGATGTAAAAGGTGGCTCAGTTGAATCTAAATTAAGAAAAGTCGATGTGATGGATAACAATCAGGTGGTTATTAAGATTGTAGACAGTGAGACGCAAAAGGTAGTCCGCCAAATTCCTAAGGAAGAAGAAGTTCGATTGAAACAAGCTATGCAAGAAAATTTGGAAAACATGGCTGATAGTTCTGGCACCAACCAAAATTTAGACATAGAAATTTAAAGAAAAATTTTAACAAATTTTTTAGTTAATGCTCGATTATTAAAACCAAACGTTGTGGTTTTTTAACTGCGGCTGACCACTTAAGTGATACGACACCCTATTAGTTTTTTTTTAATTGACTTGTTTTGGCCTAATCGAAATGTAGCTAACCGTTAACTTTTAGGTGGGTCAAGGCTTTCCATAAAGCGTGTAGTGATTTCTTCTGGAGTATGGTGAACGCGCCCGGTCGATTTATCAAAAGAAGGCTCCACTTTAATTAAAAGAAAAGATGGTCCATCTTTCCCCATAAGTTCGTGAAACGCCTCCTTTATATGATCCTTGTTTGTGATTTTTTTTGTTTGAAGGTATCCAGCACTTAGAGCAACTTTTTCCAACGATATCGATTTTGATAAAGATCTCTGGCTTCCTGTTGATTCGTAGGCTTCGTTGTCTATAACAATATGAAGAAGGTTTTTGGGAGCAGCTGCAGCAATCATAGCGAGTGTTCCCATAGACATGAGAACGTTCCCGTCTCCGTCAATAATGATCGTTTTTTGTTCTGGACGGTTTATGGCTACCCCAAGTCCGATTGAGGACGCGAGTCCCATAGACCCTATCATATAGAAATTTTCCTCTCGGTCTTTGATATTAAAAGATTGGCGACAAATGTATCCGTTAGCATGGATTACGGGTTCATCTGTTAGGAGTGGAATAATTTCTTCAAATGCCTCAGTGCCCTTCATTAAAGTATCCTTTCCCAACGAGTAAGGTATATGGAAGGCCCTTCTCAATTCTTTGACAAGCCGTATTCAAGGACTCCTGATAATTTTCATTAGAAAGGACAGAATACTCCATACTGGAAGTTTTTAACAGATTCTGATTAATTTCTCCCATTATAATATGCTCAGGTGCGTCGCTTCCGTCTTCACCACGCCAACTCATGATCACAAGCACGGGGATTTTATAAATTAGATTTAAAGAAGTAAAAGCGTTGAGACAGTATCCTAAACCAGAATTTTGCATCAGCAAAACTGGTAGCTTCCCTGCAAGGTAGGCACCTGCACAAAGTCCTACAGCAGCATCTTCTCTCACTGCTGGGAAATAAGGTGTTTCGGGAGCATCATCAATAATCTGAATCAATCCAGAAAGAAGGGAGCAAGGAACACCTGCATAAAAATTAAATCCCTTTTTCGAAAGGAGCTCTGAAAAAACTTTAGAAGATAACATGTATAGTTTTTAAGAGTTTACCAAGTTTCAACATTGCGTTCTCCGCCGAATGTTTTTTGTAATTCATGAATACGTTTAACATATTCTTTAACGCCGTCTAGACCTTTAAATTCAACTCCTAAATCGATGGCTGCCTGATTAGACATAGGTTTACCCTCTTCACCCATAACACCCTCAACTTCTCCAAATGAGTCAACTGCTTCACAAATCATTCTACCTAAATCTAGATTATGAATATGGTCATCAATTAAATGATAAATTTTCCCGGAGGCTTCACTATTACCTAAAACTTTTGTAATTGCCTGACACACAGCATCTATAGAGACATATTTAGTGCTCCCTTTGACATCAATATTATAGTTAGTAGATAGGAAATCTACCGTTTCAAACCATTCAGACTTGGGGAGATCTGGGCGTACGCCATAAATTGTGACCGGACGGAGAATGGTGATATCAAAGGCACGGTTTCGCGCGTAAAAAAAGCAAAAGGATTCAATGGATGACTTTATTGCGCCATAAAGTGAACTAGGTTGAACCGGGTGCGACTCATCAAGTGGTTTTGAAGTGTCAACTGAGGGTTGAATCGTTCCAAATACTGAGCAAGCACTCATAAAAATTACTTGTTTCACTTTCGCAATTTTTGCCGCTTGAAGTAGGTCGTATGAACCGTTTACATTCACTGTGACATATTCATCCTCGGTCTTAGCAGGACCAGGGAAATGAGCTAGGTGAATTAGTACTTCTGATCCTTCTACTAATCGTTGAAGAGATTCTTTGTCCTCAAGACCTCCAATAACATAATCCACATCCTCATAAGTTTTTAGATGATCTACGATACTATCTTCTCGAATAAGTGCTTTAATGTCATTCTTACTTCCGTCTGAATTAGGAGACGATAATAATTTAACTAAATGGGATCCGACTAAGCCGGTTACTCCGGTGATAGAGATTTTCATGTTTCAAACTCCAATATCAGTGTGCGCGGAACTGAGAAAATTTTTAACTCAAGACATCCACGGAATGTTAAAAAATTATAAAATATCCTTTGGTTCAGAATCTCGGCATTTAAAGCAGTAAAAATTGAAAGATGTTCCCCCCAAGGTTAAATTAAAGCAAATAGCCCGAGTTTAGGTCAAGTTAAAACTATAGTATTTGTATAGTAACTGAAAAGGAATGAAGAGATTATGAATAACAGTTATACCTTTAGTCAATAGATTTTTTTAGGTTTTTTTGAGAACGATTTTTGAGAAGTCGGCAATGTTAGAAAATAAAAGAGAGATGTGCTTTAACAAACGAAGTCGGTTTTTCCTAAGATCGTCTTCCTTGGTCATGACCATTGTGTGTTCAAAGAATTCATCCACAGTTTTTTTGATCTCTACAATTTTCTCAAGAGCTTGGGAGAATTGTTTTTTCCGTAGATGATTTTCTGCGGGTTCTTTAATACGTTTATATTCATCGTAAAGTTTTTTTTCCGAAGGTTCATTAAATAATGATGTCTGGATATCACCATCAGACTCCTCATTTAAGATGCTAACGACCCTACGAAAAGTTATAGCAAGGTGTTCAAAATAAGGTTGTTTTTTTAAATCGGACAAGGCAATCACCTTTTGTCTAATGTCTAATAGAGAGTCAATATTTACAGATAGCACGGCGTCGACAGCATCGTAAGGGTACTTTTCACCAATTAAAATAGTTTTGTATCGCTGAGAAAATAATGCATGAGTATGTATGCGAATTTCATCAGAAGTTAGTGTTATCTTATCCTTAAGTAGATTTGTGCCTTTTTGGATTAGCGCATCTAGTGAAACTTGCCAATTTTGATTGAGTATGATTTGAATGATCCCGAGAGAATGTCTTCTTAGACCATAAGGATCTTCTGATCCAGACGGCAGAAGTCCCACACCTATACAACCAAGAATAGTGTCTAACTTATCTGCTATAGAAACAACAGATCCTATCGAGCTCGAGGGAGGTGAGTCTCCGGAAAAAGCTGGTCGGTAATGTTCCTTGATGGCTAGGCTGACTTCAGAGTCTTCTCCGGAGTGATCAGCATAATAACCACCCATCACCCCCTGTAGTTCAGGAAATTCATATACCATTTGAGTAACTAAGTCTGCCTTGCAAAGCAAAGCGGTACGAGAAGTTTGTTTGGTTTTCTCTGGACAAACGGCAGCTGCTAAAAATTCGGAAAGGGCAACGATACGATTAACCTTTTCATATGAAGTCCCGAGAGTTTTTTGAAAGGTCACCTCTTTTAATAAATAAACGAAGTCTTCTAATTTTTGTTTTCGATCTTCGTCAAAAAAGAACCGGGCATCTTCAAGTCTAGCTCGAAGAACCCGTTCATTCCCATGAAGAATTTCGTTACCAGGTCCGGGCTTTACATTGCTAATAGTGATAAAATATGGCAACAAGCCGCCATCCTTGTTTTCTAAGGGGAAATATTTTTGATGTTGTTTCATAGTGGTAATAAGTAGTTCGCGAGGTAGTTCAAGAAACTTTTTTTCGAAACCCCCTCTGACCGCGAAAGGGTATTCAACTAAGTAGTTAACCTCTTCGAGTAATTCTTGGTCTAGTACTACGATACCGTTTACTTCACCGGCAAGCGAAGAGACTTGATCAAGTATAGATTTTTTTCTAACGACTGGATCTATCATGATAAAATGTTTTTCACACGATTTTAAATAATCGCCAATTCCGTTTACCTTAAAAAAAACAGGACTCATAAATCTGTGGCCACGTGAAGTGTCAGAGCAGGGAATTTCTTCGTAGGTAAAATCCAGAGGTTTTGATCCAAAGAGTGCAACAATCCAGTGGATGGGTCTAACGAACGAGGTGTCTCGGCTTCCCCAGCGCATTTTTTTTGGGAAAGGTATATTCCTAATAAGGGTCGGGAAAAAACTATTTAGAATATCTTCAGTGGGTTGTCCTATTTTTTCTATACGCGCGCACACTACTTCTCCCTTGGGTGTTTTTTCAATAGTGAGTTGAGATGGGTCTATGCCCTTTCCTCGGGCAAACCCTAGGGCCGATTTTGTAGGGTTTCCCCCTTCATCGTAGGCTAATTTAACATTGGGGCCGAAGTGGGTTTCTACAATATCGTCTTGTTGGGAGCTAACTTCGTTAAGTGAAATTACAAGGCGTCGAGGAGATCCGGCAACTCTAGGCTCGCTGGCTTGGATTCTATTTTTTTTTAAAAAAGATGACATCTCTTCTTTAAGATGATCTAAAGCCAGGCTCATGAACCGAGAAGGGATTTCTTCTGCACCAATTTCTAAAAATAGTTCTGGCATGATCTAGAAAAGCCTATTAATTGAAAAAACGAAAGAGGACTAAATTAAAATTAAGCTTAGAGTAAGTTATATCCCAAGCATAAGGGCATGATAATAGTTGAAGTTACTTATTTATCAAGAAAAAAACAGAATCAAACTATCTTGTATCCCGGAGATTGGGTGGTGAAAATATAAATCAGGTGTGAGTGTTTTTTAGTAAAGGATAGTCCATTCCCTTGCGTTGGGAGACGTATTCTTGAGCGCAGAGGCGGGCAAGTTTTCTGACTCGTCCTATGTATCCTGTGCGTTCCGTGACACTAATGGCACCTCTAGCATCGAGCTGGTTGAATGCGTGAGAACACTTTAGTGTGAAATCATAAGCAGGTAAAACGAGGTTTTGCTCTAAAAGTTCAGTTGCCTCAGCTTCGTACATTTCAAACCATACAAGGAATCGCTCTTTGTTTGCGACTTCAAAATTAAATCGGGAAAACTGTTTTTCAGTTTCTAGGTGAACATCTCCATACTTTAGAGTTTCATTCCATTGAAGGTCATATACATTGTCGATATTTTGCAGATACATAGCGATACGTTCTAAACCGTAAGTTAATTCCACAGTGACAGGTGAAAGGTCGATTCCACCTACTTGTTGGAAATACGTAAACTGTGTAATTTCCATACCGTTTAACCATACCTCCCACCCTAACCCCCAAGCTCCTAGTGTGGGAGACTCCCAGTCATCTTCTACAAACCGAATATCATGTTTTTTAGGGTTAATTCCCAATGCAATAAGACTATTTAGATAGAGCTCTTGGGCATCATCAGGGGACGGTTTAAGAATTACTTGAAATTGATAATAATGTTGAAGGCGGTTAGGGTTTTTCCCATAACGTCCGTCTGTAGGGCGTCGAGAAGGTTCTGCATACGCTGCGCTGTAGGGTTCGGGTCCAAGGACTCTAAAGAAAGTAGCAGGGTTAAATGTTCCAGCTCCCACCTCAATATCATAAGGTTGGTGAATAACGCATCCGCGTGACGACCAATAGTTTTGCAATGACATGAAAACATCTTGAAAATTCATAATCGCCTGTTTATCAAACACTTTGCTAAAAGTCAACTCAACTGCTGTTGCATGGAAAATTGTCCAATTGATTTTGTATAAATATATCTTTACTGAAAAAACTTTTATAAAATTGTTATCACCTTATATCCCTAGCGAAGGCACTT
>TARA_B110000438_G_scaffold83073_1_pt1 | contig 18354 bp, 20 predicted proteins | sample TARA_B110000438 | Tara Oceans TARA_B110000438 (sample SAMEA4398413) | marine metagenome | biome: Polar Biome; feature: [MES] marine water layer (ENVO:01000295) within the mesopelagic zone...; material: water (ENVO:00002006), including particulate matter (ENVO:01000060) such as...... | reverse complement strand
CAAGCAGGATTCATGATAATATCTCATACAATTATTCAAATAATGTCACCAGATTATATAAGAGGAAGAATAGCAGGAGTCTACGCAATGTACATAGGAGGAAGTATGGCTTTATTTAACTTTTTAAATGGTCTCACAGCTGATTATTTCGATCCTGGATATTCTATAGCTGCTCAAGGATTAATTTTTACATTAATCATAATTTTGACTAGAAAGCAGAAAATATTAAGTTCAATTTATTCAGGAAATTCTAAGAATTTATCAAAATAAAAGTTTGTAATAATTATTACTTAGATAAAGCTTTTTCTGAGAAAGTAAAAATATTATTATTTTCTTCAATTAAATACCAAGATTTTTTAATATATTTTATTTGAGTACTATTTTTATCATATTCATTCTCTTTAGCACAATTATTAAATAAACTTGCATTCATTATAGATTCTTCTGAGAGTTCATTTAATTTAGTCAATAATAATAAAGCCGCAGCTCCCCATTTATCTGGTTGGCCTATTACAATATCTCCTCCTTCTTTTGAAGCTATTAGGGCCATGCGTAAAATTTCACTATAAGGATCTTTTCCTTCCATTTCAGCTAATAAAGTTGTGGAAAAATAATGAGCAGCTCCTTCATTGAACCATAAAGAATTTGAAAACCTAAATTCTCCATTAATAGAACATTCTTCCATATCCTTTTGTTCAGCATGATAGCGTTCATGTAAGTAAGTGTTTTGAAATTCTATTTTTTCATTAGCCATACCTGAGTCTAAAGGAATAGCAATAGTTACTATTCTTAAATCTTTACATATGACTGACATCGAACTTGGATCTGCTCCAGATCTAATCCAAGTTTCAGTATCACTTACTATATTTGCAATTTCAATTGAATCTGTACATTGTGAAGAATTTGTTTGTAGCCAACTCCTTAGATTAGACAAAATAAAGATAATTTGCTCTTCATTCAATGAAACTTCATGTGCCATAAATGGAGTTCCTGATGCTTCTCTTTCAGGTAAAATCATTTCTCCAACTGGATAAATTAAAGATATTGTTTTAGTTTTGACTGTATGGTTAATTTTTCCTCTAATTAGTTGCTCCAAAATTAATATTTCTTGATCATCATAATCTGATAAATTAACTAGAGTTAAATTATCTAATGGAAATTTTAGGTTTGTTTCAATGGGAAACTGGGGAACTAAAGTAGGTATTTTAGTTGCTGATACTTTAGGAGTAGTGGTTGGCTTTAATTTAGGAATTGGATTAGTAACAATTTTCTTGGGCTCTGTAGATTTTGACACTTTATAAGGAATAGGTGTTTGAGTAGGATTAGTTATTGGTTTTGAAATAGATTCTGATTTAGATGATATTTTAGCCAAAGGTTTTGAAGAAGGAACATTTTTTTTTGTATCTGATGTAACCACTTCTACATTATTTTCTTTTTCAACTGATTCACTTTTATCATTATTTAAGTTGGTTGATATTACTTCTTCAATAGATGAACATGATATAAACAATAAAAAAACAATTGTAATCAAAAAAATCTTTTTCATAAATATTAATAATCCTTTGTAACTAAAGTAAACTTACTCCGATTAAGATCACATTTTTTTATCAATAGTACTTAATTGTAATTGAATTGCTTTAGATGTATATTTTAGACATTAATAGTTTAAAGAAAATATTTGATAAAAACTATTTTAATTTGGATAAATTTGCCATTTTATTCCAGCTTTTTCAGAATATTTTAAAGCTGCATCATATGAAGGTTTGAATTTTTCTCTAGGAATATGCTCAACTAATATTTGTGCATCAGGACAAATTTCTTGCATTCTCTTTAAAAAGTAAACTTGATCCATCATTCCATATCCTAAATATTCTTCTTCAAGTTGAAATAACAGAGAATCAATGACTTTAAAATCTTTTAGGTCAGCACTTATTGTATATTCTCCTAGAAGAATAAAGAATTCTTCTAAAAAATCCCTAGTATTATAAGCCTCTTTCAAAGATGATAAAAAGTTTACAGGGTCTTGATTAAATTTAAGACTTTTTGAACCTACTGCATCAAAAAAATCTTTTACTTTTTTCGCAGAATAAACAGGTGAAACATAGCCGCCTTCCAATATTAAATACATTCCTTCAGATTCAGCTACTTTACAAATTTCTTTAGTTGAATTTACTAATCTATCAAAAACTTTATCAGTATGATTTTCTGGATGAGGTAACCATGCACCTTTTTCGTTAACACTTCCTGGTCTCAAATAAGTACTGGGACATCCAAGTTTTGTGGAGAGGATACACATATCCTTAACAAAAGAAATAGTATTTTTTCTTACATTTTCATTAGGGTTTACAAGCCCCCCACCATAAGTTCCTCTAGAGTTTCCAATAAGCACTGAATTTTCATGAAATCTAGATTTAATTTCTTTAATCGTTTCATCAGAATAAATATTTGGATTTGATACAACAACATTATGTACAGTGTATCCAATATCAGAAACTTCTTTTAAGTCTTCATTAGTGTAAGTTAATACATCAAATTCATGTGGTATTTTACTTTTTGAACCTGCTCCAGTTGTACCAATCATTGATGCTGCGCCTAGAAACATAAAAACTCCTTTTTTGAATAACTTTTATAAAGTATAACAGGAAGAGTTTTAGTGCTTTATATTAGAAAAAATATAAAATGAATTTTCATCATATAAATTGTTTGAATATTTTTTAACCAAAAGGCAAATTAGGATCTAATGTTCCTTCTGCACGAGGATTTTCCATCAATACAGTCACACCTTTATCAAAATATCGATTTCTTAATTTTCTATCATACGATCGAACCACTAATTTAGTATTTGTTGATTTACATAGTCCTAATGCGTGTCCCATTGCGTCATCATCAGTTTTTGCAAATGGATGCTCTGGGTGTGATTTTCTATCTAGCAATAAATCAGCTGGTCCCCATGAAAAACAATCTACTCCATCTAAAGCAAAGTTTGGAATATTATTTATTGCATTTAAAGTTTCTATTTGAAGCATTAGTACTCCTGTTTTATTCCACCATTCAGGATAATTTTCAGGTGTATCTTTTATTGCACCGGAAGGTCTCCCTGGCCCACCCCAACTTCTAATTCCTTTTGGTTTATAATAAAAATGATCTCTTGCTTCTTGTGCAATATGCACTTCTTCTGTTTGAGGAACTTCAATTGAAGTAGGCCCCATATCTAATTTGTTTCCAATCAAATACGCATGTCTTCGGTGATCTAGGCGATAATGAACAGGCTTATCTAACTCGAGGGCTATAGAACATATTTTCTGTAAATATTGTTCACTTGAAGGAGAATGTTGTGAATCTACAGAGATAAAATCATAATCATAGTAATCTAGTAGTTTTTCTATATCTTCTTTGCCTGAACCAAAAGGTATTCCTGCTCCAATAATTTGTTCTCCACTAGCTATTAGTCTTTTTAAGTCTTTCATAAGTTCATCTTCTTTCTTAAAATATTATATTTATCACTTTAATATGACTGAAAATATAAATCAAATCAGATTAAATAATTTTCGTTTGTCTAGTAGTAAAAACCAAGAAATTCATTTATTGAAATATTATAAATAACTAGAATATTTAATAATTTTAAAAATTAATTAAAAAAATTATTTTAAAGCAACACTTCCATCTTCTCTAATGGGAGGTGGTATATGTGCTGGATCAAATGGATGTTTTGATGGAGCCTTTTCATTGAAAATTAAACCTAAACCAGGCTTTTCAGATGGAGTATACCAACCATTTTTAAGCGTAATAATTTCATCTGTCATATCTCGTCTTGGAGGTAGATCCTCTTGAACTGATTCTTGAACATCCCAAGATGGAGAGGAAATACCTAATGCGATACAAGCTGCTGTTGCTATAGGACCTTGAAAATTGTGAGGCGAAATTTTAATATGATGTGCTTCTGCTATAGTTGCTATTTTTTTTACTCCAGTAATTCCGCCTGCAACTGCTATATCTGGTTTAAAAAAAGCAGGTTTTGCTATTTCTGCATATTCTCTAAATTCCCAGATACTCATATTTCTTTCTCCAACAGCTAGTGGAAGTTTCATTTTTGAAGAGACATCCCCCATTGCAATAACTGAATCTGGAACTATAGGGTCTTCAATAAAATATGGACGTAAATGAGCAATTTCATCACAAAAAACAATTGCTTCATGAGGTTGCATATTTCTATGAATTTCTATTCCTATATCAAAATCCCATCCAACTGTTTCTCTAACAGCTTCCACGCTTTCAATTGCAAATTTAATCATTTTTGTATAACTCATTTCAGCCCATTCTTTAGCCATTGGAGTAAATTTGAGAGCAGTAAATCCTTCATTCAATATTTTTTTTGCACCTTCTGCATATTCATCAGGATTATTTCCACTTATTCCTTGAGCTATGGCCCTTACTTTATTTCTTACTTTACCTCCTAATAAATTCCACACTGGAGTTTGTAGCCTTTTTCCTTTAATATCCCAAAGAGCCATGTCAATTGCACTTATTGCGCCACCAATACTATTACCTCGAAATGCAGAATTATATCTCCATAAGTAAGTCCAAATATGTTCTATATCATTAGCGTTCATTCCAATCAATGAATCTTTAAAACCATGAATGGTTGCTTCAGCAGCTTTTGGATAAGACCAGTAACATGATTCTCCGATTCCTTCCAACCCATCTTCTGTTGTCACTTTAACAACAAGAAATCTAGAAACAAAAAAAGTTTCAATATTTGCAATTTTCAATTTAGTAATCTTCCTTTCTTAAATTTTCCAATGTTCATTAATAGTGGATTCATATTCTTTAGTCTCTTCATTTTCAATCTCTCTTATTGATACACTTCTTCCTAAAATTGAAGATTCTAAAGCTGCATTACATACAGCTAAATCTTTTCTTCCAACATATGCATCTACTTCAGGCTTTACACCATCAGTAATACACTGACCTAATTCATAATATTCTAGAGCTACTAAAAATTTATCAGCATCTTCAAATGGAGCATCGTAAGAACCTAATCTATCAGAACCAAATAATCTAGCTGGAAGTTCTTCTAAATGAAAATCTGGAACTAAATCCAATACTTCATCTCCTGAAATTTTTCCTATTCCATCAATCGATAATGTAAGAGGTTTTCCTCTACGTTGTTTTGCAGGTTCAATTGACCCTTTACTACCATAAATCATTCCATATTCAAGAGGTTCTCCATGAGCAGCAAAAAATGAAGTCCATTGCCCCACAGCACCATTCTTAAACTTCAAAGTTGAAATCACCATATCTTCAGCAGTTGCTTCAATTACATCTGGAACCTCATGTGCCCATTGATCATAAAAATTTGACACACCAATTTTTTCTCCTCTATATCTTTTAGGTTCCCACAATTTGGAAGTTGCAAACACTTCCTCGATATCGCCAAGATAATACATCATTTGATCAACTACATGAACACCTGCATCAACAAAAATTCCACCAGAATTTTTATAATGCCTCCATGGTAAAATTATTATATCTTTTGATCCTCTAGCAGAACCTAATAAAAAACTATATGGATCACCTATAATTCCTGCATCTAAAATAGCTTTATTTAGCCTACAAATAGGATCTCGTCTTTCTTGTTCAGCTACACTTAAAACTTTTCCACTTTTTTTCCATGCTTCAATAACTTTATTGCAACCTTTTATTGTTATAGATAATGGTTTTTCACACAAAACATTATAGCCCAAATCAAAAGCCATTTCAGCTACTTGATGGTGAGAACCAGAATCAGTAGTAATATCTACAGCTAAAATGTCTGGTCTTTCTTTTTTCATTTGTTCCATTTGAGTAAAAATTATAGGTCTAGAATTTAACATCTCTTCAGCTAAATTGGCTAAATGTATTGCATTTTCTTTACGAGTGTCACAAACAGCAACTAATTCTACATTTGACATTCCAGATTCATATAAAGCTTTCAAAGCTCTTAAGTGTCGGCCACCCATACCTCCAGCACCAACAATCGCAATAGGAATTTTTATCATTTTAATCTCCTGATTTATTAAATAACTTTTAAAATAAATAATAATTAAAAACATATTACTTCATAGATTTAATATATTTTGTTAACCAAGCAACTAGAAATATGATAATTCCAATAATAGCTAGAATTAAAAGATTAATTTCAGAATCAATTGTTGGGTTTATATCTATGAATTATTTTTTAGAAATCAATGTTTTATTCTATTGAGTAGGAATAGATTTATCATAAGGTGAATAAATATTATTTCTTAAGATATTTAATCAATATTTAGAGCATAGATATAACACTATTTTATATAGGAAAAAGATTTTTTAAAATATTCAAATGCAGAATAATAACTGATCAATGTTCCTAAAATTAATATAATTATTGATATTTCAAAATAAAAAAAACCTTTAATTAAAGGGGAACCGATAACAAGGCTTATACCAGCCATCTGTATGATAGTTTTAATTTTTCCAAGAGTCGATACTTTTACTATTTTTCCATTATCAGAAGTAGCAACCCATTCTCTTAAAGACATGATAAAAATTTCTCTAGAAATAATAAAAATAGTAATAATAAACAATAAAATTGAATCTCTATTGGCTACTAAAGAAATCAGTACAAGGAATACTAAAAACTTATCAGCTATTGGATCAAGAAATGCTCCAAATTTTGATTGAGCTGATTGTCTTCTAGCAAAAGCTCCATCAAGAGCATCACTTAATGATCCTAAAATAAACATTATTACAGCTAGAATTGTTGCTATATCAGAATTTATGAATAACAAGAAAGATACAACAATTGCAAATAAAAATCTAGAAATTGTAATTGATGTTGGAAAGTTTTTCATTACTAATCGCTGTTTTTAAAAATTTATTATCAATAAATTATATCTCAATCTTATGATCATTTTTGTTTAAAAGCTAATATATGATTTTTTTTATATATAATCATAATAATTAGAGTACAAAATATAAAACAGGATTAATTACTTATGACTTCAGAGTATTTTAAATCAGGATTAAATAAAGCAAAGCTCGGATTACATGACGAATCAATTGAAGAATTTGAGAAAGCAGCTTGGGAAGATCCTGAAAATTTTGAAATACAATTTAATTTAGGTACAGCTTATTTAACAATAGGTGAATTTGAACAAGCAATTGTAAATTTTTCTAAAGCAATAAAAGTAGAACCAGAAAGCTCTGATGCTTTAGGAAATAGAGCTGTAGCATATGCTGCTATTGGAGAAGATAATAAATCAAATATTGATAAGAATAGTGCTATAAAATTTGGGGCTCCAAAAGATGGCATTAATGCTGTTTTAGAAATAGTAAAAGAAAAAAGAAAAGGTTCAAGTCCTTTTAAAACTTAGCTACTTGTTGTATAGAAATTTAAGTATTAGATTCACAACTTCTTTTGGTTGTTCTTGCTGAACCCAATGTCCAGCATTATCAATTAAATTTATTCCTTCAAATTTATTCATTATTGTTTTCATTTTTTCTAATGATCCAGGTTTTTGATAAGTTCCCCAATCTTTACTACCTGCAATAAATATACTTGGAATCAATATTTTAAAAAGATTATATTCAGATAGCTTTACTAAGTTTGAAATATCAACAGATGACCTATACCAGTTTAAACCTCCTTGAAAGGTAGTATTAGTATAATTTTCAACATAAACTTTTATTTCATCTTCAGTTAACCAAATACAATTTGAAATTTGATTCTGGTTGGGCATAAATTCATTAACTGTTTCCGGCATATTTTGATTTTTATTCATAATATAATAAGTTGGCATATTAGATAAATCTTTTGCTGACCATGAAGATAAATTATAAGGAGCATTACCAGCCCAATCAGCGCTTTTATAATGGTAATAAGCTCTAATAAATGATTTAAGACCTTGTTTGCAATTCATAATATCGTCATTAGCATGTTTTGAACGAAAGTATGTTTGATAGTGTTTTCTAGGGATCTTTAATTTTTCTAGCTTCAAATCAATTAAATCTGTATCAGACTTAAAATTTAATATATTTAAATCAGGAATATTTGGAGGTCCTGTAAACGGAGCACTCATTATAACTAAGTTCTTAAAATAATTTGGAAATAACAGTGAAGCCCAAGAAGCAACAGCAGCACCTGAGTCATGTCCAACAATACACTTCACATTTTCATAGCCTAGTGATTTTGAAAGTAAATAAATATCCTTAACTAAATTTACGTGACTATATGTGCTTAAATCATTTGTATAACTTAAGTTTGCTCCATAGGTTTTTCCAAAACCTCTTTGATCAGGAGCTATAACATGGTAACCCTGCAAGCTTAATTCAATTAATATTTTCCGCCAACTGAAAGCTAATTCGGGAAATCCATGAAGTAAAACTATAAGTTTTGAATTTTTAGTTTTACTTCCTGCTTCAAGATAATGAATATCAATTTCATTAATATTTTTAGAAATTTTTGATTTTATGTCAGGAAGAAGGATTTCTTTTTGGTAATTATTTTTCAAATTATTAAATAAATATGAATGTTTTTATATATAAATAATAAAGTATGTATTACATTCTTTCTATAATATGTATACAACAAATTAAACACTTATGAATTACAAATATGAAAAATGAAATTAGATTAAAAGAAATATTTAAAAATCATCTCAAAGAAAAAAATATAGTTTTAGAAAAAGAAAACTTTGACGAAGCTTTTGAAACTTTTCTCAAAATAAGAAAAATTTATAATTCTATATTATCTAAAAATTCAAATTCATTTGAACCAAGACAAAGAATGTTTGGAGATACATAGTGATAGAAAATATATATTACAGCAGTATACAAAAACTACATAATTTATACAAAAATAAAAAAATTTCCCCTTCAGAAGTTAATGAAATATTTTTAAAAAGAATAAATAAACATAATAAAGTTCTTAATGCATTTATTGAAGTATACGAAGATGAAAGCAAGGTTTTTACAAAAGATTTAGATATTACAAAAGAATTTAGTATTCTTTCAGGTATCCCCGTTGGACTTAAGGATTTAATTGATTTAAAAAATAAATTTACCACTGCAGGTTCTAAAATATTAAAAGATAATTTAGCAACTAATAACGCAAAAATTACACAAGATTTTATAAATCATAAATCAATTATTTTGGGGAAGACTAACCTTGTAGAATTTGCATTTGGAACTTTAGGTATAAATACTAGTACAGAAACATGTAGAAACCCTTGGGATATAAAAAAAGTACCAGGAGGTTCAAGTTCTGGGTCTGCAGTTTCTGTAAGTGCAGGTCTAACAACATTTGCCATTGGTACTGATACAGGAGGTAGTGTTAGAATGCCTGCATCGTTATGTGGAATAACTGGCTTTAAACCTACTTATGGTGTTGTGTCAAGAAGAGGTGTGTTAGATTTAAGTTGGTCAATGGACCATGTAGGGCCAATGGCCAGGTCAGCAGAAGATTGTCTTAATATCATGAGCGTCATATCAGGTTATGACCCTAAAGATAAATATTCAATCAATTTAGGAAAAAATAGTTTTTTTATAGATAAAACCTTTGATAGAAGAAAAATAAAACTGGGATTACCAAAAAATTATTTTTTTGATGATGTTAATGATGAAATTAAATCTAATGTAATGAATTCAGTAAATAAACTTTCTGATTTAGGGTATCAAATACAAGAAATCGATCTTCCATTTGTTGAAGATGGAAGAAATCTTAATGTTGGAATTTTACTTCCAGAAGCTTTAACAATACATAGTGAATATTTAAATAAATTTAGTCAATATTCACCTACAGTCATAAACAGACTTTTAGGAGGGTTAGGAATAAGCAGTGAGGAATACCTAAGTGCATCAAAAAGTATGTCTGAATTTAATTACAAAATGGCTGAAAAAATGAAAAATATAGATGCTCTAATTACACCCACTGTTCCTGTTTTGACACCCTTAATTTCAGATTCTCTTAGCCCAAACACATATGAGTCAAATTCAATGGGAAAATTTACAGGTGTATTTAATCTAACTGGACAACCGTCAATATCTCTTCCAAGTGGAGTTTCAAGTAAAAATATGCCCATTGGAATGATGCTATCAGGAAAAATGAATGATGATAATAATTTATTAAATATATCTATTGACTGGCAAAATGAAACAGAATATCACAATCATATTCCTAAAGATTTTGAATAATAAATTCATATTATAAAAGGAAATAAAAGTTAAAAATCAGCTTGATTCAATGCTAAATTGATCTTTTCAATAATTTCCTTCGCTGATTCTGGTGTAATTTCTAATGTAATTCTTGATTCTATAGGGTTTAATTTATTATTAAAACTTAGAGTAATTGAATGTTCGCAATCAATGTAATTAGAATGATCGTAGAATACATCACAAGAGTCAATTGGTATCCAAGCTGAGGAATTCTTTCCTGCTCCTTTTATATTAGCTTTTTCAGAAATCATAGTACACATATTAACTCCTTAATTTTTCTTCTGAAAACTTAAAAATTTTATCCCAAGCATCAACAGATTGTTGTTGACGATAAATAGGTCTGTCATAATAAATAAATCCATGCCCTGCTCCATCATATCTATGAAAAGTATAATCTTTCTTGTTTTCTTTTAGAAGAGCTTCATGTTTATTAACTTGTTCTGGAGGAGGTGAAACATCATCATTTCCAAAAATTCCAAGTAAAGGAGCGGATAAAGAACTTGTAAGAGTAATAGGAGAAATTGGTTGCTTTTCTGATAGAGAATTATCATCCATAATTATATTACCACCCCAACATTCTATAACAGCATCAAAATTATCTACTTTACATGCAGCTAAAAAAGCATGTCTACCACCAGAACAGGTTCCAAATATTCCTACTTTTTGATTTGAAATAGAAAGTGATCTTAAATAATCAGATGCGCCTATTAGATCATCTATAGCTTGGCTATCGGATATTCCTCCTAAAGATCTAACTTGAGATGCAACATCATCAGGTGAACCATTTCCTTCTCTGAAATATAAATCAGGAGTTATAGCTATATAACCATGGTGAGTAAATTTTCTAGTAAATTCTTTATAAAGTTCATCCCATCCAGGTAAATGGTGTACTAAAACTATTGCCGGAAAAGGACCTTCTCCTAGAGGTTTAGATAAATAGGTATTAATATAATCACCATTATTAGATTTAATAGAAACAGTTTCAGCAATCATTCCCTCATAATCATGAGTTTTATAATTATGCATAAATTCTCCTTAAAAATTTTAAAAATAAAAATTATAAATTATAAATTATGCACAAGCAATATCATCGCCATCCCAACGATTAAATGCGAATTGTTCTTCCTTGGATAATTTTTCTCTAGTTGAATGCCACAGATCATTCCAAGTCTCTGCATCTTTCAAAATTTGTTCAGGATTTTCTAGGCTTCTAGCTACGAAACCAGGAAAGATATCTCTCCCTGTTGGTTGACCAATAGGTTGATATCTCAGGTCAAAACTCCATCTAATAACATCACTAATATTTGGTAAAGCAGAGTGTACTGTTTTTTTTGTAAAAAAAAGAGCATCTCCTTTTTTCATAGGAACAGCCATAGCATTTTGGTCTTCAAATTCTGAAGTAGGGATAGATAATCCAAACGCACCATTCAGAATAGATTCTTTTTTTCCACTAGTAGGATTAAATCCAGGACAGTGTGTGAGTACTTTACCTACATGACTACCTGGAACAACTTGCAAACAACCATTTTCTTCATTAGCATCCATAAGTGGGAACCAAACAGTTAACATATTTGTGTTATCCACTTCTTCTGTTGCAACACCAGCATCTTGATGCCAAGGAGTAGTTCCAAATTTCATGCGTCCATTTTCATCAAGAGGTGCATGTTTATCGGGGACTTTAATTCGAACATGTTGAATAGGATTAGAGAAAATTTCTTTTCCTATAATAGATTCAACAGCATCAAGCAAAGAATCATGTGTTAAAGCGTTAAAAATTGCTGGTCCTGTCCAAAAAGGAGTATCTTTTTTAATTCCTGATTGAGGAAGCGAAAAGTCAAAAAATTGATTATAATTTTCACCTGAATCTGAATAGATTTTTGTTATTCTTTCTCCAAATGGTAAATCTTCATATTTTGATGATATTGTCCCCTTTGCATATAATTCATCTGCAAGATTATTTAAAACTCCATGATATTCTTCGATTACTGGATCTATGATTTTAACAGGATCAATTAGATTTTCTACTTTTAAAAACCCAAATTCTTCAAAATGATTTAATTGTTCAATAGTTAAATTTCCCAATATATTCTCCTAGTATTTTTTTTTATTATACAAAAAACAAAAATTTTGTACATAGTTTATTTTAATCATAAAACCCAATCTGGAATAGTATCTAATTGATATAAATTTTTAATATTTTTATGATTAAGAATTTCATTCGTTTTTCCTACGTTTTGAATTTGACCCTCAGAAACCATAAAACATCGTTTAGTGGATTGTTTAATAAAATTCAAATCATGAGAAGTTATTATTAAAGATGTTCCAAAAGAAATAATATCTTTTATAACATCTAATATTAATATTTTATTAGATAAATCTAAATTAGATGTTGGTTCATCAAGTAGTATATATTTAGGTTCTTGAACTAATGCTCTAGCAAACCTAACTTTTTGTTTTTCTCCAGATGAAAGATTATCAGTATGAATTTTCCTTAATGAATCTAATGATAAAAGTTCAATTATCTTATCTATTATTTTTTTATCATTTTTATTCATAAATCCAAATCTGTTAAGATAAGGATATCTACCCATTTCGATAACTTCTTCAACAGAAAATCCAAAAGTAGGTTCATAATCTTGTGAAACAAAGGCAAATAATTTAGCTAAATCATTTGTTGAATACATTTTTATGCTTTTTTTATTAACATCTATCTTTCCATGATCAATTTTCAATAGACCTGAAAAAATTTTTAAAAGAGTAGTTTTTCCAGATCCATTAGGCCCTAAAAAACCAGTACTTTGAGAATTTATATCTAAAGAAATATTTGAAAGTACTTTTTTTTTATCAAAGTAAAAATCAACTTTACTTAAGTTAATACTCATTTAGAAATCTCCAAAATTTTCAATATTTTCAATATCTAGTAATATTTTTACTAGTTCTTCTGATCCTTTAATATTCCAATATGATAATGTACTCCATAAATTAGAATTAACTAAATAAACATTTTTATTATTTATTGCGTCTATTGAAGAAAGTGTTTCATCTAAAAATAGTTGTTCATAAAAATCCTTTCCTCCCCAATTCACTGATTGTGTAATTATAATTATTTCGGGATTCATAGAAATCAGAAGTTCTTTTTCAATTGTAGTATTCGATTCTAGGTTATTTTCTGCTGCTAAATTTGTTGCACCAGCTAATCTAATTATAGAATCCTCAGTAGATCCTATTCCAGATGCCCAATAAGCATCCCACCATGAAAGAGTTAAAACTCTTTTGTTAACTTTTTCATCATTATTTACTAAATCATTTAGAATTTTTACCTTATTATCAATATTATTAATTAATAATTCAGCTGATTTTAAGTTTCCTGTTATATAAGCCATCAACCAAATATCATTTTTTCTACCTTCAAGATCATTATTTAATGGTGTTTGTACAACAATTATGCCAATATCTTCAAGAGTATCTATTAAATCAACAGAAGCATAAGAATCTGCAAAAACTAAATCTGGTTCTAAAGCTATTATTGATTCAGGATCATTTGTTATAGTAGGTAACCCTTTAGCTTTATCAAATATATTACTTCCTTCTTCTTGAGCAAAAGTCGTTGTACCTACAATTTGATCATTTGAACTAATACCAAATAAAACTTCGTCATGACCTAATGAAATAGTAAGTAATTTATCAGGTTTTTTAGGAATGATTATTTCTTTACCATTTATTGTGATTATTCTTGGCCAAGATAAGTTTTTAGGATCCAAAATACTTTCAATTTCTGATAAATAATTTGTATATATATTTTTAGAAATTATTTCTATTTGTTTTTCAGAATTTAATACACTTATATCTTGATCAACATTATTTCCACAACCAAATGTAAATAAAAAAACCGATAAAGCTATTATTAAATTAATATTAAAATTTTTCATAAATACTTTCATTAATTACTCCTTTTTACTAAATTATTTTTGAAAATTAAAAAAATGAAAAAAGGTCCACCTATAAGACTCATTAAAACTCCAACTCTCAAATCTGTTGAAGAGAAGACAATTCTTGTAACAAAATCCATAAGAACTACAGAAAATCCTCCCATAATAGCCGAAAGAGGTAAAACTAAACGATTATCGTTACCTATCATCAATCTGACAATATGAGGAATTACTAAACCAACAAATGCTAAAATACCACTGACAGAAACTGCAGCAGAAGTTGCTAAAGAAGTAAATAATAAACATAATAAAAGGGTTCTATTTACGTTAATTCCTAGTGAAGATGCATATTCATCTCCAATCATAATTAAATTAATTTCTTTAGATTTAAATACAAGAAATAACATTGATATTAAAATTATGGGAACACTTATATATAAATGTTCCCATCTTGTAGATTCAAAACCACCTATTAACCAATAAAATATTGATCTCATTTGAAAAGGGTTTTCACTTAAATATACTGACAAAGTAATCAAAGCATTAAAGAATGATCCAATTGCTATACCTGATAATAAGAGAATTGAACTAGATTTTCTTCCTGTAAAAATAAAAATTATATAAACAATAATTGATGAAAATAAGCCACCAATAAAAGAAAATATAGGTATTACAAGCAGATGCAGTGTGTGTATAGCAAAAGCTATGGGAATAACTGCACCCAATGCAGCGCCTGCTGAAACTCCTAAAATTGATGGATCTGCTAAAGGATTTCTAAATATTCCTTGCATAACAGCACCAGAAATAGAAAGAGCTAAGCCAACAAAAAAAGATAATAAAATTCTAGGTAGTCTAATATCATAAACTACAGACTCATTTATTGATTGAGAAAAACTGGGATTAAAAAGAATTGAAAAAACTTCATGAACAGGTATTTCAATAACACCTTTTGATAATGAAATAGCAGAAATTATTAAAGATAAGAAAAAAAAGATTATTAAATAAATAAAAAGTAAATTCTTTTTTTCTAAAATTTTGAAACTATTTCTCATTAATTAAATTCATTCTTAAATTAGAGTAATGAGAAATCCTCATACTCTTAACGCGAAGAGCTTGAATATTTCCTAACAGGCAGGTCTCCTGACTTATGATTTCTCATTTACAGTGGCGCGACCGCGACGGATTTACACCGTCTTCCCTATTCTCTCAATAATGAGCACCTGATAGGATATAAATATAATAACTTATATCCACTCATATGAAAACATTTTTTAGATATTATTCTATTCTTTTACTTATATTGATATTTTCATGTACAGAAAGTATTGATGTCTTTCAAAATGGTATTAAATCAGATGTTATATATTGGGATGAAATTTACACAGTTTCAGTTAAAGTTCCTAGATATTCTGCTTGTTGGATAATAACAGAAACAGAAAATTTAGATTACTTTTCAGGAGCTATAATTAGTAATGATACTACTGCTCATATCAATAAAGGTGAGTTTATAAGTACTCTTGATTATTTAAATTTTGACCTCACATTAAAAAAAGAGTTTGCTCTAAATCTTCCTGAAAAAGCAAAAATAACGATCGATATTAATTGTAATAATGATCAATTTATGTTTAAAAAAACCTATGATATTTTAAATTAATTTAATAAAATAAAAACATGACACAAAAAAATAATTTTTATTCAGTACTAAAAAATTACCAAATAAGAAATAATTATAAAAAAATAAATGAACCAACTATAATGCTTAATAATGATGAGAATTTAGAAAAAATATTGAAATTTGTAATAATACCCACAGCAGGATTTGTTTCTCTTATAATGACAGGTGTATTATTATTTGCTCTATGGTTAATTTATCATGCTCTTGCTACATACAACCCAACAATTTGGGATATGCTAGGATCAAAAGCTCTCTAATTTAATAAGTTGTAAAGTATAAATGCCCACTATAATAAGCCACTCATTAATAGGTATTTTTGCAAGTAGAATTTTTAGAATAAACCATAAACCTAAATTTTGGATTTTGTCATTTATTTGTACTGCATTACCTGATGCTGATATGATTGGTTATTATCTAGGAATACCATATAATCATTTATTTGGACACAGAGGGATAAGTCATTCAATGTTTTTTGCTTTATTATTAGGTTTTTTAGTTTATTTTTTATTTTTTAGACAGGAAAAATTATCTAAAATTAATTCCTTTATGATTTTTATATATTTCTCGTTTGTTACTATGTCTCATGGATTTTTAGATGCACTTACTAATGCAAGCTATGGAATACCATTTTTTGCTCCATTTGATAACACTAGATATTTATTCCCTTATAGGCCAATAAATGCACCTTCATTAGATATTCAATATTTTTTTAAAGAGCAATTTTTTGAAATTATGATAGGTGAAATTATTTTAATTTCAATTCCTATATTTGTTCTTTTATTAACAAAATTTATATTGAAAAAATTAGATAAAATATAAAGTATTTAGCATGGTTGTGCTATCGCAAGAAAACAATAGCACTTAGTGTATTTATATATTAACCATGACCTTAAATCATAATTACACAGAGAAAGTTCTTAAACCATCAGTTTCTTAGTTCAAATGTCAAGTCTATGCAATGTATCGACATGGTCACCCTTATTAATAACCTATATCTATATTTAGATTAAATGATGCATCGTACATAAGCGACATTAAAGATTAAATTAGCTTGATACAAAGAGATCATAACTATTTTTTAATCTAATGAAAACTGAAAATAGAATTATTACAATTGTTGGTCCACATGCAGGTGAAAGTGTGGATAGAATTTTTTCTATCATTTTTAAGATTGATTTTGACTTAAAGTAAGTTAACCAATGGCATAAAACTTATAGTCTGGAATTACCTTAACACATATTTATCAAACATTAAACATTGAAAAAAAAAAAATATAAAGTATAAAGTTTTTAATGAAAAAGAATTTTACATTGATTATTTGCTGTTATAAGGATAGTTTTGTGTGAGGTTTTTTAAATTATAAAAAAAACATAAAAGCCTCAAATAAGAGGCTTTTTTTTTAAGGAGATTTCAATGAAATCAAATCCAAAAATTAAAATAAAAAAAATAAACCATGTTGGTATATCAATTAGTGATCGAACAAAGTCTCTCAAGTTATACAAAGACTTATTAGGATTGAAAATTATTCCTTCCATGATAGAACAAGATAATATTATTTGGACAAAAACAAGAGATGGAACTATGGTACATTTAGTTGAACCTAATACTGAAAACGGTATAATACTTCCAGATTTCCACGTTGCTTTTGAAGTAGAAAATTTTGATGAAACTGTAGAAATATTAAAAAAATCTGATTATGAAATAGTGATTGAGCCTGGAGAAAGAATGGATGGCCAGAAATTTATTTATATTTCGGATGAAGATAACAATTTGATTGAATTTACAACAAATAGTAATTTAAAACATACTGATAGAACAACAGATGAATTAGGTTACTCTAAAAATAGAGATATATAAATAAAGAGGATTGGTAAATGATAGTTGGAGACGGTGAATTTAGATATGAAGTTGAAGAAAATTGGCCTAAAAAGATTCCTGAATATTGGAATTTAGGTCAATGCGCAGATATTGATGTAGATGTTGATGATAATATTTGGGTTTTTTCTAGAAATTTACATCCTGTAACAAAATGGTCAAATAATGGAGAATTTCTTGGATCATGGGGAAATTTAGGATATCAAAAAGGCGAATTTAGAGTCCCTCATGGACTAAACATAGATTCTGAAGGTTATATATGGTTAACTGATCATCAAACTCATCAAGTAACAAAACATAAACCCAACGGAGAATGTTTACTTGAACTGGGAGAATTTGGTGTTGCAAAAACAACTTTGACAACTGATGGATCTCAAGGATTACCATTTAATATGCCCACAGGTTCAGCTATAGGACCCGATGGTAAAATATTTGTTACTGATGGATATGGTAATCGAAGAGTTCACAGATTTTCCAAAAAAGGTGAGTATGAGTTATCTTGGGGTGAGCCAGGTACTGGAGACGGACAATTTTCAATTGTTCATCAATTGGATATTTCTAAAGATTCAAGAGTTTTCGTTTGTGACAGAGAAAATAACAGGATTCAGGTTTTCTCTACAGAAGGGAAATTTTTAGATATAT
>TARA_B110000438_G_scaffold107315_1_pt1 | contig 18380 bp, 15 predicted proteins | sample TARA_B110000438 | Tara Oceans TARA_B110000438 (sample SAMEA4398413) | marine metagenome | biome: Polar Biome; feature: [MES] marine water layer (ENVO:01000295) within the mesopelagic zone...; material: water (ENVO:00002006), including particulate matter (ENVO:01000060) such... | reverse complement strand
CAGTTAAGGTTGAAATGGTTGAAGAGTTGCATGGTATTTTTTCTCGGGCTAAATCTGCCGTGGTTGCTAACTACCAAGGTATAGACGCCGAGGGGATAACCGCGTTACGTGTTTATATGAGAAGTCGATCGGTGGATTTTCGTGTTGTAAAAAACACCTTGGCTCGTAGGGCAGTAAAAGATACTACCCTTGAGGTTTTGGGTGAAGATTTTAAGGGGCCGGTCTCTATTTTGGTTGGTTTTGATGATGTGGTTGCTCCTGCAAAAGCACTGGCTGATTTTGTTAAGTCGGGTGCTGCTAGGTCTCCAGAAGTTATTTGTGGAGTCATTGAAGGTAAAAAGGTATCTCCGGCGGAAGTGCAAGCTCTTGCGGAATTGCCTACGCGGGATGAGTTGATTTCGCAGATGTTGTCAGTTTTTCAGGGTCCGACAACTAACTTTGCTGGAGTGTTTTCATCCTTGTTGCGTAAGCTTGTCGGTACACTTGACGCAGTTCGAGAAAAAAAATAAACAGGGTGAGCGGCTTTAACTTCTCTGTAATGTATTGCATTGAGGTTGGGGGAGGTTCTGGGAATTTATAATTTATTTGAATTAAGTTTAGGAAATTTACTTATCGAAAGGAGGTCGTAATGGCCGTTGTAAAAGAAGATGTTGTCTCCTTTATTGACAATATGACTGTGTTGGAAATGTCGGAGTTCGTTAAAGAATTAGAGGAGAAGTATGGGGTTACTGCTGCTGCGCCAACTATTGCTGTTGCTGCTGCACCTGGTGCCGTGGCTGGTGGTGGAGAGGAGAAAACCGAGTTTGATGTTGTTCTTACTGCGGTTGGAGACAAGAAGATTCAGGTGATTAAAGAGGTGCGCGCTATAACAGGCTTAGGCTTAAAAGATGCTAAGGATTTGGTTGAAGGCGCACCAAAACCGATCAAAGAAGGTGTTAAAAAAGAAGAGGCTGATGAGATTAAGGCTAAGATCGAGACTGCTGGCGGGTCCGTGGAGGTGAAGTAGTTTTTTTTTGAGGTTGTTGGTTTTTTTTAGTGATCCCTTTAAAATAAGGTCTTAAATAAGTATGTCGAAGATTATTTCCGAGGAGCGTTCTGGCGGAGGTTTGCGGACTAGGCAGAATTTCGCGACAATACCTCAAGTGATAGATATTCCAAATTTAATCGAGATTCAAAAAAAATCATTTGAATCTTTTATGCAGCGTACAGTTGCTCATAAACATAGGAATTTAAAAGGCTTGGAGGAGGTTTTTCATGATGTTTTTCCGATTTCTGACATTAATATCACCGCCCAGATTGAGTATGTGGGGATTGAGGTTGGGGCTTGGGAATGTGGTTGTGGGGACTATGCTGAGTTGGGTGGCCCTGGTGAAATTTGCGGTAAATGTGACCAGGAAGTTCTCTATAAAGAAAAGCACCCGCTTAGTGAGTGTAGGCAGAAGGGCCTAACGTACTCGGATCCTTTGAGAATGGTGGTGCGTTTGGTGTTGTTTGATCGAGAGTCTATTGATGTTAGTGCTAAAACGATAGAGGGTTTGTTGGGTAAATATGTTGTAGAGGATCTTAGGAGTCCTGCTACAGGCAAAGTGCTATTTCCTGCCCGTACTGAAATTACCCCTGAGGTAATTAAGGTGATTAAGGAGCAAAAAGTTACTCAGATAGTGAGCAATGTTGTTCGGGAGGTAAAGGAGCAGAAGATATTTTTGGGCGAAATGCCAATGATGAGTTCTAACGGCACGTTTATGATAAATGGTGTTGAGCGAGTTGTTGTTAGTCAGATGCATCGTTCCCCGGGGGCATTTTTTTCGCACGATAAGGGGAAGTCTCACGCAAGTGGAAAAATTCTTTATTCTGCTAGAATTATCCCAGACCGCGGTTCTTGGATTGACTTCGAATTTGATATTAAAGATATCCTTCATGTGAAAATTGATCGACGAAGAAAACTTCCCGCGACAATCCTTTTGCAAGCTTTTGGCATGGAGGTAAAGGAAATTCTTGAAACATTTTATGAAATTGAAACGATTAGTATCTCTGGTAAAGATAAGCGAGTTTTTATTCCGAGTAAGAGTTTGTTGGTGGGGCATAAGGTATTAGAGGATATTGTTGACCCTAAAACAGACGAAATTATTATAAAGGCAAATAAAAAAGTTGTTCCTCCTGTTATGCGGAAGTTGAGCCGTATGCAGAAGTCTGTGAAGGTTGAGATAGATTCTGAAAATTTGATAGGTAGTTATTTGTTTGATGAGATTGTGGATGAGGAGACGGGAGAAGTATTTGCAGAAACAAATCAAGTTATAACGGAAGAGCTTTTAGCGTTTATTTTTAAAAATGGAATAAAGAATATTACAATTCTTCGCGTGGACGAAGAGCTGCTTGATACTGTTATAAGGGATACGTTGGCAGTCGCTAAAGTTGATAACCAGATAGACGCAATAAGGGAAATATATAAGCGTCTCCGTCCAGGGGACCCTCCAACGCCTGAAATAGCAAAGTCGCTATTTTGGAATCTGTTTTTTAACCCTAAGAGATATAATCTTTCTGTTGTGGGTCGCATGAAGCTTAATCAGAAGTTTGGGCTTGATATCCCGATCGAGAATCGACTGTTGACTATAGGGGATTTAAAAGAGGTGATGAAATTCCTGGTTGGCTTGAGGAATGGAGTTGGTTCAATAGATGATATTGATCATTTGGGAAACCGAAGAGTGCGAGCTGTGGGTGAGTCACTTGAAAACCAATTTAGAGTGGGGCTTGTTAGAATGGAAAGAGCGATTGTGGAGCGTATGACCATTCAGGATTTAGATGTTTCAATGCCGCACGATCTTGTTAATTCAAAGCCAGTTATTGCGGTAATGAAAGAGTTTTTTGGAAGTAGTCAGTTGTCCCAATTCATGGATCAAACTAACCCTCTGTCTGAGGTGACTCATAAGCGTAGACTGAGTGCGCTCGGCCCTGGTGGTTTGACGAGAGAGCGCGCTGGGTTTGAGGTGCGGGATGTGCATCCAACTCACTATGGACGTGTATGTCCTATCGAAACCCCAGAAGGGCCTAATATTGGTCTTATTGCATCATTGAGCACGTATGCCAGAGTTAATGAGTATGGATTTGTTGAAACTCCTTATAGGAAAGTTGAAAATGGATCGGCGTTAGATGATGTGGAGTTTCATACAGCAATGGTCGAAGACGACTATGTTATTGCGCAGGCGAATGTATCTCTAGATGAGAATAATAAGTTTCGTGATCAGGTTGTGTCCGCTCGTCAGGGAGGTGATTTTCTTCTATCTCCAAGTAATAAAGTTAACTATATGGATATTTCGCCAAAGCAGCTTATAAGTGTTGCTGCTTCGTTAATTCCTTTTTTAGAGAACGACGATGCGAATCGGGCGTTAATGGGTTCTAATATGCAACGGCAAGCAGTTCCATTGGTACAACCGAAGGCTCCTTTTGTTGGGACAGGTATGGAGGCAATTGTGGCGAGGGACTCTGGAGCTGTTATTATTGCGGAAAATGCTGGAGAAGTTATTAGTGCTGACTCAACGCGGATTGTTGTTCGAAATGATGTTAAGAAAACATCTGATAAAAAAATAGAAGGCGGGGATTATCTTGATTCGGCAGTTAGTATCTACACTTTGGCTAAATTTCAAAGGTCGAACCAGAATACCTGTGTCAATCAAAAGCCTCTCGTGTCTTCTGGGCAAAAAATTAAAAAAGGTGAAGTGATAGCTGACGGCCCATCTACTGAGTTGGGGGAGCTTGCTTTGGGGCGTAATGTTTTGGTCGCGTTTATGCCTTGGGATGGTTACAACTTTGAGGATGCGATAATTGTCAGTGAAAAGCTCGTTAAAGAGGATGTGTATACATCAATTCATATAGAAGAATATTATATTGAGGCGCGAGATACTAAGCAGGGTAGGGAGGAAATCACTAGAGATATATCAAATGTTGGAGAGGATGCGCTCAAAGATCTTGATGAAAGTGGGATTATTCGCGTGGGAGCATCGATTAAGCCGGGCGATATTCTAGTGGGTAAAATTACACCAAAGGGTGAAATTCAGTTGAGTCCTGAGGAAAAACTTCTTAAGGCAATTTTTGGAGAAAAGGCAGGAGATGTGCGCGATACTTCTTTGAGGGTTCCGCCAGGTATCCGTGGAACTGTGATTGATGTAAAGGTTTTTTCTCGAAAAGGCATTGATAAGGACTCTCGAACTGTTCTGATTGAAGAGGAGGAGTCTGCTCGGACTCTAAAAGACTTTGAGGATGAAATTGAGATTATTAAAAGTGAAACAGCGAAACGAATGCGCTCTCTTTTGTCTGGAGGGATAATAAGTAAGTCGTTGAAAGTAGGACGTCGGGAATTTAAGAAGGGGGAGGTTCTTGATGGTGTTTTGCTTGAGAATTTGAGTATTAAGGATCTGACGCAGCTTCCTGTGAAGAGTGTTGACTTGAAAGAGCTTCAGGGATTGGAAGAAGGTTGTAAAAAGCGTGTGGGTGCTCTAAAGGCTCAGATAAAAGATAAGGCTGAGCAGTTACAAAAGGGAAATGATTTAGCGCCTGGTGTGCTTAAATTGGTTAAAGTATTTTTGGCTATGAAGCGTAAGTTGCAGGTTGGTGATAAGATGGCCGGCCGGCATGGAAACAAGGGTGTTGTTTCGAATATTGTTCCTGAAGAAGATATGCCATACATGGAGGATGGAACTACTGTTGAAATTATACTAAATCCCCTAGGTGTCCCGTCTCGTATGAATGTAGGACAGATTCTAGAGACAAATTTGGGGATGGCTGCGAAAGCAGTTGGTAGGCATATGGCGACACCTGTTTTTGATGGAGCGAAAGAGGAAGATGTTCGTGAGCTGCTTCGTGGGACAAAGTATTCTCCTACAGGCGAAGAGCGGCTTACTGACGGTCGTACGGGAAAATTATTCCGCCAAAAGGTAATGGTTGGTTATATATATATATTAAAACTTCATCACTTGGTTGATGATAAGATCCACGCTCGCTCGACAGGGCCATACTCTCTCGTGACTCAGCAGCCATTGGGCGGAAAGGCGCAATTCGGTGGACAGAGGCTTGGTGAAATGGAAGTATGGGCGCTGGAGGCTTATGGTGCTGCTTACACTCTTCAGGAAATGCTGACAGTAAAGTCTGATGATTTAGAAGGGCGCAAGCGTATGTATGAGGCTATTGTTAAAGGAGAAACTGCAGCTGAGCCTAGCCTTCCAGAATCTTTTAATGTCTTGGTTAAGGAGTTGCAGAGTTTAGCTATAGATGTTGAGCTTGTTGAATCTGTAAAATAAATTACATCGCTCAGTTTGATTTGGTTAGATTGCTGGTTGAGCTGTTTGATTTTTAGATTTAAATAACTGTTTAGAAGGAGATAATCTTAGTGGATAGTTTTACTTTATTTGATAAGCCAAAGAGCCCAGTCTCTTTTAGTGCGATGAGAGTCCGTCTAGCCTCTCCAGAAAAAATCCGTTCGTGGTCATACGGAGAAGTAAAGAAGCCTGAGACTATAAATTATCGAACCTTTAAGCCGGAACGAGATGGACTGTTTTGCGCTAAAATATTTGGGCCAGTTAAGGACTGGGAGTGTAATTGTGGAAAGTATAAACGCATGAAGCACAAGGGCGTTGTTTGTGAAAAATGCGGTGTCGAGGTTATTCTTTCTAAAGTACGTCGTGAGAGGATGGGGCATATAGAATTAGCAAGTCCGGTTGCTCATATATGGTTTTTTAAAGGACTCCCTAGTCGGATGGGGCACTTGTTGGATATTACCCTCAAGAACCTTGAGCGGATCATTTACTTTGAAAATTACGTCGTTATAGACCCAGGTGATTCAGATTGTAAAGCTGGTGAGATTCTTGATGAGGAACAGATCCGCGAAGTGGAGCTGGAGTTTCCTGATACTTTTAAAGCAATGATTGGGGCTGAGGCTATTGATGAACTATTGAAGTCTATAGACCTTGATGCTGAATCAATTCGCCTTAAAGAGGAGAATCTTACTACAAAATCGATAATGAATAAACGTAAAATTGCCAAGCGGTTGAAGATCATCGAGGCTTTCCGTAAGTCAGGTAATAGGCCTGACTGGATGATACTTAAGGTGATTCCTGTTATTCCGCCAGAATTAAGGCCATTGGTTCCACTGGATGGCGGTCGATTTGCAACGTCGGATTTAAATGATCTCTATCGTAGGGTAATTAATCGAAATAATAGATTAAAGCGACTGCAGGAGCTGAAAGCCCCCCAAATTATTGTTCGTAACGAAAAACGAATGTTGCAAGAAGCGGTTGCTGCTTTATTTGACAATGGTCGAAGAGGTAGAACTCTTCGTGGTACAAACAAAAGACCATTAAAGTCACTTAGTGACATGTTGAAAGGTAAGCAAGGTAGATTCCGTCAGAACTTATTGGGAAAGCGAGTCGATTATTCAGGTCGTTCTGTTATTGTTGTTGGGCCACATCTTCAATTTCACCAGTGTGGATTGCCAAAAAAAATGGCTTTAGAATTATTTAAGCCATTTATTTTTAATAAGTTGGAGGAAAAAGGGTATGCCACTACGATCAAGACCGCAAAAAAAATGGTTGAGCAGGAGCGGGCAGAAGTTTGGGAGGTTCTTGAGGAGGTAGTTAAAGGTCATCCAATTTTCTTAAACCGTGCGCCTACTTTGCATCGTTTGGGTTTTCAGGCATTTGAGCCAATTCTTATAGAAGGAAAGGCTATTCAGGTTCACCCTCTTGTGTGTACTGCCTTTAATGCAGACTTTGATGGGGATCAGATGGCAGTTCATGTGCCGCTATCAATGGAAGCCCGGGTAGAAGCTAAGTTGCTTATGTTGTCCTCTAATAATGTTCTTTCGCCTTCTAATGCTAGGCCTATTGCTGTGCCTTCTCAGGATATGGTGCTGGGATGTTACTATATGACTAAGGCTCGTGGTGGTGTGCAGGGAGAGGGAAAGGTGTTTTCTGGCTTAAAGGAAGTTCTCTCAGCTTACGATGCCGACGAATTAGATTTGCAGGCTCAGATTTTGGTGCGAATGAAGGGGAAAATTGTTCAGACGACAACAGGTCGCGTTATTCTTGGTGAAGTTTTGCCAGGTGAAGTAGAATTTTCTTTGGTGAACCAGTTGATGGATAAAAAAGCCCTTTCTGACTTAATTGGGCAGTCTTTTCTGCAGGCGGGAAGTGAAAAAACAGTTACTCTTTTGGATGCAATTAAATCCCTAGGGTTTAAATATGCGACGGAAGCGGGGCTTACTGTCTCGATTGACCATATGCGTATTCCGAAAACTAAGGTAGCTATAGTTGATAAAACTAATGAAGAGGTTCTTAAGGTTTACAAGCAATACCGAGATGGGCTTATTACTAATGGTGAACGTTATAATAAGGTGATTGATATCTGGGCGCATGTTACCGAGAAAGTTTCTGAGGAGATGTTTAATGAGTTGGCAGAAGAAGATAAAAAAATTGGAAGAGGTGAAATTCGGGGGGATTTTAATTCCATTTTTATTATGGCTGATTCTGGCGCTCGTGGCAGCGTTCAGCAGCTTCGGCAGTTAGCTGGAATGCGCGGGTTAATGGCTAAACCGTCAGGTGAAATTATTGAAACCCCTATTACTGCAAATTTTCGTGAGGGATTGTCGGTTCTTCAGTATTTTATTTCAACTCATGGAGCTCGTAAAGGTCTCGCAGATACTGCGCTAAAAACAGCCAACTCTGGTTATCTGACTAGGCGACTTGTCGATGTGGCTCAGGACATAATTATTCAAGAGGAGGACTGCGGAACTCTTAAGGGGGTCACTGTGACTTCTCTAGTGGATGCTGGGGAAATCATTCAGCCTCTAGGTGAGCGTATCCTTGGGCGAACTACTTTAGAGGATGTTATAGATCCTTTTGATGCAAAGGTGATAGTTAAGGCTAATTCTTTAATAGATGAAGATATTGTAAATGCTGTTGAAAACTCGGGTATTGCGTCTATTAAAATAAGGTCTAATCTTACCTGTGAGTCGACACAGGGATTGTGTGTTAAGTGTTACGGGCGCAATATGTCGACTTTAAAATGGGTGGAGATTGGTGAGCCGATAGGGGTTATTGCTGCTCAATCTATTGGTGAGCCGGGGACTCAGTTAACAATGCGTACTTTTCATATTGGTGGAACCGCTAGTCGTGTAGTTGAGCAAACCACGCTGCAGGTAAAAAAAATGGGTGTGGTTAAATATTCTGGATTGCGTACCGTTAAAAACCAGCGCAATGAAAATATTGTAATGAATCGTAATGGAGCAATTATTATTTTAGATGAAGGTGGTCGAGAGATAGAAAAATATGCCATCGTTTATGCCGCAAATCTCAAAGTGAGTGATGGGCAGGAGGTTCAACCTGGTCAAACCCTTGTGGAGTGGGATCCTTATACTGACTCTATTCTTACAGAAGTTGAGGGGAAGGTTGCGTTTGGGGATATTGTAGAGGGTGTGACGATGAAGGAAGATTTTGATGAGATAACAGGGTTGTCTACTAAGATAATCATTAGTCATAGGGACGAAAAAAAACAACCGCGAGTTTCTATTAAAGATTCTGAGGGAGAAACTCTTCGACGTTATCTATTGCCAGCGGGGGCACATATATCTGTTTCCGAGGGTGATTATTTGTCTGCAGGAGATTTGGTGGTTAAGATACCTAGGGAGACTGCTAAGACTAAGGACATTACAGGCGGTTTACCTCGCGTTGCTGAACTTTTTGAAGCTCGTAAGCCTCATGAACAAGCGACTATTTCAGAGATTTCCGGCAAGATTAAGTTTGGTGGATTTGTTAAGGGAATGAGGCAGGTATTGGTTGTGAATGATTCAGGTGAAGAACGCGAATATCTTATTCCTCGTGGGAAACACATCAATGTTCATGAAGGAGATGAAGTTATTCCCGGTGAGGCCCTGATGGATGGAGCGAGTAATCCGCATGATATTCTAAGAGTGCTTGGTGAGAATAAACTGCAATACTATCTCGTTAATGAAGTCCAGGAGGTTTATCGTTTGCAGGGTGTGACTATCAACGATAAGCACATAGAGGTTATTGTTAGGCAGATGTTGCGGCATTTAATTGTTGAAGAACCTGGCGATACTCATTTTTTACTTGGGGAGCAGGTAACTAAGAAGATTTTTAATAAAACTAATCAAGAGATGATTAAAAATAAGAAAAAACCTGCTAAGGGTGCCCCAGTTTTGCTTGGTATAACTAAGTCATCTCTTAGTACTGAAAGTTTTATTTCAGCTGCTTCATTTCAGGAGACGACACGTGTTTTAACTGAGGTCAGTGTGAGCGGGAAGCAGGACAATTTAGTCGGATTAAAGGAAAATGTTATTATGGGGAAATTAATTCCTGCGGGCACTGGTTGTAAGGAGTATGCTGGAATTCGAATTGAAGAACCTAGTACGACAGAAGGACAGGAAGAGGTAAGTTCTGAAGAAGCTGTGCTCGCTGTTGATTAAGGTAAATTTTTTCAAACGTATTTTTATCTTGACTCCATAGAGAACAGTGCTAAAATTACCCACTTTTCATATCCAATTTATATTAATTTTTAAGTCCTTGAAGTAGAGGATTTTTCCCTAAAGTAGGTCGTTTTTCAATGACTTACCTTTATGGTGGAGTGATTTTTTTGCCAACAATAAATCAGCTTGTTAGATCTGGGCGTAAATCCCCAATTGTAAAGTCAAAGAGTGCGGCGCTAAAGTCTTGCCCTCAGAAGAGGGGTGTTTGTGTTCGTGTTTACACTTCGACTCCCAAAAAACCTAACTCAGCTCTACGAAAAGTAGCTCGTGTGAGGTTGACTAATGGTATGGAAGTAACCACCTATATTCCAGGTATTGGTCATAACTTGCAGGAGCATTCTATTGTAATGATCCGAGGTGGGCGTGTTAAGGATCTCCCGGGTGTTCGCTATCATGTGGTTAGGGGACTTCTGGATACTCTTGGGGTAGAAGGGCGAATGCAGAGTCGGTCTAAGTACGGAACGAAGCGTCCTAAAAAGGAAAAGAAATAGTCAATGGCTCGAAGAAGAGAAGCAGTAAAAAGAAAGATTTTACCGGATCCTAAGTTCGACGATCTATTAGTAGCCCGCTTTATTAATAACCTTCTGAAGCAGGGTAAAAAGAGTGTCGCGGAAGGGATTTTCTATGGAGCTCTAGATGCTGTGGGTGAAAAAACCAACGAAGATCCAATTAAGGTATTCAAGAAAGCGGTAGATAATGTATCTCCGCATTTGGAGGTTAAGTCTCGCAGGGTTGGTGGGGCTACTTATCAGGTGCCAATAGAAGTTAGGGATGGTCGTCGAATAGCTCTTAGTATACGGTGGATAATTCAGAATGCTAGGGCTAGGTCGGGGCGTTCGATGTCCGAGAAGCTTACAGGGGAATTAATTGATGCCTATAATAATGCTGGGGGATCAATTAAAAAGAAAGAGGATGTTCATAGAATGGCAGAAGCTAATAAGGCATTCGCGCATTATAGGTGGTAGGTAAAATAAGATTATGGCTGACAAACTAGATCTCAATAAAGTTAGAAATATTGGAATTATTGCGCATATTGATGCGGGTAAGACCACGACTACAGAAAGAATTTTATATTATACCGGCCGCAGTCATAAGATTGGAGAGGTTCATGATGGAAACGCTACGATGGATTGGATGGAGCAGGAACAGGAGAGGGGAATAACTATCACTTCCGCCGCGACTACCTGTTATTGGCAAGATCATCAGGTTAATGTTATTGATACACCTGGCCATGTTGATTTTACTGCAGAAGTGGAGAGATCGCTTCGGGTTCTGGACGGAGCTGTTGGTGTTTTTTGCGCAGTTGGTGGTGTTGAGCCTCAATCTGAAACAGTATGGAGGCAGGCTACTAAGTACAATGTTCCTAGGATTGGATTCGTTAATAAAATGGACCGTGCTGGAGCCGATTTTTTAAATTGCGTTGGGCAAATGGAAGAAAGGCTTAAGGCTAATCCTGTGCCTTTGCAGCTGCCTATTGGAGCAGAGGCTGATTTTATCGGTATTATTGATCTGATATCAATGAAGGCAAATATCTATGACGAGAAATCGGAAAACGGAGAAAAATTTGATGTTGTGGATATCCCTGAAGACTGTAGGGAGTTAGCTGAGAAGTATAGAGAAAAAATGATAGAGGCTGCAGCTGATGTGGACGATTCTATTATGGAAAAATTTTTAGCAGGGGAAGAGGTTTCGTCTGAGGAAATAACCGTGGCGATACGTAAAGCGGCAATAGAGCTTAAAATAACTCCTATTTTATGTGGTGCGTCATTTAAAAATAAGGGAGTTCAGCAGCTTCTAGATGCTGTTGTGACCATACTGCCATCCCCGTTAGATGTGCCGTCAATTCTGGGTGCTCATCCTGATACTAAGAAAGAAATTATTAGAAAATCTGAAAATAGTGAGCCTCTATCTGCTTTGGCATTTAAGATAATGACTGACCCTTTTGTTGGTCAACTGACTTTTGTGAGGGTTTATTCGGGCGAGTTGAAGAGCGGGTCATATGTGTACAACTCCACCTCTGATCAACGTGAGCGTGTTGGGCGGTTACTTAGAATGCATTCTAATAAGAGAGAAGAGATCACTTCTGTGGGAGCGGGCGATATTGGTGCTGTTATTGGGCTTAAAAAAACGTATACGGGGGATACTCTTTGTTTGCAAGAAGAGCCGGTAATTCTTGAGTCGATAGTTTTTCCTGAGCCTGTTATTTCTGTTGCTATAGAGCCTAAAACTAAAGCAGAGCAAGATAAACTATCAGACGCTATGGTAAAATTGCTGCAAGAAGATCCAACATTTAGGGTTAAGGTTGACGCTGAGACAAATCAGACGGTAATTTCCGGTATGGGTGAATTGCATTTGGATATTTTGGTAGATCGGATGCGACGTGAATTTTCCCTGGATGTGAATGTTTCCCAGCCGCAGGTTGCTTATAAAGAGACTATAAGAAAATCAGTTGAGCATAAGCTTAGATATGCTAAGCAGTCTGGTGGGCGAGGTCAGTTTGCTGAGTTGGAGATTAAGGTTGAGCCGAGCGAAGCCGGGGTTCCTTTTAAGTTTATTAATAAAATCACTGGGGGTGCGATTCCAAAAGAATTCATTTCTTCTGTTGAAAAAGGTGTTAAAGAGGCTATGGAGCGAGGGGTTCTGTGTGGGTATAAATTGGTAGATGCTCAGGTTACCTTGCAAGATGGTTCGTATCACGAAGTAGATTCCTCTGAGATGGCTTTTAAGATTGCAGCTTCTATGGCTTTTAAAGAGGCTGCTCTTAAGGCGAGTCCGGTTTTGCTGGAGCCGATAATGGATGTGGAGGTAGTTACGCCTGAGGAATTTATGGGAGATGTTATTGGGAATGTGAGCGCTAAGCGCGGCAAGATTAAAGAGATGACGGATAGAGCTGGAGCTAAGGTAATTCGAGCAGAGGTGCCGTTGTCGGGTATGTTTGGTTATTCTACGGACTTGAGGTCCATGAGTCAGGGGAGGGCGAACTTCTCTATGGAGTTTGCGAAGTATGAAGCAGTTCCTTCTGTGATTGCAGAGGAGTTGATTGCAAAAGCAACTGGAAATAAAAAAGTAGAAGTTGAAGCATAAAAACATAAAACATTCTTGGAGTAAACCCAGATGGCAAAAGAAAAATTTGTCCGCGACAAACCGCATTTAAACGTTGGGACAATTGGTCATGTTGACCACGGTAAGACAACTCTGACGGCTTCAATTAGTGAAGTTCTTTCTAAGAAGGGATTGGCTGAAGGGGTTAAATTTGATCAGATTGACAAGGCTCCTGAGGAAAAAGAACGCGGAATTACTATAGCAATAGCTCATATTGAATATAGTACTGAAGCTAGGCACTACGCGCACGTTGATTGCCCCGGGCATGCTGATTACGTTAAGAATATGATAACGGGTGCAGCGCAGATGGATGGTGCGATTATTGTGGTGAGCGCATCAGATGGTCCTATGCCTCAAACGAGAGAGCATATTCTATTGGCTCGTCAGGTTGGGGTTCCAAAGATTGTCGTGTTTATGAATAAGTGTGACATGGTTGATGATGATGAGTTGTTGGATTTGGTTGAGATGGAAATAAGGGAGCTGCTGACTAAGTATGAGTATCCGGGAGATGATGTTCCAGTTATCCGTGGCAGCGCATTGCAAGCTTTAGAGAACCCAGAGGATGAGGCAAAGGCAAAGCCAATTTGGGATTTAATGGGAGCTTTGGATACCTATTTTCCTGTACCGGATCGTCCTGTTGATAAGGATTTCCTGATGCCAATCGAAGATATATTTTCTATTTCAGGTCGCGGCACAGTTGCGACAGGCCGTATCGAGACTGGTATCGTAAAAGTGGGAGAAGAGGTTGAGATCGTTGGGTTTCGTGAAACCCAAACAACGACAATTACTGGGGTCGAAATGTTTCGAAAGTTGTTAGATGATGGCCAGGCGGGAGACAATGTTGGTCTCTTGCTTCGTGGTACTAAGCGAGAGGACATTGAGCGTGGACAGTGTATCGTTAAGCCTAAGAGTATAACTCCTCATAAGAAATTTAAGGCGGAAATTTATGTTCTTAGTAAGGATGAGGGGGGGCGCCATACTCCATTTTTTACTAAATATCGCCCTCAGTTTTATTTTAGAACAACAGATGTTACGGGGGTTTGTACTCTTCCTACGGGAGTTGAGATGGTTATGCCTGGTGATAACGTAGCTATGGAGATAGAACTGATCACTCCAATTGCGATGGATAAAGGCCTTAAGTTTGCAATACGTGAAGGCGGTCGAACTGTCGGCGCTGGAATAGTGAGTGAGATTGTAGAATAATGAGCGAAAAAATAAAAATCAAGCTTAAGGCTTACGATCACAAATTGCTAGATCAGTCAGTTGGGGAGATTGTGAAGACTGCAAAGCGGACAGGTGCCAATGTTGTGGGCCCAATTCCTCTTCCAACGGCGCGTAATAGGTGGACTGTGCTTAAGTCTCCACACGTGGATAAAAAATCTCGTGAACAGTTTGAGACGCGTACGCATAAGCGGGTTATGGAAATTCATGAACCTACACCTCAGACAGTGGACGCGTTGATGAAGCTTGATCTTTCTGGTGGTGTGGATATTGAAATTAAACTTTAAGATGATTGATTGCGAGATAAGGTAAAATGAAAGCTCTGATTGGTGAAAAAATTGGAATGACGCAAATTTTTTCTAAGGAAGGAAACTGTATTCCTGTAACGGTGCTCCAGATTGACAAGTGTGTTCCTCTTGTTATCCGAACCCAAAAAGAGGATGGATACGATGCTGTGTTGGTGGCTTATGGCACTAAAAAATCAAAGCATACGAATAAACCGGAGCAGGGGTTTTATGACAAGATTAAAGCTCCTCCAGCTAGGCTCCTTGCAGAGTTCCGTGGTCAAGAAATTTCAGAAGAAAAATTAGGTAAACCTTTGAGCGTCGATATGTTTAGTGAGGGCGACAAGGTTAGTGTTCTTGGGGTTTCTAAGGGAAAAGGTTTTGCGGGTGTGATGAAGCGTTGGAGTATGGGTGGAGCGCCTGCATCTCATGGTCATCATGAAATTTATCGCGGTGGTGGGTCAATTGGAATGCATACTTACCCAGGTCGAGTTTTCAGGGGGAAGAAGATGCCGGGGCACATGGGGTCTGAAAAAGTATTTGTTAAGAATTTAAAGGTTGTACGGGTTGATATAGAGAAGAATGTATTGATTGTAAAAGGTGCAGTCCCTGGGGCTCCTGGTGGGATTGTAAGAATTGTTAAGTCTTGATATAGAGAAATATTATGCCGCAATTAGATGTTTTGGATTTGAAAAATAAAAAAGTGGGAGATGTTGAAGCTAATCCCGCGGTATTTGAAGCTAAGATTAATAATCATTTGATGAAGCAGTATGTGGTTTTACAGCGTGCGAGTCGCCGACTTGGAACTGCTTCAACGAAATCAAGTTACGGTCAGCTAAGCGGTAGTGGAAAAAAACCTTGGCGCCAAAAAGGCACAGGTAGGGCAAGGGTCGGAAAAACGAGGTCTGCTCTTTGGCGAGGTGGTTTGACAATTTTTGGACCTACTCCTAGGGATTATAGTTTTAAGATGAATAAGAAAGCACGTAAGCAAGCCTTGAGGTCTGCTCTTACGGAATGTTTGCAGGGAGGTCATATTGCAGTGGTAGATAAGATAATGCTTGAAAATCCTAAGACAAAAGAAGTAGTTCAGGTGATTAAAACATTGGGACTTCCAGTAAAGACTCTTTTTGTTACTGCAGAAAAAAACAAGAACCTGGAGCTTGCTGTTCGTAACCTTCAAACTGTTAATGTTTTGCCAGTTGAAGGTGTAAACGTTTACGATCTGCTTTTACATGAAAAGATTGTGTGTACTTCAGAGGCCGTTAAGAAGTTGGGAGAGAGGCTTGGATGAGAAATGATCACTACAATATTTTAAAAAAGCCTCTAATTACAGAAAAGACTACACAGATGCTTGAAGTGGGTAACTGGGTTGCGTTCCAGGTTCATCCTGACGCGAATAAAATTCAGATAAAAGAAGCTGTGGAAAAGGTTTTTAGTGTAAAGGTTGTGAAGGTTAATACATTGGTTGTACCTGGGAAAATGCGCCGCTTTGGTAAAGTAGTTGGTCGCACAAAGCCATGGAAAAAAGCGATGTTGCGTCTTAAGGTAGGCGATAAAATTGAATTATTTGAAGGGGATGCATCTTAATGCCAGTTAGAAAGTTAAAGCCTCGTACGCCTGGTACTCGCTCTCGGACGATCCCTGGATTTGAGGAAATCACAAAGTCAACACCGGAAAAAGGATTGCTTGATGCGATAGCGCGAACAGGCGGTAGGAATAATCGTGGAAGAATGACTGCAAAACGACGAGGCGGAGGGCATCGCAAGCAGTACCGAATTATAGATTTTAAGAGAAATAAGGACGGTATAGAGGCTAAGGTTGCTAGCGTAGAGTATGATCCTAATCGATCCGCTAATATTGCATTGCTGTTTTATAGTGATGGCGAGAAGCGCTATATTCTTTCTCCTGAGGGGTTGAAGGTAGGTGATAAAGTGGCTTCGGGTGATAAAGCGGAAATTCGAACGGGAAATTCATTACCGATCAAGCTGATTCCTGATGGGACTCTGGTTCATAATATTGAATTGCGTTGTGGTAAAGGGGGGCAGATGATCCGAAGTGCAGGAGCGTCAGCTCAATTGATGGCTAAGGATGGATCGTATGCAACTTTTAAGCTTTCCTCTGGGGAGGTTCGGTTGGTACAGGTAAACTGTAGGGCGACTATAGGTGTTGTGGGAAACTCTGAGCATTCCAACGTCTCTCATGGGAAAGCTGGGAGAACTAGATGGGTAGGACGTCGTCCCAGAGTACGTGCTGTGGCAATGAACCCAGTCGACCACCCGATGGGAGGCGGTGAGGGTAAGTCGTCCGGAGGGCGTCATCCTTGTAGTCCCTGGGGTCAACCCGCTAAGGGGTTTAAGACTAGAAGTCCGCGAAAAAGTAGTAATAAATTTATTTTAAGTCGCGGTAAAAAAAGAAATAAACGGTAATAATTTTATCAAGGAGATACATGTCTCGATCGCTTAAAAAGGGGCCATTTGTTGAAGATTCTCTCGCTAAAAAGGTTGGAGAGATGAACCGTCAGGGAGATAGGAAAATTATAAAGACATGGTCTCGAAGGTCAACTATAACTCCAGACTTTGTTGGGCATACATTTGGTGTTCATAATGGTAAAAAACATATTCCGATATTTATATCTGAGAATATGGTGGGGCATAAACTGGGGGAATTTTCCCCAACTAGAATGTTTAGATCCCATGGTGGTAGAAGTAAAAAAGCAGTAACGAAGTAAAACGTAAACTAGGTATTTAGATGGAAGTTAAGGCCGTATTGAATAAAACACGAACAGCGCCGCAAAAGGCAAGACTTGTGGCGCGATTGATTTACGGTAAGAACGTAAATGATGCAATGAATATTCTGCAGTTAACGCAAAAAAAAGCTGCTCGTATTCTGCAAAAGGTTTTAAAGTCAGCCCTTGCTAATGCTGAAGAGAATCACAAGGTGTTGGATGTGGATGATATGTATGTGAAGCGTGTCACAGTTGATCAGGGAGTGGTAATGAAGCGGACAATGCCAAGGGCAAGAGGAACGTCGAATACGATCCGAAAGCGATCAAGTAATATATGCTTAGTGCTTAGCGAGAAATAAAACAGGAGAATTACGTGGGTCAAAAAGTTCATCCATATGGGTTTCGGTTGGGGGTAAATAAAACTTGGGTATCAACTTGGTGTGTGCGTCGGGAGTTTCCTGCATTATTGATACAGGATATAAAGCTTCGTGACTATGTGAAGAAAACATTGGCACATGCAGGAATTGCAAAGGTTGAGATCGAAAGAAGTGCGGATCGTGTCAAGATAAGTATCCACACAGCGAGACCGGGTATAATTATCGGAAAGAAAGGTTCGGAGGTCGATAGGCTTAAGGAAGATTTGCAAAAAATGATTGAAGGTAAAAAGATAAGTTTAGATATTAAGGAGGTTAGGCGGGCAGAGTTGGATGCAAATCTCGTCGCTCAAAATGTAGCGCTGCAACTTGAAAAACGGATATCGTTTCGTAGAGCCATGAAAAAAACGGTAATGTCTTCGCTTCGCTTTGGGGCGCTTGGTATTAAAATAAGAGTTTCTGGTCGGTTGGGTGGCGCGGAAATTGCGAGGAGCGAGTGGTATCGCGAAGGTCGTGTTCCTCTACATACTATACGAGCTGATATAGATTATGGTACCGCTAGAGCAAATACAACTTATGGGGTAATTGGTGTAAAGACTTGGATTTATCGTGGAGATATTCTCCCTGGTGCTGTGGTCCCGGCTGAAGATTCATTCGACTCGAAGGATAGGAAGCCAAAGAAAACTGGCGCTAGAAGATGATATGTGGAAGTTATTTTGGAATTAGATTGGGTGACGTGAATAATTGCAAGGTTGGAGGATTTTTATCATGTTGATGCCGAAAAAAGTTAAGTATCGTAAGCGGCATAAAGGGCGAATGGGTGGTACAGCATTTCGTGGCGGGAAGTTGGATTTTGGTTCCTTTGGATTACAGGCCCTTGAGTGTGGAAGGATTACAGATCGGCAAATTGAGGCCGCTCGTATTGCAATGACTCGTTATATAAAGCGAGGTGGAAAGATATGGATGCGAATTTTCCCTGATAAGCCTGTTTCTAAGAAACCTGCTGAAACTCGGATGGGAAAGGGTAAAGGCGGTCCAGAATATTGGGTTGCTGTTGTTAAGCAAGGAAGAATGCTTTACGAGATGGAAGGTGTAACGGAGGAGATAGCAAAAGAAGCATTTCGATTGGCTCAGCATAAGTT
>TARA_B110000438_G_scaffold124242_1_pt1 | contig 18549 bp, 20 predicted proteins | sample TARA_B110000438 | Tara Oceans TARA_B110000438 (sample SAMEA4398413) | marine metagenome | biome: Polar Biome; feature: [MES] marine water layer (ENVO:01000295) within the mesopelagic zone...; material: water (ENVO:00002006), including particulate matter (ENVO:01000060) such... | reverse complement strand
TGGATGATAAACCCAGGAACCTTAAAGCCATGCTGGCGGAAGCTAAAGACGCTTCAGAGCTAATGGTCGATTTAGCTTATGCCGCGTTGTATTTTGATGATGAAGGCATGGCCGAAGCCGTATTAGATCTTGAAGAGGAAATGTCTGATCTTGTTCATGAGATGAGATCGCTCACAATGTTGGCGGTTCGCCATCCGCGCGAAGTAGATGGAATGAGTTCTGTCTTGTTGGTGGTTTCTTCGATTGAACAAATTGCTAACGCTGCTGTAGATATCTCAAAAATAGTTTTACGAAACATTGGAATCCCTCAGGCGTTATTGGTGGATATGGCTGAGGCAGCTGAAGTGTCTCACCGTCTAGTAGTTGCTGACGGCAGTCATTTAGTTAGTCGCTCGCTTGCTGATTTGGAGCTACCAGTTGTGGTGGGGATGCGAGTAGTTGCGATTCAGCGTGGGCGCCGATGGTTAACAGACATAGGTGGAGAAAGCGTTTTAGAGCCCAGCGATGTGCTGTTTGTACGCGGGGAGCCCGCTGGGATAGTTCGACTTCGTGAATTAGCCTCTGCTTCGGTTTGGGTTCCGCCCCAGTTCGACCCAGCTCAGGGCCTAACTGATTTAGATCGGGCAGTGGACACTCTTGTCGAAATGAAAAATCTTTCTGAGACTTCGATAGGGCTTGCTTATTCTGCGCTGGTACTTCGTGATCTTTCACTTGCTCGTGAGGTTCGATCTCTTGAAGAACGACTTGATGGAATGAAAGTTTCCTTGCAGACCTGGGTGCTCAGAGCAGCAGCAAGTGACATAGACCCATCTCAACTTCGTGGGTTACTCCACTTGGCTGAAGCTGCCGAAGATATAGGAGACCAGGCGCTTCAGATGGTAACTCTCGTATTGGATCAAGAAGATATCCACCCTGTGCTAGCCCTTGCGTTAGGCGATACCAGCGATGTTGTTGTCCAAGTCCCAATTGGTTCAGAGTCTGCGGCAGAGAATATGAGTCTAGGTTCATTGGGTTTGTCTGTAGATCCTGGATATCACGTGTTAGCGATACGAAGAGCTGGTAGCTACCTTTATAACCCTCAAAAAAATATTGTTCTGCGCTCTGGCGATGAGCTGTTGGCATCAGGGCCAGAAGAAGGTCGCGAGCGTTTCGCTGAAATATGTGGATACGTCTTACAGTTCGATGATGAAACTGGGATGGTTGATCTCACCCCAACAGCTAGTTGATCCGATTATTTCATGTGATCTTGGTAGCTTGAGCTTAATGTCATTATCGATTCTTACTATCCATGCCCATCCGGACGATGAATCGTCTAAGGGTCCCGGAACTATCAAACTATACAGAAGTCAAGGAATTCATTCGACCTTGGTTTGTTGCACTGGAGGCGAAGCGGGCGACATTCTTAATCCAGCGATGGACCGAGATGAAGTAAAAAATAATTTGGAAGAAGTCCGGCGAGCAGAACTTGAGAAAGCAGCATCGATTATTGGATATAACGAGGTTGTAATGCTTGGATACCGAGACTCAGGGATGCCTGAAACTGAACCGAATTCTCACCCGGATGCATTTGCGAACGCTGACTTAGATATCGCAGTAGGGCTACTAGTAGCAATTATTAGGCGTGTTAGGCCTCAGGTGATTGTTACTTATCCGGAAATCCAGAATCGATACCCACACCCAGATCATTTACAGGTCACTGCTATCAGCCTTCCTGCTTTTGATCGTGCAGGAGATCCCGAATGGTACCCGGAAGCAGGCGATCCATATGAACCGTTGAAACTATATGCTCCGGTTTGGTCTAAAAAAAGAATATTGCTTACTCATCAGGCTTTCCTTGACCGTGGGCTTGAGTCGCCTTACGACGAGAAGTGGCTATCAGGAAATGACCGCGATGATCGCATCACTGCGATGGTGAAAGTAGATAATTCTGTTCGCCGACGGGCCTTGTTAGCACATGAGACTCAAGTCGACCCCAAATCGCCGTTCTGGTTTGGTCTGCCTGATGATGTACAAGACGCGATTCATCCATACGAGGACTATATGATTCTGCGCTCTCGAATCTCGACAGAGCCGGAAGAAGATGACCTCTTCGCTGGCATCAGGGATCAGATACTAAGCGCTGGAGATGAGAGATCATGAGGTTCTTGTCAGCAGACTTTCTTAGTAAATGGAGCCAGGTAGATCACACAAAAATTGATGATGTGGCTGGAACTATCTGCATCAAAATAGATGGTTGTCCAGATGGCAAATTAGTTGTAAGCGTTGTGATGATTGACGGTCGATTAGTTTCTGCCGAGCTGGGTTCGATAAGGGGCCGTAATCTCGAACTCAAAATGACCTACGACGTTGCTGTATCTCTTTATAGGGGAGAGAGTGATCCGGCAGTTGAGTACATGAAGGGCGAAATAAAAGTAGATGGAGAAATGGCGCTTTGGCTCAAACTTTTGCCTGTATGGAGACAGCGTTTTGTTTCACAAGATTTAATGCTGGTGCCTGGAGAAATAATTTTTTAGGCCGATCTTTGAAGGTCTCTAAGAGCGGAATAGCCGATTAGTTCAACGCCTGAGCTTTCTAGGCGGGCTTTCACTTCGTCATTGTTTGTGGCAAGTTGTAAATCTTCGACTCTTAATGGCCAGTTAGGTGTGATGGCTCGAAGCTCTCGAGAATCCTCTGCCGGTTGCAGCTGTATCTCAGTCACGCCAGGAGGGAGGTTCTCGAGGAGTTGCTCGAAGCTTTGGGCCCGTTTTTTGGTTCCTTCTGACAGACGCAAAACGTTGTCTGGGGATAATATGCCCTCAGCTTCTGCTAATGATTTAATTGGAAACCCAATTTTTGCGATAGCTGATGCTGGTGGGAGCCTTATAGGAAGTTCGTAATCGCATGCAAGCTCAAGGTAAATGTCGAAGAATTCTGGTCTAAGAGTCATCGCGTCTAGATGTGTCCCTAGATGAGTTATCTCAAAGCCCCACAGTATTGCTCTGTCAATTTGTGCTTTGCACTCTCTGCGTGTTTCTTCGAGATCAGCATGGTCCCACACGTCTGTAATAGTTCTGGGGAAGCCGCCATCTCCATCAAGTAATGATGGGGCGTAGGTAATTGGTCCCCACCTGTAATTGTCAAATTCTGAGTTGAGTGTTAGCGAAAGGCCAAGGTCATCCTCGCTGAACTGAACGGCAGCGTCTCTAGCCCAAGGGCAGGGCATTAGAAGAGTGGCCGAGGTTGCGACTCCTTGGCGTAAAGATCTATAGACACCTTCGTTCATCGAGCGTGAACATCCGAGTCCGATACTGGTAATTATCAAACGCCGGGCATCATCTTCGAGCCCTAGTTTGTTTAATAGGGAAATTTGTTTGGCCACGACACTACGTTAGTGCCGAGTTGTTGAAACTTTTAGATCAAAGTGATGAAGAACAGGCTGTTGTGCCCATTAACCGTCAAAGTCCTTCGTGTCGCTGAGAAGAGCACTGATCTATATAAGTTTTAAATTCTCTAGATACGTTCGATAATTGTTCCGGTTCCCAGACCACCACCACAGCACATAGTCACTAAACCGAATTGTTTATCTGCTCGGTGAAGTTCATGAATCGCTTTGGTAAGGAGAATGGACCCCGTGCCTCCGAGAGGATGTCCTAAGGCAATTGCCCCTCCGTTTGGGTTCACTGAGTCCATGTTTGGTTTCAGTTCTTTCGCCCAAGCGAGTACCACCGACGCAAATGCTTCATTGATTTCGACGACGTCTATATCGCTCATGCTCATGGAGTTGCGCTTCAGGAGGTGATTTGTGGCTTCGATAGGCCCCGTAAGCATTAAGACGGGGTCACTGCCGACTAAGCAGGTGTCTACGATTCTGGCAAGTGGTTTAAGTCCTTGTTCCGCTGCAGATTCTGCTGTCATCAAAAGCACTGCACCTGATCCATCGCTTATTTGAGATGATGCTCCCGCAGTGTGGACACCACCTTCTAGAACAGGACTTAATTGAGATAAAGTTTCAAGTGTTGTTGGTCGAAGTCCGCCATCTCTTGAAACTATTTTTGTTTCTCCTGTAGGTTTCCCATCTTCATCTAGGACCGGGGTCTGAATTTGAACAACTTGAGTTGAGAACCTGTCTTCTTCCCATGCTCGAGCAGCATTCTCTTGGCTTCGAAGTCCGAACTCGTCGCATTCTTCTCGAGAGATACCCCACTTTTTTGCTAGTAACTCTGCTCCTTGAAATTGACTTGTGTACTCATAGTTTTCTTTGTATTTTGCTGTCGCTGTTAGCTGACCTTTGCGATATGAGGAGCCCATAGGGTTGCGGGTCATGGATTCAACGCCACAACCTATTGCACTATCAACCACCCCTGACGCAACTAACCCGTAGGCAAGAGTCACGGCTTGCTGGCTTGAGCCGCATTGGGCATCTACTGTTGTAGCTGCAACATTCAGAGGCATTCCAGCTCCGAGCCATGCTGTTCGAGCAATATTGGCTGTTTGCTCGCCAGCTTGGCTTACACACCCGCCTACTATTTGCCCGACTGACGCTGGATCTACACCACTTCGTTTAATTAGTGCTGTTTGTACTTCGCTCAGAAGGTCCGAAGGGTGCATTGTGGATAATTCGCCTCCGCGCCTACCTACTGGAGAACGGACTGCTTCGACGATCACTATGTCTGTCATGAACAGAGAGCTTAGTTTCTTGTGGCTTGTGTTTTCAGGTAATTGTGTAACTACTTGTCAAAATTTACTGACTTTAATGAGGTTATGCGGCTTGTGAGTCTTCGAAACGCAGTTGGTGGGCGTTCTGAAGCGCTGCCCTAGCGTTTGCGATGCCCTGTCGCCCGAGTTCTTTGGTCTCTCGATTAATTTTCCAGTTGTAAGTGCCGGTTTCAACGAGTTGGAGCTGTGTAGTCATAGCACCACTATGCGCAGGGGGTGGGACAGTGGTATTTCCATAAAATTTCAGAAAGTGTAACGTGAAGCCAAGCAGAATCTTCACACGATAGATAATGTCGTGGAAGTTAGAAACAGCAGGCAATATTTGATTATGCAAGTGATGGGATTACTATGAAAAACCGGTTCGGCATGAGTATTCCGTTCGACATGCCACTCCATGAGCAGGCCGATATATACCGTGAGCTTGCAGACCTTGGGTATACGGATTTCTGGAGTTCAGAAGCCGACGGAACCGATGGCTTCACGCCGCTTGTGTTGGCTTCGCAATGGGTGCCTGAAGTGCGTTTAGGCATAGCCATTATCCCGGCTTTCACACGCGGTCCCGCTTTGTTAGCACAAAACGTAGCATCGATTTGCGAGGCTGCTCCGGGCCGGTTCGTTATGGGAATCGGATCGTCTTCGAACGTGATAGTTGAAAACTGGAATGGTATTCCTTTCGTGGAGCCTTATAAGCGCACGCGAGATACTGCTCGTTTTCTGCGGTCGGCGTTAACTGGGCAGAAAGTTTCTGGTGCCTATGAGGGGTTTGAGATAAAAGGATTCACATTACGCCGGCCACCGCAGGAACAACCCCCGATTCTAATAGCAGCATTGCGGCCAGGCATGCTGAAGTTGGCCGGGAGAGAAGGTGACGGAGCCATCATCAATTGGTTGTCTGCTGAGGATGTAGCGAAAGTTCGTCCATATGTGGATGCAGGAGGACCGGATAAGGAAATAGTTGCTCGCATATTTTGTTGTCCCAGTGAAGATACAGATGCTGTAAGAGCAGCTGCGAAAAGACAAATCGCTGCGTATCTAAACGTGCCTGTATATGCCGAGTTCCATAAGTGGTTGGGACGATCAGATGATTTAAATGGTATGTGGAGCGCCTGGGAAAGCGGCGACCGCAAGGCGGCTTTGGAAGCAATTCCTGACAGCGTGGTAGACGAATTGTTTGTGCATGGATCTCCTGAATCTTGCCGGGAGCATATTGATAGATACCATGAAAACGGTGTGACTACGTCTGCGATTTCGATCATGCCTTACGCTGGAATAGACCCTCTTCAAGCGGCTCGTGATCTATCTCCTGAATCTCGCTAAAATAAAATATTTACCGCCCAAAAAATTTGGAGTCCTCAATGAATTTTGAAAACTTAGCCTATGAAGTTCGAGACGGAGTAGCTCATATACGTCTCAACCAACCAGAGCGAGCGAATGCTTTGAATCCTGCATTATCGCGCGACCTTCGCCAAGTCATGCTTGACATCGAATGGGATGATGCAGTGAAGGCAATTTCGTTAACTTCTGAAGGTAAGGTTTTTTGCGCCGGCGGTGATCTTAAGGAATTTCACTCTGCTGGAGACAATTTGCCCAAGCTAGTGAGCGAAATGTTGACAGATTTCCATGGAGCCATTTACAAAATGAACCGCATGGCGAAGCCGTTTATCGCGGGCGTTAACGGTGCTGCAGGAGGAGCAGGTCTTTCAATTGTGAGTGCTTTCGATATGGTTGTGTGTGGCGAGTCAGCGAAATTTACAATGGCGTATACCCGAGCTGGCGTGACGCCTGATGGAACTTCGACTTATTTTGTTGCGAGACACATCGGATTACGTCGAATGCTTGACCTCACTCTTACCAATAGAGTTTTGTCAGCTCAAGAGGCCGAAGCATGGGGTTTAGTGAACCGCGTAGTCCCAGATGACGAGGTAGATGCAGCAACTGCTGAGCTAGCACAAACATTGGCAGATGGACCAGCATGGGCACTTGGACAAGCAAAGAAAATTGTATACTCCGGGTTTGATACGCCGCTAGAGCAGGCAGGAGAACTTGAAGGAGTAACCATTGCGGAATCAATGGGAACTCATGATGGAAAAGAAGGCATAGCGGCTTTTGTTGAAAAGCGTCCGCCGAATTTTATTGGTAGATAACTGTCCATAAGGACATTATTCGCTAGACGTAATCCATTTATCGACGATGAAACCACCTAGGGGGAGTACCCCTAGGATCGCTGCGAGAATGGCTTTTCGGACATTCCAATCGAGTTCTTTGAACCACCGAGCGATTACGGCTATGTAGATCAAATAGAGCACGCCGTGGATAGGACCTATGATGCTGACGCCCGTCTCATAGCTATACAGGTATTTAACGACTGTTGCAGCTATTAAACACAGCCAACTGATTGCTTCAAATCGTGAAGCAAGATGTAGTAAGCGGATCATAGAGTTCATTGTGGCTTACTAGCGGCGCATTATCCTACTTCTGCTACTTTCACATACGATCCAAGACATGGCTCCTCAATCGGTATCACGGGGCGTTTCGTGAAAGGTGATAAATTTTCAGGCGATAACTTACATTTGCCCGAAAGCCCTGTGGATCTTTTTTTGCAGAGTACGCGCGTAAAGTTGCGCTGGCCGATGGCCTTACGTTGATGATTCCGATGCTTGATATGCCAGCTAATTTTATCGATTGCCTTGATGCGCTTATTTTGGCCGGTATCGGTGATGTTGACTCGGTTCTTTGGAACGGTCCTTCGGGTTATAGCCACGGGGTTTCTATAGAGCGTGATAAATTTGAGATGGGTCTATTAGAAGCGGCGCTCGAAAAACAGATACCAGTGTTGGGTATTTGTCGAGGAGCACAGTTGCTGAATGTGGCCTTGGGTGGGAGCTTAGTGTCAAATTTGCCTTGGGATGGCGGAGACCAGCATTGTCAGAACCCCAGTGATCGTAATGAGCGTCGCCATACCGTCAGTTGTGTATCAAAAAGTTTTCTTTTCAGGATGTACGAGTCGACAATCAAGATTAATTTATTTCACCATCAGGCAGTGAAGAACTTAGGAGTGGGGCTGGAATCGACGGGCTAGTCACCAGACAGGACAATTGAAAGTTTGGAAAACAAAAATGGTCGTGTACTCGGAGTGCAGTGGCATCCTGAAATGCAAACAGGCGTTGATCTGATTGTTCCATGGCTGGTCGAACAGTCACGCCTTTAAATCACTAAATGATTCCCCGCTCCTTAAGGTCTTTTAACTGTTCTTCTGAGAGTCCAAGCATCTCACCAAAAACTTTGCTGTTATCTGCTCCGAGATCATGAAAAAGCTCTAGGGGGCGAAGAGGAGATCCGGTCCACCTTATGGGTGAATGGGGAAGGGGTATCGACCCTAATTCCTCATGCTCCAACCACTCGATAAATCCTCGCTCAGCCAGATTCTTATCAGCTACAACTTCGTCGACCTCGCGCACTATTGCTACTGGAACACCGACATCGCTCAGTAGCTGATTGGCTTCTTCTCTCGAATGGCTTTGGGTCCAGTCTCCAACTAGTTCATCTACTTCACTCATGTGAAGTGCGCGGTCAGAATTTTCCTTATAGCGACTGTCTTTTATAAGATCTTCTCGTCCGATAACGCTTAGGACAGATCGCCAGTGACGGTTGGTCACTGCTATGAGCGCAATGTGACCGTCTTGGCATTGATAAACATCGTAAGGCGCCATTCCGAGTGCTGCATGTTTGTTTCCGGTTCGTTGCGTCGATCCGCTTTGATGCCAGGAAAGCATGTTGGTGGAAAGGGTGTGGTAAGCGGCTTCCGCCATTGAAGTTTCGACCATTCGTCCGCGACCAGTCCGCTGGACTTCAAATAATGCAGTGACAATGCCACCGTATAGGTGCGAGCCGCCAAGAAAATCTACAAAAGGCACTCCGGCTTTCACAGGTGGCTCTCCGGCATGTCCGGTTACGCTCATTGAGCCCATATGGGCTTGCACCGTTATATCCATTGCGGTTTGGTCAGCCGAGGGTCCTGTAAGACCAAATCCAGAAGCATGAGCAAAAACAAGCCGTGGGTTAATTTTCCAGAGAGAATCTGCATCGATGTTTAATTTTTCGGGCACGCCCGGAGCGAAATTGACTAGCACTACGTCTGCGTTTTTTGCTAGCCCAAGAAACATCTCATGCCCTTCTGGGGACTTAAGATTGAGTGTCACGGTTTCTTTCGAAGAGTTCAGCATCGCGAACGGAAGAGAATTACCTCGTGCTCGTAACGGCTCGCCGAGCGTTTGCTCAACCTTAATTACACGTGCACCGGCCATTGCTAGAAGAAATCCTGCGTAAGGACCTTGGTATATCTGTCCGAGATCAAGGACCGTTACTCCGGCTAAGGGCAAGGGTCGATCTGTGTCGTTATGTGTATCGGAGACCTCACTCACTTAAAGCTGCCGCCAATTATGTCTCGAGCCATAATTAGTTTCTGCACCTCGCTAGGCCCCTCCCCAACACGACGAATTCTGAGCTCTCGGTACCAGCGTTCCAATGGGAGGTCTTTTGTTACACCGATTCCTCCATGAATTTGTATGCAACGGTCTACAACTCTTCCGGATGCTTCGGTCGCTACCAACTTGGCCATAGCTGCTTCTGTTCGAAAACGGAGCCCTTTGTCGGCTTTTTGCGCCGCTTCGAGCACACAGTATCGTGCGTGGCGAATATCAATTTCGTTATCAACCAACATCCACTGAATAGCTTGTTTTTCGGCCAGGATCGAACCGAAAGTTTCTCGACTTTTGGCCCAATCAATAGACATTGCTTGAGCTTTAATTGCGGGACCTATACAACCCGCGGCATAAGGAATTCTTTGTCGGCTGAGTCGGTCATTAGCAATGGCAAACCCGCCATTTACTTCCCCTAATATCTGGTCCTCGGGGATTCTTAAATCCTCGAACTGAAGTTCGGTGGCGTAGTGTGTTGCGCGTAATGTATGGACTACGCGTCTGACAAAGAAGCCAGGAGAATCGGTGTCTACTATAAATGCGGTGACCCCGTTTCGGCCAGGGTCATCCGATGTGCGCGCGAAAAGAAGCGCATAGTCGGCCTTGTCTGCGCCCGAAATGTAAAGTTTCGAGCCGTTAAGTACCCACTCGGTGCCATCCTTGTAGCCCTTAGTTTGTATAGCGCGCGCAGGATCTGAACCCCCAGAAGGTTCAGTGAGAGCGAAGCATCCTTTTTTCTCACCTCTCAGAGTTGGATATAACCAACGTTCTTTCTGAGCATCAGTTGCCTCATAAAGTTGGGCCAACCCGGCACCGCCAAAAACTCCGTAACAAGGGTTATATAAACCAGCGCGATGCTGAGACATTTCAATCGCCATGAGAGCTCTGGTTGTCGTGTCGAGGCCAGGGCCGCCATATTCTGCAGGAATATCCAATCCGTAGAATCCCATCTCTTTAGTTTTGATAACTAATCGTTCAAAGTCGTGCGGCTCCATTGAGCCAGCATCAGGGTCAAGGTCCTCTTCAGCTGGAACTATTTCACTTTCGACGAATTTACGGGTTGTATCGACAATCATTTGCTGTTCATCGGTGAGATCAAAATTCATGTTTCTCCTAGCTAGATTGGATGGAGTCGACCAACGCGACTGGATTCATTTTGTTGGTGTTCGGGGAGTTCGCCATAGTCATAGATGTGGAGCATCAGGAGTTCATCCCACCTGCTTCGGTAGTTGGAAGTGAACTCGTAACGAAACTGTGTGGCTGCATTTCCATGTTCGAGTATCTCGCTCTCCAACGCAGACCTGATGCCGAAAGGTTCTTTTGCGCCGGCGTAGCCAACAGAGATAATCTGTCCGTCTTTGTCAGCTATTTGGTACACCCCAAGTTGTCCTGGGAGAGCTTCGATATTAGCACTATTTAGTATTTCCCAATTTTTTTCGAGTCGAATGCCCATTGATTCCTTTCGATGTTCACGCGAAGTTAGAAAGCTGCACCCATTAGGTCTTCAAAATTAAGTCGAAAAAATTTGTCTTTTGTTAGATCGTCCATTTGCTGAACTTCTTGATCAAAATGTTTAAGAGGGTTTCTTCCACCTTCTACATGAGGAAAGTCTGAGCTAAACATGCAAATTTCCGGTGAAGAGTTTTCGATAATCCATCCGGTTGGTTCGGTTGGGAAGGGTGTAACTCGAACTTGTCGCTGCACGTACTCAGAAGGCTGAAGACTGAGCGATTGAAGTCGGTTTTCGTGTCGTTTGAATGCTAGGAAAGCTGCATCAAGCTGACGAATAAACGAAGGTACCCATGCAGCGCCTAATTCGATTATCCCAATTCGTAAGTCGGGGAAACGTTCTAGAACGCCATCAAATATAAACATGGATAATGCTTGCGCTGGCGCTGAAGAAATAGCCATATAAGAAACTGACCTGAAGTTTTCTCCTCCTCCGTGAAAATCAGGTTCGGGTGGTAACCCATTGTTGCGATGCTGCGGGGGCATAACTAAATCTGGTTCAGCAACATGCATAACCACTGGAACCTGGGCTTCTTGAGCCAGAGCCCAGACCCGGTCAAATTTTATGTGGCTGTGAGCATGATTTTTGGGCATCCGGTTTGGAACAAGCAGCGCGGCGGCTCCAAGATTTAAAGCTCGTTCAGCGCAGGCTGGTGCCATTTCTAAATCTTGAAGAGGAATGTAAGCAACAGGCAGAAGGCGTGGGTCATTTTTGCAAAAAGCAGTTTGTGCCCGATTCGCAGCGTCTGCGGTTGCGTAGGTGAGCGCTGCCGGAGCTTCATGCTCCATTGCTTCTAAAACCGTGTTTGGCATAGTGGGAAAAACTAGTTGGCTGGAGAAACCTAAACAGTCGAGGGCCTGGCTGCGGTCAGAACTGTCCCATGCACCTTGAGCCTGGAAATTTTTCCGGCTCATTATTTCTTGTTCAGCAGTTTCGCGAAAGTCTTTGTCGGCTTGTAACTCTCGGCACCGCTCGATGTCTGCGAAAAGTTCAGTACTGCTTTTTGAAAAATGTTCAGTGAAGTATTCGATAACTGGTTTAGGAGCGAATTCATTTAGCCACTCAGGAGGTTCCATAGTGTGAGCGTCTGCATCGTGTATTACTCGATCCTGAACGTATGGCATAGAATATCCTTTCTTCGTAACCGAACCTTAGGCGAGGGAATGTGTATGTCGCTCTGGTCCGAAAAACTAAAATTCTAAAAACTTCAGTTCGTATGGAGCTCCTGATTAATTCCTGACCAACGGTTAGGATCTAATATCCGCATTTCTATCGCTCCGCTTAGGCTGTTACGTATAAATAGCATGCCCGATTTGCCAGATAATTCGCTTCCTTTAACGAGCGTTCCGTTGGGAAGAGTGACTCGACTTCCAGCCGTTACGTAGCAACCTGCTTCAACTGTGCAGTAGTCGCCGAGAGAGATTCCTATCCCTGAGTTAGCGCCCAGTAGGCAGTGTTCCCCGATCGAAATTATTTCTTTTCCACCGCCTGAAAGAGTGCCCATGATTGAAGCACTGCCTCCGATATCGCTATGAGCTCCGACTATCACGCCTGCGCTAATTCTGCCTTCGACCATCGCAGGACCTAGGGTTCCAGCATTGAAGTTGCAAAAACCTTCATGCATGACAGTTGTTCCATCTGCTAGGTGGGCGCCGAGTCGGACGCGATCGGCGTCTGCGATGCGAACGCCTGATGGGATCACGTAATCGGTCATCCTGGGAAACTTGTCAACTGAGGTGACGTTTAGGCTCTGTCTTTCTATAGCTGCAGCGCACCTAAGAGCGTCGACTTTTTCGGGCAGAACTGGTCCTAGGTTCGTCCAAGCGCAATTCGTAAGAAGACCAAACAAACCATCAAGGTTAGTCTCGTGAGGCTTTATTTCTCGTCGGCTCAGTAGATGAAGGCGAAGGTATGCCTCATTGAAGTCTTTAGGGGGGCTGTCTGAATCGGAAAGCTCAGATTCAACTGTGATACTTCGAATAATTCCTAGTTTCTCAGCGAGACATGATCGAGATGCATCGTTTCCTGATATCGGATACCAGACATCGAGTGGTGTGCCTGACTCGCTATCGATGTAGCTGTGACCTATCGAAGTGAAATTCATAGTTAGAGCATTACAGGCCAAGCTCGGCGCTCCAACTGTGGCGCTGAAATAATAGATAAATCCTTAACTGTAGGGCGGAACAATCTGTTGTTATAAACGGTGGTGTTGCCTCTAATGGAAATGTTGAAGCGACTTTGAGCTTGGTCTTCGGTGATTTTCTCCTGCGATTTTACGAAGCACAGGCAATTGTTGCAGTCAGAGTCTAGTTTTATAATTATGAAGACAAATGTTTGCGAAATCCTTGGTGTGGATGTTCCGATTCTTGCCTTTACTCATTGCCGAGATGTGGTTGCGGCAGTGACGAAAGCGGGGGGTTTTGGTGTGCTAGGCGCCGCAGGGCACACCCCGGAACAACTAGATGTAGACCTGAAGTGGATTACTGATGAAGTCGCCGGAAAACCTTTCGGTGTAGATATTATTGTTCCGGCAAAGTATGAGGGTTCAGATGAAGGCGGTAAATCAGCCGCTGATCTTCGTGCCATGATCCCTCAAGGGCACCGAGATTTCCTTGAAAATATGATGGATCGCTACGGCGTTCCCGAAATGCCGAAATCAGATGGTTTGAACGTAATGGGGGGTGATGGTGAACCGCCAATGACTTATTCTCAAGCAGTGCCTTTAATGGACGTAGCCTTTTCGCATCCAATTAAGTTAATCGTAAATGCGCTAGGACCTCCTCCTCCAGACATGATCGCTCGGGCTCACGAGCAAGGAATCCTAGTGGGAGCTTTGGCTGGCAAAAAGTCTCATGCAGTCAGACATGTGGCTTCCGGAGTAGACATTATAATTGCGCAAGGCCATGAAGCCGGCGGACATACCGGAGAGATAGGCACGATGGTTTTAGTGCCGGAAATAGTTGATGCAGTTCACCCAATTCCAGTTTTGGCAGCAGGTGGAATAGGAACAGGAAGGCAAGTAGCTGCTTCGCTCGCATTAGGAGCCCAGGGAGTTTGGTGCGGGTCAGTATGGTTAACAACTCTAGAAGCGGAGACACATCCGGCAGTAAAGGACAAGTTTTTAGAGGCGACTTCATCTGACACACTTAGATCTAGGTCGCGAACAGGTAAACCAGCTCGTCAGCTACGTTCAGCTTGGACCGACGAATGGGAAGGTGCGGATTCACCAGGAACGCTTCCTATGCCATTGCAGCCAATGTTAATTAGCGAAGCTAGTCGTAGGGTTGATAGAGCAGCTTTAAATGGAGAAAACGTTGGTGCCGTAGAGCTATCAAATTATTTTGTTGGTCAGATAGTCGGACAAATGAATGAATCGATTTCTGCTACTCGCGTAGTCGAAAACATGATTAGCGAGTACGTAGATGTAATGGACCGATTGGAGTCTCTTAACGACCAGTGATGGTGGATAGAGAAAATTAGTGGAGGGTTATCAATGAAACAAATTGAAGATCGCGTGGCTGTTGTAACCGGGGCGGGGTCCGGAATAGGTAAAGCTTTGGCAATGGGCTTTGCGCATCAGAAAGCAAAAGTAGTTTTAGCTGATGTCCAAGAAGACGCGCTCGAGGCGGCTGTTAATGATGTCCGTGCAACCGGAGCGCAGGCAATCGGAGTGCTGACAGATGTCACTGATTCTGACTCAGTAGCTCGCCTTAGCTCTTTGACTCTCGAGCGCTTTGGTGAAGTGCATATTCTCTGTAATAATGCTGGAGTTGGCGGCGGCGGTTTCATAAAAAATCAGCAGCTAGTTGACTGGAAATGGGTCATAGACGTATCGCTTTGGGGTGTGATCCACGGAATACATCATTTCTTGCCGGACCTGATTAGAGCGGAAGAATCGCATGTGATGAGCACGGCCTCGGTTGCCGGGCTCATGGCTGTTCCCGGCCTAGCTCCATATAATGCTGCTAAGTACGGAGTGGTCGCGATAATGGAAACGTTGCACCATGAAATGGAACGAGACCCTGATTCCGACGTGGGTGTATCTGTGCTTTGTCCAGGAACTGTTCGCACCAACATAGCGACGGCACAACGGAATCGCCCAGATGAATTGAAGCGCAATAAAAAAAATGTTGACTTAGCTGAAACAAGAGCACCTGAAGAAGCCAGAAAACGCAACGCAGCTATAGCGGCGATGCTCGAAGGCGGAATGAACCCTGATCATGTTGCACAAAAAGTAATTGATGCGATGCTCGATAACCAGTTCTGGATTTTGTCCCATCCAGAACATTTAGAAGAAATTAACCACCGCAACCAACAACTAGCCAACTTGGAAAATCCGACGCTCATTTCAACTTTTGGTGAATAGAGGGAACCTGAGCTTCGAATATTACTTCGCTAATTATTTCTAATTTTGTCTTGAATGACCAGAGGTTTATTCAAGACAATTACATGGTGAATTTTAGATTACGAGCTGAGTGGTTTCCGAGTATTTCATCTCCTGCCCAGTAAATTAACCCCTGCTCAATAGGAATCTCAGGGTCAACTCTTCCACACGCCTGGTTCATGAATGCCATAGAGTCGCAATGGAGTACCACTGTTGGATTCTCTATATGAGGTACCTCGACTGCTCTATCCTCGAAAGCCACGAAAATACTGCTTTCGATAGCCCCGTAGATATGGAAATGAATTGTTTGGTTTTTCGTTAATCCAATTTTTTTACCAGCGATGTATCCGATTGAAAGGCGAACTTCGTTTAAAGCCATTTCTGCGGTTGGGCCACTGTTATCAGTCGCGATGTTGAGCGGAGCTGCGCAGTCTCTCGTGTGCATCCAAAAATCGAACTCTCGAACTGCCATAAAACGATCGTATGTGCCGGGACCAACTGGCGTCATTGTCGGTGTTGAAAATTCTGTATCTGTCAGATTCGCTAGATTATCTCGCCGCCGGTTCAAAGTATGGCGGAACTCGCTTACTAAATTAGCTGTGTCCATTTTTAGTGCAGCTGCAAAATAGCCAGAAACAAGTTCGAAAGGAGGTGGCGTTTTTAGCCCAGTAGGAATCCAGTCTGTAAGAGCTTGTTCTACTGAAAAAAGGTGACTGGCGACATCTTTAATAGACCAATTTGGGCACAAAGATTGAACTTGCCAATCATCGTCAGTCAACGACTCAAAAAAGTTGATAGCCGAACTCCAACATTTATCTAAGTTAGAGATAATTAGTTCTCGATCACTCATTGGACTCTGACCCTTCAGCCGTTTATCAACTTTAGTTCATGTGGGAATATTCAATTTAATCATGGAGATATCGTTATTGTGGATTCAGGAATTGGAGTATGCAAAAAATAAACCACACGTTGTTTTCGCTTACTCGAGAGGAATTTCGTTGCTCAGCCGAGCATATATAGTCCCTAGCTGTTCAATCATTGCATCGACTGAACGTGCACCTGATTGGAACACAGCTGTTGCATTGACGGAAATCCAATCAAAGTTCATTGCGTTGACTATTGCTGCTCGTTCTGAGACCTGATCTAAATCAGCATAGAAATACTTGTCCTCTTTACGGCGAGGTGGTGGTTGCAGCATTAGCTGTGTGCCGATATCGGATGGGTCCCGACCAAACTGTTCTGCTTGTTCACGAATGTTCGCAACAGTTGTGAGGGCTTGTTCATCGGAGACCCCGGAGGCCATCCAGCCATTTCCTTTCTGTGCGGTTCTGCGAACAGCCGCTTTTCCAACCCCACCTATCCATATTGGTAAGTTAATTCCTTGAGGCGAAACTGGCTCCATTCCCATGTCGTTTGATTTATAAAAATTCCCTTGAAAACTGATTTGGCCGCCTGCCCAGTAGGCACGTAGCAGGTCGATAGCCTCATCCATTCTTTTACCACGAGTATGGAAGTCTTCTTCTAAAGCGTCATACTCTGAGTCCTGCCAGCCCACTCCTACTCCTAGACGAACGCGTCCATTGGAAAGCGTATCGAGGGTGCTTATTTGCTTAGCAACTAAAACTGGCTGTCGCTGAGGTAGCACTAGGACTTCGGTTGAGAGCGAAATTGTTTTAGTCACAGCTGCAAGATTAGCTAGCAGCATGAATGCTTCGAGGACTGGCATCTCAGCAGGGTAAATGGTGGTTCGAGTTTCGCTCGGGTAGCCCATTACGACATGATCAAATGCTGCGATTTCGTCGTAGCCTATAGCCTCGATGGCTTCGGCTAATTCCAACACTTTTTTATGGCCTTCTCGGTATGCAACTGATGGAAAATCGACAGCAATTTTCATTGGAGCCTTTTTTCTGACGGAAGCTTTATAAGAGCGGTAGCGGGCATCAAGATCGCACCGTTTTCGTTTCTTTCTTCAAGCGAAAGCAATGCGGTTCTTTCGGTCTGGTTTATCTCGGTTACGGAACCATGAAACTCAAGATTTTCGCCGACTGTTGCACTAGCGCGATTTTGCCAAGTTATGTTCAAAAGCCGAGATGCCGGTCCGGCCCAGTCGGTTACAAACTGGGTGAGCCAGGAACCCTGAAGCGGTCCATGGACAATGATGTCTGTGTGGCCTTCAAATTCAGCGTATGCGCGATCGTAATGAATCCGATGTGGGTTGAAGCTGGCAGCACTGTACAAAAAAAGTTGGGCTTCGTCGGCTGATTTGTGGAGCACTGGCAGTTGATCTCCAACTGAAATGCTTTCTATCGTTTGTTGCTTCATCGAGCTATACCGATCTGACGTGAACGAGCGACTGTGATCATTTCTTGATTAACGAAAGTTGTTTCTCTTACTTGACGAACGAATGGTCCTTTGCTGCCACTTTTTTGATCAAGTGCTGCTAGGCGAGCTGTAGCTGTTATTTCATCTCCGATGTGGACAGCTTCAAGGAAGTCCCATTCTTCGCCTCCGAACATCATTCGAGCCACCTCGAGACGAACTCCTGTTCCGTCCCTGTAAAGACCATCTGTGCGAAGTGTCGAAAGGGGTTTTGGGATTACCATCGCATGGGTAACAAAGGTTGGAGGCACCGTCATGGTTTTGTAACCAGCGGCTTTGGCGGCAGACTCATCGAAGTAAATGGGATTTTCGTCTCCCACAGCGAGGGCATATCTTTGGGCTTCTCGTTTATTTATTGTGACGGTGATGGGACCGTATAGAATTTCACCGATGCGCTCGAGTGACTCAGGTGGAATGAGTGAAGTTGACATTTGAAGATGTTACGTCATCTGGGACGAAGAAGTTTGAGTGACCTAGTACGGTTAGCAATAATTAGGGAGTTAGACGCATGGTGATGTGGAATAGAAAAATTGAAATGCCAGATGAAAAATCGGCACTTTCTGGGCGCTCGGATCAGGTTCCAGTGCCTGAATCACATGAGGTGTTAGGAGTTACGATGACTCCGCCTTTCGATCTCGGCACTGAAATGTTTGTGGTGGGAATGGGCTGTTTCTGGGGTGCTGAGCGAATTTTCTGGGAGGCAGAGGGTGTCAAGACTACCGCCGTCGGGTATGCGGGAGGGTTTACTGAGAACCCGTCTTATGAAGAAGTCTGTTCCGGTCTAACAGGTCACAATGAGGTCGTGCTTGTGGTCTTTGATCCAGAAAAAACGACTTTTAGTGGCTTGATGGGATTGTTCTGGGAAAATCATGATCCTACGCAAGGAATGCGGCAAGGAAATGATTTAGGGACGCAATATAGATCGGGTATCTATGTCACAAATGATTCTCAGAAAGTGGAAGCACGAAGCTCGTTGCTTCGATTCCAGCCAGTTTTAGACACAGCTGGCTATGGGCCGATCACAACCGAGGTGGAAGACCTCGGAGCGTTCTATTATGCAGAGCATTACCACCAGCAGTACTTACACAAGGTGCCTAATGGAT
>TARA_B110000438_G_scaffold300278_1_pt1 | contig 18578 bp, 16 predicted proteins | sample TARA_B110000438 | Tara Oceans TARA_B110000438 (sample SAMEA4398413) | marine metagenome | biome: Polar Biome; feature: [MES] marine water layer (ENVO:01000295) within the mesopelagic zone...; material: water (ENVO:00002006), including particulate matter (ENVO:01000060) such... | reverse complement strand
AGTTGGGTCAATCTGAATACAATTGTTCCCGACAGCCTACCAGAAGTTGGGGAGTCGGCTTATGGAATCCTCGTTTATCGGCACTTAGATTTGGCAGAGAGAGGAACTTGGGCATCAATGCTCAAGGAACAAATTTCGCAACTTGGAGCCGGTGAGACATTCTACCGCTACACTGTTCCAACCAATACAGATATCGATGTATACTATTCTGTGACCTACTTGTATCTCGGTTACGAGGATGTTCGATTCTTGGGTACAAATACGCTTCCAAATTACATTCATGAAGACAATGTGGCACCTAATTCTGTTCAAGATGTGACTGCATCATTTACAGCTGAACCTGCAGGAGGAACAGGAAATACTACCATCACTTGGACTGATATTGAAGATGAAACAGGTGAAACTTACCAAATTTGGCGCTCAGGATTACCCATTAATGATACATCAGATACTGGCGTTGAACTGATTGGAGTTGCTGGAGACGGTGATGAAACCTATCGCCATGAAGTTGAGCGTGGAATGAACGGACTTGCCTACTATGCAGTGACTTCCTCGGATACGAATGGAAATCACAACAATATCGTAGCAGAAAGTTCTTCCTTGCAACTCGAAGATGCGGTTGAAGAAGATACCTTTACCCCATGGGTTGCTGAACCAACCAATGTTTATGCGGAATACCTTGGAAATGGACAAACTATTGTGACCTGGACTGATCAACTCGGTGTAGAGGGAGAGCAATATCATGTATGGAGGTCCAGTGTACGTTTGACGTCTCTTTCGAATCTAGAATTGGTGGCTGAACTGATTGCCACGGTTCCAGACTCTGTTGAAACGGTGACTATTGATATCCCAGATAATATCGACGAACCTATTTACTACTGTGTATCCAGTCTTGCACGTTACAGCCTCTCATCGCAACCATACGAAGATTTACGCTTCATGCAGAATTGTTGGGGGACCATTCAAGAAGATACGAAGAAGCCTGATCTCCCATTCCTCACTAAGGCAGAGCAGCAAGATCAAGCAGGTGAGCAAATGCTGGTGCTGGTTTGGGCTAACTCTGCGACAGAGGATGGGGAAACATACCAAGTGTGGATGTGTGAAACAGACCCTTTCAATGGGAACACGAGCCTCATGAGTGGCGATATCGCATTGGATAATCGTTGGGTCCCAATCTTTGACCCAGTGGAAGCCTTCGACCCGAACGTACCTTCTTTCACAAGAGCCGTTTCACTTGAAGATAACCTCGACAAGCAAACTTGGTATGCAGTTACGATGACTGACCAATACGGTAATGCAAACACCCAATTTTCGATGTCAATGAATGCGCGCCAAGTTACCGAAGATACAACGCCTCCAGAAATAACGATTGAAGTCATTCGAACAGAAGATGGGGAAGTTGTCAATGCTTTACGTGCCGGTAATTACCAATTGCGAGTCTATTCAAATGAGCCATTAGACTCATGGCCAATTCTAGATCTCACAACTTCCGACTATACTGAAACTGAAGAGGGTGTCATCATCGGTGGTGAATACTTCACCGAACGTGGTTCATCGGTTCAGATGCCGGACCTGCAAGGCTTTACTGATGCATACAAATTTAATTTTGAAATTACAAGTGATATGCAGACGGCAGATATTCACGCGGTTATCACCCTGAGCGATATAGCGAGAAATGTTGTCATAACCGATGTACTCGGTTGGTCGATTGATTCATCGTTACCAGCCATTGAAGTCTATGCACCAAGTCCTGATAGCCTCTATCTTTACGGTGAACAAATTCACGTCTATGGAGCGGTGTCTGATGATGTCGGAATCGCTGCTGTTGAAATCAAATTCCGCTACTATCAAAATAATCTCATGCGTGAAACTGAATGGACCGCTGTGACAGACTTGACCACTTATTCCACAAATGAAAATACGATGGTCTTTGAATTATGGGAGCCAGCATCAACATTTCATGACTTAGGAAACAATCAACGTGTGTACATCCGCGTCACGGATACATCAGGGAACGAAAAAGAATGGAATACCCAATTCACGGTTGACAATTGTGTTCGTACCATTGTAAACTACGAATCAGCATGTATCGGCCAAAGTGTGTTTGAGCCCCCGCAAGATATTGATACGGCTGAGGAAAGTTACTACGAAGGTGTGTATCTGATGGTTTATGCCCTCGGTGGAATCAATGTCATTCTCCTGATTCTTACAATGATGAGTGTCTTAATGTCTTCAGGTAGCGGAAAGAAAAAGAAGAGTGAAGATGACGAGGAAGACGAGTGGATGCAGGAATTCATGGGTGGCGGAGATAGTGATGATTCTGGTTCCGCTGCTGATGTCAGCGGTGACTTGGATTCTTCTCCTGAAAGAGACCTATCAAAGACACAATCTGTCGCTGAAGAGGATCCGTTTGCAGCATCTGAAGGCCGAGATCGAAAGCGTCGAACGAAGAAAGTATCTGTTGATACCGAAAAGGTAGATGATGGTGATGATGATGATGATGAATTCGACGATGAAGATGACGAGTGGGATGATGACGCTGGACCAAAGAAAAAAACAGTTCGTAAGTCAATCAAACGCAAGACTGTCAAGCGTAGGAAGTAAGGCCCGGTGGTCACCTGTTCGGAATGGGTGATCCTGCAACGGTTATCGACCAGTACAGGCGTTATGTTCAGGATGGCCGGCTTGAGATTAGCGAGGTCATGGCCTCCGAATTGAGTGATCTCTTGTTATCCAAGAAAGGGAAAACCCTTGCTGAACATGGACACCTCGTTATGGCTCTCCGCGATCTTGCCAAAATCCAAGAAATGCGAGCCAAATGGAAAGAGAGTCTGGCTGCCGCATCAATGCTTGTCAAATCACGAAGGCGTTATGCCAAACTTCTGCGTTCTAACGGTATGCGTGATGAATCGCGAGAGGCAGCCAAGGCCGAAGCGGGTGACGAAGTACAGCGCGGGCGCGTGCGCGCGCACGAGGGGGCACTGCGTGCGGCTCTTTCGCATTGGAAGCGTGCGCGGAAAGTGCAACCCCAACTAATCGAAGCCTATTGGCGGCCAATAGAAGCTCATGAACAGATCAAATCTACACTCAAAGGTGTTGGAAAGGCAGGCCTTTCCCTGGCCAAGATTTTGCTATCGGTAGGTCCTGTTGGTCGAGTTGGAGAATCATTTCAATTACAACCAGAAAATGTTGAAGCCCAACCACTAGAACCACTACTTGAAAATATATCCAGATGGTTGAATCTAGAATTATCTCTACCTGCAAAGGCATCGGTTGCTTTGGACGCGTCTAAGCAGGAATTAGAACGTCAAATTTCTTCAATAAAATCGGGGGAGCAGGCAGCAAACGCCAAACTTCAAGCAGCAATAGACACCTTACAACCAGCAATCGATTATCACGAATATTCACGTGGTGGAACGGCTTGACTATTCCTTACCAAGGTAAGCTAACCACTGCCGACAAGATGGGCACCATGTCCATCTATTTCCATTGTTAACAGCCTCATGTGCTGGGCCACCACACGTGGTACAGGGTGCATGAATTGCATTAGGAGTTGTTGCTACAATTGTTTCTGTAACACTACCCGTGCGTCGCATGAACAGCGCACCAAGAACCAAAATTGCGAGAAGAGCGATGAGAATTACAGACCAAGCGACCATGGAGAGGCCATCGCTTGCTGATGATTCACCTTCAACCTGCTCGCATGGTTCGCAATCGAGTGGGCCTATTGAATCGCAGCCAATCGATATTGAAACCTCAACCGTTTCACCACAACATGCATCACAAGTAACCATCTCCTCCTCTTCGGGTGGTTCGACTGGCGGTTCTTCTGTTTCAATATCATAAGTGGAGTTGACCCAATATTCCAATGTCTGGCCATCCTCTGAGGTGCTGATGAGGCGAAGTGTCAATCTATCGTGATCAACACCACGTGTTCGATCAAACGTGTCATGGAAGGGATTGCTACCGGGGTCATTTTCAGACAACCATGCAATGGCTCCCGGTGGTTCAATATTCAGTAGTAAATGCTCCATACCCTCTGTTGAATTCCAACTCAAACCATAGATTTCAACACGATCTGTACTTTCAATCGTGGATTTCCAATCCACAGATATTGTCCATGATGTTTCACTACTAACAACATCGAGATTCAATTGTGCGGGCAAATCGAAATCTAAGGCCTCATCACAACGAGTTGCATCCTCTGGATGATTGTCGATTGGCAGGCCTGTGTCAGAAGATGTTGGACATCCGTCACCATCGATATCTGACCATGCCAATGGGTCGAGGAAAAAGGCATCCCCTTCCTCAATACGTAACCCATTCATGTCTTCAATCCAAGTGTAGATATCACCCCACCCATCACCATCTGTATCTTGATGCTGCAATGGATTTTCGGGGAATGCATCTCCATTCTGCTCTGTACGAAAACCGCTGGTATCTAGAGTATATGTGTAATTGTCACCAATACCATCAGCATCCTGATCACGCCATTGGCTTGAATCATCTGGGAACGCGTCACCGTGCTCATTTATCCTCAAACCCGTCGATGAATCCACTTCGAAATAATACTCATCTCCAAAACCATCTCCATCGGTATCACACCATTGATTAGGATCTGAAGGCCAAGCATCTCCATATCCTCCATTGAGAACACAAACTGGCCAATTTGCATCTGAATCTGACCATTGGTCACCATCTGTATCTGGACAACCACCTCGATCAATCGATGATGTGCCCCATACTGATGGACAACCGTCACCACCTGCTCCAGGTGCGTTATTGTCGCCAAACCCGTCACCATCGGTATCCGCCCATTGCAATGAATTCTGTGGAAATACATCATTTTCATCAATGACACCGTCACCATCTGAATCTGGAATAATGAGCCACCAAGAACCCGTATGGTTGGCGACGATTAAACCACCTGAATGATCAATTACAAATCCACGTGGAATCCCTTCAACCGCCCATGTTGCAAATTGAGTCATATTGAGTCCATCATAGAATTCAAGTTGCCCAGATGCACTGTTAGATGCATCACCACTGGCAACAACAAGGAATGAACCAGATGTGAACCCTGCACCAAACCCTTCGTCGGTAAATTGGAACGACAACATTTGTTGACCACTATCAGCATCCCACACGATTGCTTGCCCATCCCACCCAACAGACATGAGTGTGCGCATTTCTTCATGCCAATAGATCACACCTGTGTAGTTTGAGTGGCTATATTGGACACCATGATCACTCCACAATGCAGGATTCGGATCTTCGGTCAGCCACAAATGAATGGAACCATCCTGTCCTGAGCTTGCAAGCCAACCACCATCATTACTGAATTCCACAGTCCAATATTCGGTTGCATATTCCCAACTAGTAACTTCAGTCATTTGGTCGAGATCGAGAATTGAAACCTTGCCTGCGACACCTGTACTTGAGTAATTCTGTGTCCATGAAATCGCAAGTAGATTTTGAGTGGGGTGCATATCGATTCGGCCAAATGATTCCATTGCAGGGTGGTTTTGATCAACCCGCCATGTCCAAACCTCCTTACCATTCTCACCACAAGCAACGATGGCACCGTCTGAAAAACCAACGATGACAAATTGTTGGTGTAAAACAACACTCTTCGCAAACGGGTATTCTCCAATGGGTTGATCGAAATCTGGATGGAAGCATTGCCTCAAAATAGCTCCATTACGATAATCTCGAACGGTAGCCACGCCATTTGATTCAGCAAAAGCAACAAAGGGATCATCCGGATGGATGTCAATTTCCCTAAGGTAATCTGAGCTGATACGGCGGTGGATTTCCAGTTGTAAATTGGAATCGATTGTGTGTATTTCAATGGCTCCATCTTTTCCTGAAGTTGCATATTGCAGGCCTTGATCATCGATTGCAATTGCGGTGATATCAGCGGGGTAGGGTTTGTTATTCCATACCGTTCCATGCCATCCATAATCTGAGAGAATACCGCCTGCTGAATCAACCATCAGTAAGCGACCAGGGGCATGAAGACCGACTGCTAGGGCTGAACCATCTGGAGACCAACGAATGCTAGAGACATTTTGAGGCACAGGGGTGTACCAATGGATGGCCCCACTATCGTGGAAGAAATCGGTGGTAACACCTTCGTTTGGCCTATTGTATGCAACGGTGTAAGTCTGGCCCTGTGGTGAAAAATCAATCGCCCAGGCCATGGCTTCACCTCCTGCGACATTACGAGTCCAAGATTGCGAGAGGGTATTGCCCTGTACATCCCACCCAGTGACTGTGTCATGGTATGTCTCTGAAGCCGAATCAAAAATACGATTCAATGCAGCAACAAAAGTTCCATTGTTCGATATTGCACAATCAGTACCCCAGTCATTGGTGTATACGTGACCGTTGTCGGGAGTTGAACCATCAATGAAAAATTGGGTATTGGCAACAACAACCTCTCCGCCAATGTTCGGATCATTAATTGATCCACAGAATGCTAAGCGACTGCGATCAGGGGTGATATCAATGCCCCAAAGAGAACCTCCATAATTCCCGGTTAAATCAGCAGTCCAGAGCCCTGTACGGGATGATGTTGAATTCATTGGCCAAATGTTACCTTCATCAATGACCTCGAAACTATACCAGCGGGCGCCGTTGTCTGCGGCGAGAACATGGCTATTGTCCAACCAAACCACATCGACCAGTGAGTTAGCCTGAGGGGCATGGAAAATGACACGGCCATCAGTACTGTTCCAAACGGTAAGTAAATTTGTCGAAATGTCAACAGCTGCAATCATTCGACCATCTGGGGAAAAATCAATTTCCCAAAGCATTCCAGTGGGTTGGGGTTGCCAAATCTGAGGGCTCCAACCAGATTGCCAAACAGGTCGATTTTCTTGATTCCAGTTTTGCTGTTGATTTGTCGGTGCTGAAGACTGTATGACCTCGTCTTCTAGTGCGATGGGGGTGCTTGACCAAGCGCAGAGAAGGAGCATGGAAAGAACCCAAAATACCCGTGCGCGCATGGTTGGGCCAGAATTGGCCTCCAACATGAGCCTTCCCACACTTTGATTAAACCCCAAAAAGAATGACTGCGTACCAACTGTCGGTATTTTTCAGAGGGTCGCAAAATCGCGTTCTCGCATCATTTTTAGTCGGAACGGTTATCTTACCGACAGCGAGCCTGACATCATGCGCCATCTAATTGATAGGGTATTGGAATTGCAAGATGATGAAGATGAAACGGATGGGACCGTCACCAAGGGAGCGCCCTCAGCAAACAATGCTGAATTGCACGAACTTCTGAAATCCCTCCAACCACGAATCCGTGTTTTCGGTTGTGGTGGATGTGGTGGAAACACTGTCGATCGCCTCAATGCAGCTGGTTTACTCAACGAAGATTCTGTGCGCGGGTATGCGGTCAATACCGATGCTCAGCATCTAATCAAAGTCGGAATTGACAACAAGTTGTTGATTGGTCGTACCGCGCGTGGCCGTGGTGCAGGTGGAGACCCGGAAAAAGGTGAGAAAGCTGCCTTTGAATCAGAACGGGCTCTATTGAAAACTGTTGAAGACTGTGATTTGGCTTTTGTCACTGCTGGCCTCGGTGGAGGTACTGGTACGGGCTCCGCTCACGTTGTTGCTCGCCTGGCCAAAGAAGCGGGGGCACTAACCATTGCAGTTGTGACTTATCCATTCGAATCAGAAGGCACATTACGCAGACAAAATGCAGAGTGGGGCCTTGAACGTCTCCGCGAAGTTTGCGATACAGTCGTTGTCCTACCCAACGAGAAATTACTCTCGGTAGATGGTGTTCGAGATTTGCCCATTGAAGCGGCATTCCGAGTTGCAGATGAACTTCTCATGCGCAGTATCGCTGGTGTAACCGAACTTGTCACAAAAGAAGGCCTAGTTAACCTCGACTTTGAAGATCTTCGCTCAGTGATGCTGAATGGTGGTGGAATGGCCATGATTGGCCTCGGTGAGGCTAGTGGTCCAGACCGTGCACAGGATGCGACTTTCGAAGCCTTGGACAGCCCGCTGCTTGACATTGATGTAAGCGATGCTCGCGGGGCATTGGTCAACGTTATCGGTGGGTCAAATCTCACACTCGGTGAAGCCGAAGCTTGCGCTCAGCAAATCCGCGAGAAGATTAACCCGTACGCCAGAATCATTTGGGGTGCAACGGTTGATCCATCGATGGGAAGTGAGATTCGGGTCATGCTCGTACTCACTGGTGTCAAGAGTCAACAGATTTTCGGAGCTGCTGCTCATCAACAGTTGCGAACACTCAGAAATCGTACAATTGAGTTCGTTAACTGAAATTAATGCGTACATATGGCGACTACGTCGGACTCGGATTGTTTAAGAAAGGCAGGCAGGTCGCGAGGCACCTCTGAGGTTAGACCATGTCCAGTGCCAACGATGTAAATAGCAAGCGGGCCGGCCCTTTCGAAGAGAAGGTTCAGACGTGGCAAGATGGACTCGAGTCAGGTATTCGAGGACTGGGTAAAGGTTCCTGGGCGCGAATTGTCAAGATGGCACGCAAGCCTAGTTCACTTGAATTCCGCCAGACTTGTATCGTCTGTGGAATCGGGATGTTTATCCTTGGTTTCATTGGTTTTGTGATGTTGGTGCTCATGGACAATGTGTTACCATCGTTCTTTGAATGGTTAACCAATTGAGGAGGTATTGAAATGTCAGATGCATTTATCGCTTTTGTTCGGCACGAAGACAAGGTCCTATTGATGCAACGCGCAGATGGTGTTGCAGATTTCCCTGGGGCATGGGACGGAATATACGGTATTGGTGACCCTGAAGATATTGATACTATCACAACCCGAATCGAAGAGGCCACGGGGATTTCAGCAGCCAACCTTACCTATGTTCGCAGTGCTGCAGCACGGGGATTAGAATTTGGAAACCGTCTAAATGATGTCACACCGGTTCTTTTCATGTCAGAGAGCACTGAAGTTGAACCACGCACACTTTACACAAACTCAGAATGGGTCGATCCGGGTTCAATCGAAGACAAATCCTACAGCATACCACAAATCAGTGAACTCTACGGTGACGTCGCATCCTATCTCTACATCCTCAAGGTGACGATGGGCCAAGAACAGAAGGTTGCAAGCGAGATTCAAGCCAGACTTTCAGGCACCGGTTCCCTACAGGATATCAAGAGCGAGATTTTTGGTGTCCTTTGCCCTACGATGATGCGAGGATATGTCTTTGTCGAAGCCAGTGCATATCACCACGTTGAGAAACTCATTGGTCGTGCTGGTGGACGAACAACACCTCTCAAAAATTGCAGAAAGGTCTTGCCCGGCACATCACCACTGGGTGACGTAACTCCTTATCTTGAACCAAAGTCTGCAACCGCTGGAATTGAAGAAGGTGACATCGTCGAAATTCGTGTCGCTGCGTTCAAGGGCGAACGCGCCCGCGTCACCAATGTTGCTGAGAACAAGGAAGAGGTCACTGTCGAGCTCTTTGACGCTGCAATTCCAATCCCTATGACGATCCGTGCTGACCAAGTTCGCGTTACGCAACGCGTCGACCAGTAATATGAGGCCCCGCGCGCGTGTTAAATACAGGAAGTAGGTCGCCCAGTTCCCCTCAATGGAGTGTTTACAATGTCAGCCCGCAACGAAACCCCGCACACTGTCCTCAAGACGCTTGGTCTGAAGACATGCAACGGTTCGTGGGAAGCATCCACTGAGAACTTGACCATTCAACAAGTCATCGAGGTCTCAGAAACCAAGAAAGACAAACTCACTGGCGCAACCCAGAAGGCGCGCGCCCTCGAAGTCATGGGTACATGTGTATCCATGCGAGTCAGTGTTGAGGGCATGCGCCCCAAAGAAGCCATTGCGGCGGTAAAAAATGGAGATTTTGATTCACAATTTAATTGAGTAGAGGCACGGATTGCGGGAGAAGGGTAACCTTCGTGTACCGCGGGGGTGACATAAAATGGAACAAAACATCAAACAAGCAATTGAGCAGGCCCTCTCTGAGGCTCCTGAACGAAAATTCGTAGAAACGGTGGAATTTGCTTTCACCATCAAGGACGTCGACCTGAAGAACCCGAACAATCGAATTCAGGAAGAGATTCGACTCCCTGCTGGCCGTGGCCGAGTTCCCAGCATCGCCATGTTCGCCGAAGGTGAAATGGCGGCCAAAGCCAAAGATGCAGGTATCATAGTCATTGATCCAACAAAAATTGAAGAATTGGGTGGTACACGTCAAAAGGCAAGAAAGTTGGCTCGAAAGCATGACTTCTTCCTTTCTGAAATCCCCCACATGGGCCCTATTGGTCGATTTCTCGGTGTGGTTCTAGGTCCGCGTGGAAAAATGCCACGACCTGTACCTCCTGTTGCTGATCCAGCTGCTATTGCGGCTGGACTGAAGAATGTCGCTATTGTTCGAAGCCGTGATAAAATCACCTTTCACACTGTAATTGGCACTCGAGATTTGGGTTCTGAAGCATTGGCGGAAAACGGCATGGAAGTTTGGAAGCGTGTAATCAGCAAACTTGAGCGTGGATCTGGTAATATTCGTTCATTCTACGTGAAGACCTCAATGGGCCCATCAGTCAAAGTGGAGGTGATTCTCTGATTCCAAAGGCTGCACAGTGGAAGAAAGACCGAGTTTCGGTCCTCACTGATATACTCAAGCAGGATGGGGTCGTTGGTGTCATAGACGTTGAAGGAGTACCTGCAACAGCCATGCTAGGTATGCGCGATAGTTTACGCCAGGAGATGGTTTTGACCATGGCCAAGAAGACACTAGTTCGTCGTGCTTGGAAAAATGCCGGACTCTCAGATGAAGAACTGGATACTCTATTCGATGGTGTCACAATTCCAATGCTTGTTCAGACTGCTAGTCTGAATGCATTCCAACTCTATTCTGAGTTAGATAAAACTCGAACTGGACGCCCTGCTAAGGCTGGTGACCTCGCACCAAACGACATTATCATTGAAGCTGGGCCTACTTCGTTCCCACCTGGGCCGATTGTTGGCGAATTCAATTCTGTAGGCATTCCTGCCAAGATTGACAAAGGTAAGGTTTCCATTCAGAAGACTGTTACGGCTGTCGAAAAGGGTCAGCCCATCAGTGCAGATATGGGTCTAATGCTATCCAAACTAGAAATCAATCCAATCGAAATTGGCCTGATTCTATCAGGTGTGATTGAGGGTGGAACCGTGATGGCTGCCAAAGATCTCGACCTTGACCTTGATGGATTCACAGCGAATCTCAAGAGTGCCACCAGTGGTGCTTTCAATGTCGCTTGCAACATCGGATGGTTCACCAACGAAACTGTATCAGTACTTCTTTCGAAGGCTGCTGGTGAGGCATTGGCGGTGGCAATAGAGGCTGGTATCCACAACGAAGATACGATGCCGATTCTAATCAGCCGAGCTCATGCTCGTATGCTGGCCGTTGCAGGCCAGATGGATTCCTCTGCACTGGATGATGATCTAACCAGTGCACTTGGTTCCGCAGCCACTGCTGCGGCAGCCACACCCGCCGCTGAAGAAGCACCGGCTGAAGAAGCCGCTGCTGAGGAAGCAGAGGAAGAGGAAGAGGGTGCCGAATTCGGTGGTCTCGGGGACTTGTTTGGTTAAGCCCCCAAAAAACAACAAAAAAAAAGGTGAAAAAAATGGAATATGTATATGCTGCTATGATGCTGCACTCTGCAGAGAAAGAAATTGATGAGAAGGCTGTTGGCGCCGTTTTGAAGGCTGCCGGCGTAAAGGCTGACGACGCGCGCGTGAAGGCGCTTGTTGCAAGCCTATCTTCCGTAGACATCGGCGAAGCAATGAGCCAGGCCATCGCGGCACCTGCCGCGTCAGCCCCGGCTGCTGCTGCTGGTGGTTCTTCGGACGCACCGGCTGAAGAAGCCGCTGCTGAAGAAGAAGCGGAAGACCCTGAGGCAGGCTTCGAAGGTCTGGGCTCACTCTTCGGCTAATCTCACAGAGAAGCAACAATCGATAACAACCTGGATAACAAACCCACAACGGTGGGGCGCCCCGCGCGTAAGCAGGCCGTTTGACCTCTGGTTGGACGGATGCCGGGGCTGCCAATCACCCGCGCCCCGTCCGGCTACACAGGACTGTGCCCCATCGATGTGGTTTTCTTCGCCCAGCTCATTTTGCTGCTGCGGCACCCTCATGACTGAAACGCGTCAGCCTTGTTCATGGCCCGACCGCGGAGTGTGACCCTTGAAGTCAACATCATACCCACACAAGCTGTTCGGGCACTTCGTGAATTGGCAGAAGAGGCTGGCTGGAAGTGGGAGCGCGATGAAGGAAGTCGATTTGTTGATCGAATGATGGTGATCATGCCAATTGCTCGAGCCACACGTACCTTCCGAATAGCCATCCTTACCGGTGAAGGGAAAGGTCTGATTCTGACCGCATGGGAAGAGGTAGCTGGATCGGCTGGAGGAATCACAAAAGTTGAATGGATTGTACCAGGGCACCTCACTGGAGATCCATTCAGGGATTTACTACGAGCATGGTGTGCTCGACATCCAAATTGTCCTTGGCGTTGGTCTTTTGGTCAGAAATCCGTCATCGGGTATTTGTTGCCTGTTTGGCGAAAAAGTCGTCGTGAATTCAGAAAGTTTGGGTTGAATACCAAGAAAAATGGTTGGCCCGTTGAGGCAAATTGGCCACCCACAGGGTGGCCGGATGCTCGCGAAGAAGAGTAAAAGCCACTAGAAGACAGATTCATCAACCACGCACGTTCTGAGAGATTTGAGGCGAACCCATGAACATGGATACGATTGTTGAGAAGTGGTTCTCAACAAGAGATCAGAAGATTACTTGGAGTATTTCCCTTGCCTTCTTCATCATCTTCCCAATTTATTTCGCAAATATCGGCTCCTTCTTGCCTGATGATGCTATGATTGGTGATGCTGGAGGAGTCGATGGGAAATGGACTGTGACACTTGACGAAACCGTTGAATTCAGCGACAGCGAAGAAGTCGACATGGCCGATGGTGATATTTACGAACTTGAATTCAGTTACGGGGATTTGGTGCCCAATCTCGCTTACATCGAAATTACCGTCTCTCACGACGAATCCAATGAACGTGGTCCTGCCCCTGGGCCGTCGGGTAATATTGCGAAATGGCCGGAACAATGTGACACTGTAGATGTGGAACTCGATATGGACGATGTCAATGGATATGTGATGGAAGGGAGCACAACAACGAGCACATCTGGTGGCTGTCCGAGTGAACAAGTTCTGCGGGTATACATGATTGCAAATTACACCGGCGAAGGTGGGGAAATGGAGGGGACAAAGACCAGTATCCTCTCAATGCATGATGACGGAAACCAAGGCCGTGGCGATTGGGCTGGAGAAATCACCCTAACAGTCAACACAGGAAGTGGTGCATGCCCAGTAGGTCCATGTGATAACAGAGACAATGGCGAAATAGTCACAGTTGCATGGGAAGTTGTCAGTGTGATTGTTGAAGTCACACCAGTTGCAGATGTTAGCCTCTGAATCAAGTCTTGGCGACAATTTTGACGACATCATTGTCATTGAGTTCATGTTCTGCGCCAATCACCCTTCCAGTACGACCATCAACAGCCCGAATAAATCCATCTCCAAGATCGGAGTGGACAGCATAAGCCAACCCTTTCGCTGTGGTACCACGCTGCACCAGAAGAGCATCGGGGAGAACACGACCATCACCATCCGTCCAGTGTCCCTCGTCTTGTACAGGATATGCCACAATACGGTCTAGTCGCTCACGAACTATGCGTGAGACCAATTCTACCAATCCTGTTCCCCCAAGTCGCTCTAATCGTACTCCAAGAGCCTCTAGGCCCTTTCTCTGGGCCTCATTGAGTCCGGTTTCCCCCGTTTCAGTCAAAGTAAAATTCTGGGCCCCGGGTGGATAATCAATGAAACCTGCTTTAGCCGCTCTACGAAGTGCCAATTCGCTATCGGCACTGGTCGGCAACAAAATACCACCGTCGGACTCAACTTTGGCCGCCAATTCATCCCAAGCACCAACTTCAGCCACATCGGCTTTATTGGCAGCGACACAAAGTGGGAATACAGCTCTGCGTAGATGATGCGCCAAAGATTTGCGAATCTCATCATCCCAATCCCAAGGAACACCAAGGTTCCCATTGTCATTCTTGAAGGCTGAAATTGCGCTCATAACCATCGATTCTGAACCACCAATTCCTGTCAATTGTGAAGTGATGAACTCTATCAAACCCCGCTCACCTTCAGCTTGAACTCGACGGACACCGCGAGCCCAACCTGTGTCGAGAATACCCTGAATCCACATGGCCAGTTCTTCCACAAGAAATGTGTGCTCTTCTACAGGATCACAAGAACCTGGTCCCATTGGATTGCCTTCAATGTCAGTACCACCTGAAGCATCGACCACTTGAATGAGGGCATCACATTGTGCAAGATCATTGAGAAACTGGTTACCACGTCCTTTGCCCTCATGCGCACCGGGGACCAAACCAGCGACATCTACCAAGGTAACTGGAACGGTTCGGCAGTGACGGATACAAGTTCCAGTTCGTGGCTCGCACAAACTTCCGCCACGTGCATCATCTGATGATGCAGAATCCAAACGGCCATCCGCTTCACGCTTCTCTCGAAGAATTTGGCAAGGACAACTTGCCTCCGCCGGAAGGAAAGTGACACCGACATTGGGGTCAATGGTAGTGAAAGGATAATTTGCGATTTCAACAGCACTCTCAGTCAGGGCTGCAAAGGTGGTCGATTTGCCCACATTGGGCTTGCCAACCAACCCGATACGCATGGTCACTCTTCCTCATCACAGGTATCGCAGATGACGTCGATTTCGGTATCTACGCCTGCGCCTGCTGCAAGGAGTTGGCGGATTGTCGTCGATCCAGGGGTAAGTGCAATCCGATTTGCGGATGGAGATGCAGGTTCATCTGTGCCGGATGGCACTCCACTGAAGGAACCACGAATCATGTTGAGCATCATGAGGATTGCAGCAATAGCAACTGCATAGAATGCAATCGAAGCAAGTGTATCCATAGTACCTACAGCACTCATATCGATGAGATCTCCATCAATGCCATCATTGGCAACTGCAGCCGCGTCATATGAGGCGGATACCATGCTGGAACCCATACTGAACAAGAAGGCAAGAGTGGTACCGACTGCGACCATCCAAGTGGTCGTACGATTTGTTTCATCGGAATTGAGGGCGCGGCCTGTTGCATGCGGGAAGCAAGAAATTACACCACCCCATGCAATCATACCCATTCCGCCCCAAAGGAACAGAAGGTCCATGGACGATGCAAGGTGCTGGATTTCACCGGTTGAATGTGCATCAGCGCCAACAAATAGTTGACCGATGGAACTGCCAACCAGCATGAACATTCCCAGCATAACTGCATTGGCTGCTGAACTGGAGGATGCTTTACCCCAATTGGAACGTGCTGTTTGGAACACGTTTCCTGCCGCTGCAAGAATAGGAATCATGCTCGCTGCGTAAAATACGGAAAGCATGGCTGCTTCATCAATAGATACCGATGTTGCACCTGCAATTCCGATTGGACTCAATGTCATGAAAGTCATGAGGACTGTTGCACCCGCTAAGGTTCGGCTCCACAAAGGTGCACCTGCTTCGTGAGGTGCCACATATAGAGCAACTGCGAGTGCACTGGCAAGTATTGGCAATACTTCGAGGCTCTCATAGAATGCTTCATTGATACCGACTATGTAACATGCTACACACATGACTAACGGCATACTGAGGCCACCAACAATGAGCCACTGGCTGGGCATAATCATGTCAGTAGTTCTGCGACCGATTGTGAGTAAATGGTTGGCCAAAATTGCAACCATCACAAATACTGAAATTGTTGCCGCAGCAGTCCCCAAATTATCACCCCAATCACCACTGAGGTGGTCACTGAGGAAACCGAGGAATAGGCTCATCGAGAAAGCGTAAGAGACGAGGACAGCGTTGGTATCACTGGCCAAACCCGATCCGGATAGGCGGCCATTGATGTGGAGCCCTGCTCCAATGAGAAGCATGAGTATTCCACCAGTAGCAGCGTTTGAACCAGCGGTCTGGACTGTTGCAGCTGTTGGTTCGTAGTAAATGCTAGAGAGGCTAGCGATTGCATCTGGTTCGTGAGCCATCCAAAGCCCAATGAAAGTAAAAGCTGCACCGATACTGGTCCACAACATACCGTGCATCATCCATGCAACAGTTCCAGAGCCTTCACGGCCTTCAAAGAGGTCTGCACCGGGTCCCAATGCCTTCTCCATGAAGAAGTCGGTCATGTCCCTAACGAGTTCTTGGAAAATGGGAATTCCTCGGTTCACAAGAGCCCAGATTAACAAGAAACTGACCCATAGCGTGATGATATCGACGATTAACATACATCACACCTCCTAATCCTCTAGGGCCCCACCCATGACGGTTGCAACCATCATTCCAAATCCGATTATGATTCCAATCAAGAATATCCAAATTCCGCTATTGGCCAATCCACCGAAAAGTGAGATGACGTCACCAAGTGCTGGGATTTCGGAACCCGGGAACAAAACACCGTGAAGAATCAGTAGAGCGAGTGCAGCGACAATGCTGACGACTAGCACGACTCTTGCCATTGGTGGTTCATCGTCGCCAAGCGTGACATCAGGTAAATTTGAATTGAAAGCCATTTCTAAACACTCACCAAAATTTGCCCTTTGGGCAACCCGGCCACCAGTAGGGCGCTCATAAGCGTTCGGCGAATCGGTGGACCCCCATAGGGGGTCCGTGTATCAAGGTGAGAGAAGCGCCTCAACAGGAAGAAGTCGGCGATCAAGTCCGCTTCCAAGGGGTATAGGGAGTGATGTATCTAGCGCTATTTCTGCCGACCACCGGTTCTCGCAATCGCAGGTTAAACCCTCAAACTCCAGTAAGGATCCTGAGACTGAATAGCGTTCAATGGCTGCGGCAACTTCTTTGTCACATAGACCACAATTATGCGCACCTCGTATTGATCCAGCCGCAGTTGGGTGAACGATGAGGCGAGTGATTGCATCACTTCCCTCCGGTTGAATGTCTGAATGTACATTGCGAATCATTTGCACCAACGACCACAGCCAAGGTGGTCGGTATTCTCGATGGCGGAAAATACGATCGACAATAGTTCGTCGCTGGATGTTCATCGGATTTACACTGATTTCATCACTGTCAGCAGCGATTTCTTGAATCCATTTTGTTGTATGGTGGAGGGCATCCCCTTCCGACATAAATGGGGGCTTGAAAAGTAAGTAAGATTTAGCTCGCAAACCGTGTGATTGCAAGGTGTTAACCGCCTTTTTCCAAGTTTTGATTCTAAACCCCTTGTTGCAATGGAATTTGAGGACTTCATCGTCATAGGCTTCAAGGCCTATGGCTACTGTACAACCTGGGTGTTTTTCTGCAACCCAAGCAATCTTCTCTTCATGACAAAGATGAGCTTGAGCCTCGACGATTAGATGCTTGCCCATTGCAGCAGTTTCCGTGAGGATTGTTTCCTGCCAATCCACTGGATTCTCTTCATCCTCGAAGAATGTTCCTGAAGTGTAGACTTTGATCATATCACAGCCCTCAAAATCGTTGAGTTGGTTCTTGGCAGCCAACCACTGGGCGTGTAGATTGAGACTGGTGACATCGTCGCGTACATCATTAAAATATCCACAAAATGTACAACCTGATTTCCACCACCATTGACATCCACGTGTACGAAGAATGACTGTGGCTGCTGTGCAAGGAGTACCATCTGGTAGGCGCTCAGGTGTCGTGTAAACGGTTGCAGGTTCGTCAGCATTCCATGATTCACGAATACGGATGGATTCAATTGCATTCTCTGGTGCTTTCACCAGATGATGTAACTTAACCGCCTTGCCCGGAAGGGCGAGTAAACCGGCGGTTACCTCTTCGGCCATGCCCCTCCGGGCATACATTCCGTTTTCAATCCGTCGTCACTGTACCAAAACTTCAGATGTGCCTGGAATTCGCTCTCCTCGATAGATAATATGCAGTTTTACATTGGTATCCGATGATGAAACGATATCGGTGCCATTTTCAGAAAGTGTAAGAAATTCACTAGATTCCCAAAGATAGTGATTTTCCCCATCTTGATCAATTAGGCAATGTTCGCCACTTTCCTGATCAATACTTGTGTGGCATTCATACACTGAATCTCGCACTTCCAAATGGATTGTGGTAGAGTTCCAAAGGAGGGCATTTTCAATACTTTCAACATGGGTCCAATAAATGCTAATCAATACATCCGATTCATTTTCAGTGGGCGAAGAGGATGTGTCGACGGCCCTATACACGTGAGTTCCCAAATCATAGGAGTCATCTTGGTCCATCACCAGACGATCTAGGCAACCAGCGAGTGTGATTGCGACCAGCAACAAACAAATTAGTGTTGTAACACCTTTTCTCATGGCGCCAATGGAGAACTGAAGGGATATGAAACCTATCATAATTTTCCGGGTGTGCCGTTATAGGCTGAAAGGGCTTCGCGCATTACATGCAAGCACTTATGGAGAAATTACCATCACCTTACGTTGAGGGATTA
>TARA_B110000438_G_scaffold102053_1_pt1 | contig 18579 bp, 16 predicted proteins | sample TARA_B110000438 | Tara Oceans TARA_B110000438 (sample SAMEA4398413) | marine metagenome | biome: Polar Biome; feature: [MES] marine water layer (ENVO:01000295) within the mesopelagic zone...; material: water (ENVO:00002006), including particulate matter (ENVO:01000060) such... | reverse complement strand
GGGTTAATAATGATCGCTGAAAATCAGGGTCATTTTTTGAGAAATCTTTACCCGTAATATATGAGATGATTTCTTTATGGTCTGTCGTACCAAAAAATTCATCCACTTCAGGGAGCTCTTGACGAAGTTCCGTACCAAAGCGTTCAGAGAAACAACCCATTACCACTAAGGATTCAATATCTCCTGTAGATTTTAGCTCACCTGCCTCTAAGATAGTATCCACTCCTTCTTCTCTGGCTTTATCTAAAAATCCGCATGTATTGACAATCACTATATCTGAATCTTTAGGCTCATCTACAAAGGTATAGCTTTCTTGCTTCAATCCACCTACTAAGAATTCAGAATCCACCAAATTCTTAGAACATCCTAAACTAATTAATGATATTTTTTTCTTTTCACTCACACCGATGCTTCTTCCTCTATGCCAATTAGGCCTTTTAAATAACTCTCTCGATCAAATGGAATCAAATCATCCACTTGCTCACCTACACCCATAAAATAGATGGGTAAATTTAACTCCGTCATGATGGGTACTGCAATACCACCTCGGGCTGTGCCATCCATTTTAGTTAAGATCACCCCATCAATGGGAATATACTTCCCGAATTCTTTCACTTGGGTAATTCCATTTTGCCCCGTGTTGGCGTCAATGGTAATAAGAACCGAAATGTCATCGGTAATCTTTTTTATCACCCGATTAATTTTTTCTAACTCTTGCATCAAATTTGGCGATGTATGGAGGCGACCGGCTGTATCCACAATAATACGGTCCATTTTCTTTGCCAAGCCAGAGTTCACACCATCATAGGCAACAGCAGCAGGGTCAGCTGTACCTTCGTTGGCCACTACATTTATTTTTAAACGTGTGGCCCACTCCCTAATTTGTTCTACGGCTGCGGCGCGATATGTATCTGCTGCCACTAATGTAACTATCTCACCGCTGCTAGAAAAATATCCTGCTAATTTTGCCGAGGATGTAGTTTTTCCCGTTCCGTTAATACCGATGAGTACAATCACCTTTTTTAATGGATGCTTATCTGCTTTACATTCTAATTGAGACGTCATGGTCTGCATAAAGCGTTGATCCCAAGATAAGTCTTTTTTACCTGAATCCTGCAATTCTTCTATTATAGTCTCAACAATTTGCCAGCCCAAATCTGCCTGCAAAAGAGATTCTTCTAATAGCTCAATATCATCCGCATCTAAATAGGATTTACCCGTTAAACCCGAAACTGCATTGGCTAGCTTCTTCCGCGTTTTAGAAAGTCCACCAAAAGTCTTTTTGAAGAATGAGAACATTATAATTCTAATTCCTTAAAATATCGATGATATCGATTGGAATACTGCCATGTACTCACAGCCATTAATAATAGTGATATGCTGTATAATCCCCACCTCACCCATTCAGGCGCAGGAAAAATAAAAGTACTCATCATTAAAGTAGATATTCCCAAAAACCATTTACCTGTCCAATTAGACTGAAATACTTCTTCCTGCACATTAATGAGGTACACACCAATGATTATGAGATAAACATCTCGAATTGATAATAGTAAAAAGAATATGAGAAAGGGTAATTTATATTCAAATATGAGGAATGTGAGTACCACGACCAAACAAATCTTGTCTGCAACCGGGTCAATTATTTTGCCGAAATTGGTAATTTCATCCGTCTTTCGTGCCACATAGCCATCCAAAAAATCAGTAAGCACAATAAGCAGGATAATTCCCCAAACCGCATAGGCCATTTCTTGGGTTTCAACAGAAAATATATTAAGGATATAAACTAACGGAACTGCCAAGAATATTCGACTAATACTAATACTATTGGCCAATGTCATTATTCGATTATGTCTCGTGGCTAACCGTTTTTTTCTAATCTTCTTCCGTCTTTTAAAGGTAAACTTTGGGCTCATGATTCACGACCCAAATTAAATTTTACCGCATCAATGAGGGCATCCTTATATTCAGAATCAGGGAAAATATTTAACGCATCCATGGCTTCATTAGAAATTCTCTCCATTTGCTGGGTGGCATAATCAATACCGCCATGCTTTTTAACTAACTTTCTAATAGATAAAATATCTTTCCATGACGCATACTGTTTTAATTTTCTCTGAATTGATTTTTTTTGATTATTCCCAACCGTTTCAAACATATGAATTAAAGGCAATGTTAACATATTTTTTTTCACATCAAATCCAATGGGTTTACCAATGGCGTCAACCGTTCCCATAATATCAAATAAGTCATCACGTATTTGGAATGCAATGCCCAGTTTTTCACCAAAAATTGCCATAGCTTTCTGTTGTTCTACAGATGCATTCGTAGTGATGGCACCAATTTGGCAAGATGCAGAAAATAGAGACGCCGTTTTATCTCTCACCATACGGTAATAGATTCCCTCAGTCATTTCTTTCTTTAATGCCTTTTCAATTTGTAGGATTTCTCCCTGACTTAATCGCTCTGCAGTGGAGGATAAAATTTCTAATGCATCAAAATTTCGTAATGTTATCATATTGGATAATGCTTTGGAGAACATAAAATCACCCACTAATATTGAGATTTTATTCTTCCATATTCGATTAACTGATGGCCATCCTCGACGGAGATCTGCTTCATCTACCACATCATCATGAATCAGTGTGGCTACGTGAATCATTTCAATGAGTGCCGCAGCCTTATAGGTGAGCGGAGTAATTTCTCCACACATTTTTGCAGACAGTAAACACAGGCGAGGCCGTAATTGCTTCCCTTTTTTGCGAGATATATACCCAATAACCGTATTAATAAGTTTCACCTCCGAATTGAGGGATGTTTTAAATGTACGATTAAACTCAATCATTTCTGGTTGAATCGAGGTTGATAATTTATTTAATAAAGATTTCATTACTTCTTGATGAATATCCAACTCACGAAAATACTAAATTCATAAAGTAGGACGAGTGGAATAAAAATGAGTAATTGGCTTAACGGATCCGGTGGAGTCAATAATGCACCCACAATTAGAAATGAAACAATAGCATATTTTCGATAATGTCGTAAAAAGGGTGGCGTTAGAATTCCAATTTTTGTTCCCATTACAGTAATGATGGGCAATTGAAAAATTAATCCACATGCGAACAATAGCCACATAACGTAAATCAAATATCCATCTAATGTAAAATTATAATCTACAGCCACCACATTTGAGGTCATCGAGGTAAAAAACTGTAAACTAAAGGGAATTAGAATTTTATATCCAAACATCAAACCGGTTGCAAAAAATAATGTGGAGAATCCCACTATAAAAATGACAGATGAATTATGGGATTCCTTAAATGCAGGGGATATAAAACACCAAGTTTGATAAAAAATTATGGGGAGTGCAATAATAATTCCACCCATTAATGCCATTCCCACTTTAACCATAAACATGGATGTTACTTTTAAAACCTGTAGATTTAATGGAAAATTAAGATTGGTGCTGGGCTCAATTAATTTTGTAAGTAATTGATCTGAGAACGAATGGGTTAGGATGGCCCCCATCACAATCGCAATTATTGACTTGAGTAATCGCCATCTCAGCTCTTCGACATGGTCCCAAAATGGCATATCCTCAGTCATTGCTATAGAGTGTTTCTGCTAATTCTTGAGGGGATTTTCTTTTTTCATGGGCAAGGGCTAATTCTTTATCTAAAATATTACAATTCTGTTTATCCCAAAAGACTTCATCTTGCTTATTGAGGATCAACTCTCTCACTTGCTTTGCATAGCGATCCACCATTTTTTGATTCCATAAACCCGTTCGCTTAATATGATCACCATGTTCATGGATATTATCCACAAGTTCACTTACTCCGTCAGTTTTTAGTGCTACCGTTTTCACCACTTTAGGAATCCATGTCGTTTCATCATGGGGCATTCCCGAAAGCATATTTATTATGGATATATACAATTTGTTTGAACCAGGACGATCGGATTTATTGATAGCAAATATATCTGCAATTTCCATCAAGCCTGCTTTCATCATCTGTATATCATCACCCGATTCGGGAACCAATACCACCACCACCGTATCGGATGTTTGAATTACATCTAACTCAACTTGCCCCACCCCTACCGTCTCAAAGAGAATAATATCAAAACCTGCAGCATCTAAGATATCACCTACTTCTTGTGTGGCCTGTGCCAAACCTCCATGACCTCCTCGACTTGCCATACTTCTGATGTACACATCTTTATCATTATAATGCCGAATCATTCGAATGCGGTCACCCAAGATAGCACCACCCGAAAATGGACTGGTAGGATCAATGACAATAACGGCAACCGTTTTATCTTGTTCTCTATAATTTTGAATTAACTTATCGGTGAGTGAACTTTTTCCTGCGCCGGGAGGTCCCGTAATTCCAATACGGTAGGCTGAGCCTGTTTCTGGGTATAATTCAGATAATAATTTTGAAGAAATTTCTGTATTATTTTCCACATGTGTTATAGCTCTCGCTATAAAACGTCGTTTTCGCCCGCGTACACCTTGTATAATCTCTGAATACATGGGCAAAATTTAATTATATTGGAGGTATTATTCTGAGGAGTTTAGAGATTTTTTCCGAAGAGTCTCTTAAAGAAAAGGTAATCCGGAATTACCAGCGTATGACCTTCCTTAGTTATCATACTTTTTTCTTCAAACATGGTCAATACTCTTGAAACTGTTTCGCGTGAAGTTCCTGCCATGTTTGCAATATCTTGTTGAAAAGGTAATTTCTCAATAGTCACTTGGCCTTTTTTGATTATTCCCATATCTTCAGCAAGATTTAAAATTGAAACGCCAATTCGATGTTCCGCATCAGATAATGATAATGCTTCTATTTGTTGATCAGACTTTCTTAATCTTTTGGCTAATTCACCCATAAGGGCAAAACTGATTTTAAAATTAGTCTTTAGTAAATTTAAAAATTCACCTTTAGGAAATGCCAAAAGCAAACATTTTTCTTGTGCTAACGCATTCGCTGAACGAGCTTCTCCATCAAGAACAGCCAGTTCACCAAAAAGTTCACCTTGTCCCAAAAGCGCTAAGATTACTTCTTTACCTTCATCATTCACGCGGGTAATTTTTACCGTACCCTCAATAATTCCAAACACAGTATCACCAAACTCTTCCTCTAAAATTATCATGCTATTTTTAGGATAAGTCCTGGGAGTACAAAGATTTGCAACTTTTTCTAATTCTTCCTCTGAAAGATCTGAGAATACATGAATTTCATCTAAGTTTTCAGCAATCTCTTTTACTGTATCTAATTTCATCGAATTGATTTACTCCTAGGGTATTGCATTAAGTTTGAATAATATACAGCGGGTAAATTACTTCGAGATTTTCATTAAAAAAGAATGTTTTCGTTAAAACTTATGTTTAGATTTTTATTAGGCATTAACAATACAAAACTTTTAAATTACTGTGCTATTATTTTAACTATTTATATATATTAGGAATCAAAAGAATTTATGGGCGCTAAAGGCACAGTATTAAAACGCGTAAGACAGTCATTAAAAGCAAATGCTCGAAATAAGCATTATAAGTCATTTATGAAATCTGCATTAAAATCTGCTTTAAACTCAACTAAAGATAATGCAGAAGAAACATGTAAGTCTGCTATTTCAGCCGTTGATAAAGTAGAAGGTAAAGGTATCATTCATAAGAATTCTGCCAATAGACTGAAATCTCGTGTGATGAGACATTTGAATAGTCTGTAAATTTCCTACAAAATTGTTTTATAATAAAAAAGGAGCCAAATGGCTCCTTTTTTATTATAGTAATAGTTACTATTTAATTTGGTTTTCGATAATTAGGCGATTCCTTAGTGATATTAATATCATGCGGATGGCTCTCTTTCACTCCCGCACCAGTTATCCTCACAAAATTTGCCACTTCTTTTAATGTAGATAAATCTTTCGCCCCACAATAACCCATTGAAGATCTAATCCCTCCAGTCAATTGATGAATTGTGTCACGAATAGGACCTTTATGTGGAACCATTCCTTCTATGCCTTCAGGAACTAATTTTCTAGAATCTGTGGTTTCATTCTGGAAGTATCTATCTTTACTGCCATCTTTCATGGCCGCGATAGAACCCATGCCTCTGTAAGATTTAAAACTTCTGCCTTCCCATAATATGACTTCACCTGGGCTCTCATCCGTGCCTGCAAAAATACTGCCCAACATAGCAGTGTTAGCACCAGCAGCTAATGATTTTGCCACATCACCAGAATATCGCATGCCTCCATCTGAAATAACCGGTACATTTAATTTTGCAGCAACATTATAAACATCCATTACTGCAGTTAATTGTGGTACACCTACCCCTGCGATAATTCGGGTAGTACAAATTGAACCAGGACCAATCCCCACTTTAACTGCATCAGCGCCAGCATCAATTAGCGATTTGGCTGCATTTTCAGTGGCAATATTACCTGCCACTACATCAATAAAAAATTGTTTTTTAATGGCTGCCAGCGTTTTCAATACTCCATCTGAATGACCATGGGCTGTATCTACAATAATGGCGTCTACATTTGAATCAACTAATGCAGCAACTCGTTCGAGCGTATTTGCACCTACTCCCACTGCTGCTGCAACCAAAAGTCGGCCATGTTTATCTACTGCAGCTAATGGAAAGTTTTCTTTTTTCAAAATATCTTTTACCGTAATCAATCCACAGAGTGAACCTTTATTATCAACTACCAATAATTTTTCTATGCGATGTTCTTGCAAAACTATTTTAGCTTCTGTAAGGGTTATTCCCTCTTTTACGGTGACCAAGTTTTCACTTGTCATTCGATCAGAAACAAGTAAGTCTAAATTAGTCTCAAATCTAATATCTCTATTAGTAAGGATTCCTTTTAGCTTTCCATCATCCACAACTGGAACTCCAGAAATTCTAAATTTGGCCATAATATCAAGCGCATCATGAATTGTTTTATTAGAGTTGATTGTTACTGGATCTAATATCATTCCACTTTCGGAACGTTTTACACGATCAACTTCAATGGCCTGCTTTTCAATGGACATATTTTTATGAATAACACCGATGCCTCCTTCACGGGCCAAGGCAATGGCCAATTTACTCTCAGTCACAGTGTCCATTGCTGAACTAATAAGGGGAATATTTAATCTGATATTATTCGTAAAATTTGCTGACAAATCAACATCTTTCGGCAAAACTATAGAGTGATTAGGCACCAATAGCACATCATCAAAGGTTAATCCTGTTTTCAATTTACTCATTACATCCTCACTTCAATTTTAAATTTTGTTCAACAATGGAAACAATAGTTCCACTTCTGATTAATTCTAAGACATATTCTTGATCTGATTTCATATATCTATCTTGTGATAAAAAAGGGACTTCTTTTCTAACTTCATCAACAATTGACTTCAAATGTTTTGCAGGAGAAAGTCCTTTTCGTAAATCAATTGCCTGACAAGCGGATAAGATTTCGATGGTATATAATTTTTCAACATTTTCTACCATTTTCAATAATTTTCTACCCGCCCACGGTGCCATACTTACATGATCTTCTTGACCTGCTCCGGTAGGGATTGAGTCGATAGTTGATGGATGTGCATAGGTTTTATTTTCAGAAGCAATTGCTGCTGCAGAAACTTGCATAATCATAAATCCAGAATTCAACCCTGAATCTTCAATCAGAAAGTGTGGAAGTCCAAATTCACCATCTACAAGTGTGTATGTTCTTCTCTCACAGATATTCCCCAATTCAGCCAATGCAATAGCTGCAATATCCATGGCTTGCCCTGAAGCTTCTGCATGGAAATGACCTGCGGATATCGTATCATTTCCATCTACAAATACTAATGGATTATCACTCACAGAGTTTATTTCAACTTGAAGCATATTACGGGCGGCAAAAAGTACATCTCTACTGGCACCATGTACTTGAGGCATACATCTTAAACTATACATATCCTGAACACGATCACAATCTTTATGTGAGTCATGAATTTCACTATCTTGAAGTAAATTATATAAATTTTCAGCAGAATCTAATTGGCCTTGATGTGGTTTGAGTTGATGAACTCTTTTTTCAAATGCAATATCTGTTCCAATTAATCCCTCAACCGATAGCGCCCCAGAAATATCTGCTACTTTTATCAAATTGTCAATTCTCTCCATACAAGATACACCATATGCTGTGGAAAATTGTGTGCCATTAATTAGGGCTAACCCCTCTTTATGGCTTAATTGTATCTTCGCCCAACCCAATTCTTCAAGCGCAGATTGTGCAGGAATAACTTCTCCATTTAACCGAACATCACCCACTCCTAAAAGGGGTAATGTCATATGAGATAAAGGTGCTAAATCACCACTTGCTCCCACCGAACCTTGACATGGGATAATGGGTAAACAATCATTATTTAACATATCAACTAAGCGTTGTACCACCAATAATCGTATTCCACTATACCCTTTAGAAAGAGAGATAATTTTAAGGAGAATGATTAAAATTGTAATATCATCAGGGATAGACTCACCAACTCCTACAGCGTGAGATAAAATAAGATTCTTTTGTAACTCTGATATTTTTTCTTTGGGAATTTTAACTTGGCTAAGCTTACCAAATCCAGTATTGACACCATAAATTACTTTATTTTCTAAAACGGCATCATCTAAAACTTTACGAGAGGCATTTATCTGTGATTGAATTTCTTCTGACAGGATTAATTTAGGTCTATCATTTATATATTGATAGATATCGGAGAGAGAGTATTCTTTGTTTTCAACAAGGAATGTAGTCAATTGTTATGTTTCCTCTTTTGGAAAATTAAAGCGAGATACTATGAATTACCAAAGAAACTTTCAGCTTCATAAATGATACGGGAGGACTGCTCATACATCTGGGCTTGTACTGGCAATGAATCTAAAATAACTTTACCATACCGTGATCGAGTGACTCGCGGATCAGCTAATATACAGATTCCAGAATCTTCTAATGTTCTTATTAATCGACCAAATCCTTGCTTTAACCTAACGGTTGCATCTGGAACTTGAAACTCCATAAATGGATTTCTATCCTGCATTTTATAATGATCTATTTGTGATTGTATAATTGGATCTCCCGGGCTGGCAAATGGAATTTTCATTAGAATTAAAATTTCGACTTTATCTCCAGGAAGGTCTACGCCCTCCCAAAAACTTGAAGTCCCAATTAAAATGGAGCGATTATGTTGTAAATAACCATGTAAAAGAGATTTACGGTTTTTACCCATTGACTGTGTAAAAAGTTGCCGATCATCTTGATTCATTTTTGGTCTGAGATAATCTCGTAATGCTGTTGTCTGCTTATATGAGGTACATAGTACCAACATCCGTTTATGAATTCGAGCAGAAATATCGTTTATTTGATCGCCAATCTTTTGAATAAAGGCACTACTGTTCACATCAGCATCACCTTGCCAAGCAAACAGTTTAACCTGATCTTCATAATGAAATGGAGATTGATAAATATATTCTTTTACTTCTTTCTCGATATTCAGATTATCTAATCCCAGCTGATCTTTGATATAATCAAATGCAAATTCAACGGTGAGAGTGGCAGAGCAAATAAGTCCACCTCCATATTTATTAAATAAACTTTCAAATAGGAATTTACCCACATCTCGGGGACCCGTATTTAATGAGGTTCTATTCCCCTTTGAACCTTTCAACAAAGAAGACCAACTCACCCAATCTTCTTTATACTCAAGCGCTTGTTTAAATGTATTATATGCAGATTGCATTCTATTTAGATTAACATTTAACTCCTGAAAATATATTTTATCAATTCTATCTTTATCTTTAGAAATCTCAAGGAGAAAAGACTCTACTTCATTCATATATTTCTTAATACTGTTTAGAACATCAAATGGTAATGGAAACGTCTCTTGAAATTCTGATTGAGGGTCAACATATCTTACTTTAACTTCATTGTAATTAGACTTACTCATTTCAGTACGCTTTGTCTGGGCGTATGTATCAAAAAATGATTTTATATCTGCCCTGATTGATTTGCTTTTTGTCTCTAAATCAAACAAATACGATTCGGATGCAGGAACAACACTTAGTAATTCCTCAATTTCTTTTTTATAGGATTTATTATTTAAAGAAAAAAATGTGAACAAATCATCAAATGAATGTGAACTAATTTGAGATATTAACTGATCCCGAGCGGCAGCTACTAAATTATGACCTTCATCAATCACATAATTAAACTCTTCTGGTAAATTTGATTTCTCCTGCAATAATTCACTACAAAGCAAATAGTGATTCACTATAATGATATTGGCTTTTTGAAGACACTTTCGAACATCATTTAGATAGCAACCTTCAAATCGTTTACATCTTGAGGTGGTGCAATATCCAAACTCACTTTTGAGTAAGTCCCATACTCTTGAAGCATAGCCTAATTTAAATCCATGGCATTCACTAATATCGCCTGTATGCGTATAATTTGACCATACAATTATTGCCAAAAATTCTACACAATCTCTAGATTTGAGTAAATTTTTACTATTGGATATAACATTTTCAAGACGAGACAAGCAGATATAATTATGCCTCCCTTTATAAATAACTGCATGCATCTCAATATCTAACGTATCTGCTAATTGAGGGATGTCACTGGTAAAGAGTTGCTCTTGTAGATTTTTAGTATATGTAGAAACAACCATTGGAATATCTGTTTTTTTACTATGGAGGATTCCAGCACTCAAATACGCCAATGATTTCCCTAATCCAGTACCTGCCTCAGCTAACAATACTGATTCTTCTGAGAATATTTTATAAGTGTCTGTTGCTAGTTTCATCTGACTATCTCTTACTTCGAATGAAGGCCACGCTTGAGATATTTTTCCACCATCCTGGAACCATTCAGATGTTTCATCAGGTATTGATTCTATACTAGATTTGCACTTGTGACTATAAAAATGCTTAAAAATTGGTTTTTCAATTTCTGATTCTACTAAACCATTTACTTCTTTACTTGATAAGCCTATCTTCAAAAGGTTATTGTACAAAAGTTTATTGTAAAATTCTACATGGTTAGATACATCACAAATAGTCTGAATTACTGATAATGGGGTGGATGCGACTTCATAAATCAATTCTTTAAATACAAGTCCTGTATTTAATGTATCAACACTTGCACGATGTGCACCTTCAGTTTCTAACCCAAAATAATCACTAATTGCGGTTAGATTAAAACGATGAAGAAAAAAGAGAAATGTTTTAGCCAGGGTCAGTGTATCATAAACTGTATAATCGGGAAATGACTTTCCAGATTCTCCACAAGCATGTTTAAGGAAAGATATATCAAACCCAATATTTTGGCCTACAATTGAATCATTACCAATAAATTTAAACAAGTCAGACAAGACTTCATTGATTTTGGGCTTTCCAAAAATCATATCTGGGGTGATTCCCGTTAACTCCGATATCTCTTTGGGGATGGCTCTCTCAGGATCAACTAAAGTGGTGAACTCCTCAACGGGTTTACCATTTTCAAATCGGTATGCAGATATTTCTGTGATACCACAACGATATGGATCAAGTCCAGTAGTTTCTAAATCGAGGGCAATATATGTGGATAATTCAAGCTCTTTTAAAAGTGTAACTTTATCCAAGTTTACACTCCAGAGAGGACTTTTAGAACATCAATAATTAGAGATGGTTTTTTGAATACCGCTGCTTTAAAAACAGATGCTAATGTTCTTTTTTCAAATGGAATTTTTAAAACATTTTCAGCAATAGAATTTAACTCATCCATTGTTAAAGCTGCTGTAGCTTCCTTAATTTTATAAAATCTTTCATGATTTTTGCCGAAATCTTTTCTCAATTTCTCAGGATATGCAATAAGTGTTTTTTCAGAATAATCCCCTTTGGCTATTGCATCTGCAGCTACTTGCCCAGCCAACCATCCACCTTTCATGCCAGATACGATGCCTCCACCCGTCATGGGATTCACTTGATGTGCAGCATCACCCACCAGCATAATACCATTTTTGATTGGATGCTTTATTGGTTTTGCACATGGAACACCGCCACACATTGTGGTTAAAATCGCGGCATTGGGAAATTCCCGAGCCATAAACTCATCCAAATATGCTTTTGCAGATTTATATTTACTGTGTTTACCACTTATTCCAATTCCTATATTTGCGAACTTATCCCCTTTTGGAAATACCCATAAATATCCACCCGGGGCAAAATTTTCACCCACATACATAATCATGTTATCTGGATCAACATCAATATTCGATACTGAATACTGTACACATGATTCCATATCCTTCATGCGAATTTGAGTTTTTATTCCTGCCCACCGCCCAATCCGCGATGTTAATCCATCTGCACCAATTACAATTTTAGCAGAAATTTTTTTCTCTTCACCTAAATGATCAACTACCACACCAGTCACCGTCTCTTCTGACTTCAGTAATTCTTTAACATAAGCTTTAGTATAAACCTCAGCACCTGCATTGGCAGCATACCGAGATAAATCATAATCGAATATTCGCCTATTTAATATGTAACCAGTTTCATTGGCAAATTTCACATGTACTTTTGATTCATTGGGAGATACAATTACAGCCCCAGAAATTTTTTTCGCAATCCAGCTATCTTTTGGCTCGACAAATTGACGTAATCCTAAATCGCTTGCAGCTTCACCACATCGGACAGGATATCCAATATCACGATCTTTTTCAAGCATACAAACAGAGGCTCCCCCCTTTGCAGCTTCCCAAGCAGCCATAGATCCTGCAGGACCACCGCCTACCACGACTACATCATAACTAGACTTCATCAACAGTCTCCAAAACTAAAATAGGGCAAATTTCTACACATAGATCACAGTCAATACAGATAGGGTGATCAATGGAAATTGATGCTTCCCTTACTTCTATACAATCTACCGGACAGACGGTAACACATGTGCCACAAAAGTCACATTTATTATCAATAATCTTAATCATTCTCAACCAAAAAAGTGGGATAGTGAAGGTCAAATCGATGCCAATAATAATATTTACTAATATAATAAATAATAAAAACAGACACAAAAAGCCATGGGTAAACAGCAAATACAAAAAAGTTTAATAGAAAAATTGGATATCGAATTGCGCGCAATATATCTTTATCTAAATTTCTAAATAATGCAAACACAAAAAAGGGAATAGAGCTTAATGATGCTGTAGATGCAATGGGATCAGAATTTTTATATGACAAATAAAATGCAACAATCACAATCAAAGTTGCAATAATAGTTGTGGTCCGTCTTCCAAATTTGACAGAAAAGGTGTTCGCACTTTCTGAGGCATCCCCTTTGATATCTGGGATATTGGTCATTAAACTTACAGCCGTAAAGCAAAGAATGTATGGGGTCATTAAACTTATTAAGTTTGAAATTTCTATGCCATTTATTCCAGAAACTTGTAACCATCCAATTAAAAATAAAATAATTCCAATCACAATATTTGTGAGGATTCCCAAATATGGATGTTTCTTCCACTCAAATGGTGATTTATTGTAAGTGATTCCCCATAAAATATATATAGTAACTCCAAGTGGTACTAAAATCAAGTTCCCAAGTACTAATAAAAGCATACCCATAATACTAATCACATTACTAAATTGCTGTGCCTTTTTGATTTCAATATACTTACCAATAAGAAATAGCTTCTGATTTTTCGCATCACTCTCTTTATCTGTTATTTGATTAATAATAAAGGTTCCGCTACAGAGTAAGGTAATTCCTAAAAAAACAAGCAAGGTGGATACATCATAATTCATAATCCATAAGGGATATTCTACGATATTCATTTTTGCCGTGGACATGCCCAAGACCACCATCACCCAAATAGCAAAATATAATGTAGGGCGAAGCAAGAAAAAGTAATCAAAATATGGGACTATTCTTTTGTGTATAGGATTATCCCTCAAAAACTGCTTTACCATTATCTCCTTTCAGCGCTATTGGATAATCACCAGAAAAACATGCGGTACAAAAGTTATCTTTTTCTAAATGAGTTGATTCTAATGTACCATCAAGGGACAAATAGCCCAATGAATCTGCATCAATTATTTCAGTAATTTCCTCTACATTATGCTGCCCAGCAACCAATTCTTCTGTAGTGGGAAAATCCATACCATAAAAGCAAGGGTGTTTTACTGGCGGCGAACTTATGCGGACATGAACTTTCTTTGCACCAGAGCTTCTTAATAACTTAACTAATTTTTTAAGGGTAGTCCCTCTTACGATGGAGTCGTCAATAACAACCACTTCACGGTTTTCAATAACCCCTTTAACTGTATTGAACTTTAATCGGACAGATAAATCACGCAAAAATTGGGTTGGGAAAATAAATGTTCGGCCCACATAATGGTTTCTAATTAGTCCAATTTCATGTTTTATACCAGAAGATTGAGAATAGCCCAGTGCACAAGTATTACTCGAATCTGGAACAGAAATAACCATATCAGCGGTTTTGGCAGGCTGTTCATCAGATAAGACCTTTCCGAACTTTCGTCGCATCTTATCCACATTATTTCCAAAAATCTGAGAGTCGGGTCGAGAAAAATATATATATTCAAAGATGCAATGTTTTGATTTTGTGGGAGGTGAAATTTGGCGTGAATGCATCCCATCATCATTTATCACAATCAATTCACCGGGATTAACATCACGGACATATTCTGCACCTAATAAATCTAGAGCACAGGTTTCGGATGCTAAAATATAGGTGTTCTCTAATTTTCCTATACAGAATGGGCGAATTCCATGAGGGTCTCTTGCTGCAATCACTTCATTCGGTGTAATCATTAACAATGAGAATGCACCTTGAACTTTTTTCAATGCACTTTCAAGTCGCTTATCTATAGAGTTTCCCTTTTCACGGGCAAGTAAATGAATTATTATTTCTGTATCTGTAGATGTTTGAAAAAGTGCGCCATCAGCTTGAAGGTCTTTTCTTGTTTGATCAAGGTTAACAAGATTTCCATTATGGGCAATTGAAACATATTCATCCCCAACATTGAATGTTAGAGGTCCCACATTTCGAGGATCAGAATCCCCCGTTGTAGAATAACGAACATGGCCGATAGAAGAATGGCCTGGAAGCGATTCAAAAATTGTAGAATCAGAAAAAACATCTGAGACTAATCCTTGTCCCATATGGCGGTGAAGCTTAGTGCCATCAGAAGAGATAACGCCTGCCCCTTCTTGCCCACGGTGCTGCTGAGCATACAAGCCCATATAGGCTAATGTTGCTGCTTCTGGATTATTATATACTCCAATTATACCGCACATAATTTATTCATCACCCTCATTTTCAAAATTATTATTTTTCTCCGTAGGAAATGTAGATAATTGTGCATCCACATATGCATCTAACATTCCCCAAACATATAAACCAAATAGCCACCATGAATATGTATTTCTTTTCCCGATTTGACCGGTTTCAGAAAACTCATTTCGCTTCATAAATGCATACGTTCCTGCCATCATGAATGAAGCCGATTTAATATATTTTTCATTATAAAACTGTCCCATTCCAGGAATCAAACTTAATTTCCATGCCACTGATGGAATCTTAATTTTAGTTGAATCAATATGTGTGGCTTGTGCCATTGAAAACGAAATCACGCAATAACACAATAACAAAAACTTAATCATTAAATCGTGCCAACGGCCTCTATTTCAACCCGTGCATTCATTGGCAATGCTGAAACTTGTACTGCTGATCTTGCTGGAAGATGTTCATCAAAATAGGTATTGAATACTTCATTTAACTCTGAAAAATTTGATAAATCTGTTAAAAATACAGTTAATTTTGCTACTTTCTTCAATGAACTTCCCGAAGCGGTTAATACAGCATCTAAATTACTTAATACTTGTAAAACCTCAGCTTTAAAATTATCTGTAACCAAAACTCCTGTTTCTGGATTTAATGGTATTTGTCCAGAAGTAAATACAAAATGGTGATGATGAACCGCCTGAGAATATGGTCCAATTGCCTTTGGTGCTTTATCGGTATGAATTTTTTTCACGTAATCGTCGCGTATGGATTCATTTAGTCCATCTCAAATTAGGTTCACGGTTTGCTTTGGTTTCATCTAATCTTCTTACGGGAGTAGTGATAGGAGCCTCTTTGAGTGATTCTGGATCCGTACTAATTCTATCATCAATTTCAAGCATTGCATCTGCAAATGAATCTAGTGTTTCCTTCGTTTCAGATTCTGTTGGCTCCATCATCATTGCTTCAGGAATATTAATTGGAAAGTATATAGTGGGTGCATGATATCCATAATCTAATAATGATTTTGCAATATCTAATACCTTAATTCCTCGCTCCTTTTGCTTAAGACCCGAGGCTACAAATTCATGCATAGTCCCTTCAGAAAAAGGGACTTCATATTTATCTTGTAATCGAACCTTCAAATAATTTGCGTTCAAGATGGCCATTTTTGTCATTTCTTTTAACCCCTCTTCACCAAGCGAACGAATATAAACCCATGCGCGTACTAAAATTCCGAAATTTCCAAAGAATGTATGTATCCGACCAATACTATCATCGGTTCCAAAATTTAAGGTATATTCATTATCAACTTTATCAATCATGGGAACGGGCAAAAATGGAACCAATTTTCCCACAACGCCAATGGGTCCAGCTCCAGGTCCACCACCTCCATGAGGTGTTGAGAATGTTTTATGAAGATTAATATGTGTAATATCAAAACCCATATCAGCTGAACGCGCTAGGCCAACCAATGCATTTAAATTTGCACCATCCATGTACATCAATCCATCCACAGAATGGATTATAGATGAAATTTCTTCAATATTATCCTCAAAAAGTCCCAATGTATTGGGTTGAGTTAACATCATGCCTGCAACTTCAGCATCAACTTTTGACTTTAAATCTTCGATATCTACACGACCTCGACTATCAGATTTAACTTGACGAGTTTTGAATCCACCTAAAATTACACTTGCAGGATTTGTGCCATGAGCCGTTTCAGGGATGATGATGTATTTACGGTTTTCACCATTTTTTTCATGATATTTTTTCATCATGAGGATGCCCACAAATTCACCTTGAGAACCAGCGCTGGGCTGTAATGTTACTCGCGACATACCCGTAATTTTTTTCATCATTTGTTCCAACTCATACATAAGTTGCAATGCGCCTTGAGTTGTTTCTTCAGGTTGGTCGGGATGAAGCCCTGCAAATCCTGGCATTGATGCAATCACATCATTAATTTTTGGATTATACTTCATGGTACAAGAACCCAATGGATAAAAGTCTTTGTCAACATGGTGGTTCTTGGTGGATAAATTCACAAAATGGCGAACCACTTCTGGTTCAGTAATTTCAGGTAATTCTGCGGGGATTTCTCTTAGTAAAGCTGAACTGATATTTTTACTCAATTCGACAGAGGGCACCTGAGAGGCAGGAAGTTTAACTCCCATTCTACCTTTCACACTTTTATCAAAAATAATAGATGCAGATTTACTCATGATTCCCTAAAGTTTCAATTATTAATTTTTTGCCTGACTTAAGTGCTTCATCCAATTTTGAAATATCTTTACCTCCAGCTGTGGCTAAATGAGGCTTACCCCCACCACCTCCACCCATAAACTGTCCAACAGAACGAACAACATCACCTGCCTTAATTTTAGAGGTAAGATCATCAGAAACTGCACACATGACCATGGGTTTACCGGACACTTTTGAGCCAATTAGTGCAATACCGTTATTCTTAAAATGTTGCCTGAAGGCATCCCCCATCTCTTTAAAATCTGAAATATTATCTAATTGTTCAACCACTATTTTATAACCATTCAGATTTTCTGCGGACTCAACTAATTCTTCCACAACACTTCCTTGAGAAGATTGATTTATTTTTTTCAATTCTCGCTCAAGTATTTTCTTTTCATTTAACACAGATTCAAGGCGTTGAATAATTTCTGAATTTGCACATTTAAGCAAGTGTTTTACATCTGACAATAGCGTATCATTATTACTTAATAATTCAGACACGGCTTCGCCCGTAACCGCTTCAATTCGTCTTACACCCGAAGATAGCGCCGTTTCACTTATAATTTTAAATACGCCAATATCCCCAGTACGTGACACATGTGTACCCCCACAAAGCTCTTTTGAAAAACCTGCAATATTAACCACACGAACATCATCATCATACTTTTCACCAAATAATGCAGTAGCACCTGATTCTTTTGCATCATCAAAATTCATAACTTTTGTATCAAGTTCAATATTATCACGAATAATAGAATTCACCACATCTTCAATTTTTTGCAAATTTTCAATACTTATTCGCTCATAATGAGTTAAATCAAATCTCAATTTATCTGGAGCTACCAATGAACCAGCCTGCTGAACATGGTCTCCTAATACATCTTTCAATGCCTGATGAAGCAGATGTGTGGCGGTATGGTTTAATCGGATTTGTTGCCGTCTAGGGCCTGTAACTGAAGTATGAAGTGATTTTATTTTTTCAATACTCCCAGACTTAACCTGGCCAA
>TARA_B110000438_G_scaffold23989_1_pt1 | contig 18606 bp, 12 predicted proteins | sample TARA_B110000438 | Tara Oceans TARA_B110000438 (sample SAMEA4398413) | marine metagenome | biome: Polar Biome; feature: [MES] marine water layer (ENVO:01000295) within the mesopelagic zone...; material: water (ENVO:00002006), including particulate matter (ENVO:01000060) such as...... | reverse complement strand
TACTGCTCATACCAACCATACCAACTACTACGAACGGAACCCCAACATATAAAACTTGCATGTATTCTTTAATTAAAGGAATCATATCGCTCGGCGCACCCAGAGCAGTAAATAACAAATCGATGGATAAGATTCCAACAAAACAAAAAGCAGCGGTAATCAAAAAAGACAGCAAGAGACTATCTGTCGCTAATCGTGCAGCACGTTCGACTTTATTCGCACCGATCGCTCTTGCCACAACAGATGAAGTACCTGCACCTAATCCAATAGCAACACTTGTTACAATCATCAATATTGGAAAAGCAAAGCTCAGCGCAGCTAGTTCACGATCACCCACCATGCCAATAAAAAAAGCATCGGCAAAACCTTGCAACATCATCGCAAAAACACCAAAAAAAACTGGCACAGTCATTTTGACCAAATGAGTACCTACGGGGCCCGAAGTAAGACGAGCTTGGTTTGATGTCATAGAGTTAACCAAGGAAAATTTATACAATTATTTTTTTAGAGATTTACCGATTCATTATAACGAGCTTGGCCTTTTTAAACACCCTAAGAATTAAATCAAAATAAAGTGATTGATACTCTTAAACATTCAAAAAAGTAGCAATACTTTTAGCGGCCTCTCTTCCCTCAAAAACAGCCGTAACCACCAAATCTGAACCACGTACCGCATCACCACCAGCAAAAATTTTTGCATTGCTGGTTTGAAAAGGAAGATTTTTTTCGGTCTCAACCTGAATACAGCCATTTGATTTTAAATCTACATTATTCTCTTGGAGCCATTGTGGTGATTTAGGTAAATATCCAAAAGCAATAATGACCGCATCTGCAGGCAAAATCTCCTCTGTCCCTTTAATTAATTCTGGAATACGTCTGCCACTCTTATCTGGCTCACCTAAACGCGTATCGATTACTCTAACTCCTGTGACTTGGTCTTTCCCAATTATTTCGATGGGTTGTTTATTGAACAAAAATGTAACGCCCTCCTCGTAACTATTGGCAACTTCTCGTCGTGAGCCTGGCATATTTTCTTCATCTCTCCGATAAACACAACTAACACTTTTAGCACCTTGTCTAATTGCGGTTCGATTACAATCCATTCCAGTATCGCCGCCACCTAGCACAAGCACATTTTTTTCTGCAAAATCAATATAAGGAACATCACTATTATCAATCGCTAGTTCTTTATTTACATTGCCAATCAAATAAGGCAACGCTTCGTGAACACCAGATATATCTTGGCCATCAAATCCCCCAATAACTGGTTTATAAGTTCCAATACCAACAAATACAGCATCGAATTCCTGATAAATTGAATCAAAACTTTTATCTCTTCCTATCTTTGTATTTAAAACAAACTCAACGCCCATGCCTTCAAGAATTTCTCGACGCTTTTTTACCACTTTCTTTTCTAACTTAAATGGCGGGATCCCAAAAGTTAATAAACCTCCAATTTCTGGATACGCGTCAAATACTATTGAACGAACACCTTTACGAGCCAGCACATCTGCTGTTGCGAGGCCGGCCGGTCCTGCGCCAATAATTGCAACACGTTTTCCTGTATCTATGATATTTGACATATCAGGACGCCAACCTTGTTTGAAAGCTTCGTCACTTATATAACGCTCAATATTACCAATGCTTACAGCCCCAACTCCATTATTGAGTGTACATGCTCCCTCACAAAGTCGATCTTGTGGGCAGATACGGCCACAGATTTCAGGCAATGAATTAGTTTGGTGCGAAAGTTCAGCGGCTTCGAATAATCGACCCTCTTCAATCAATTCTAACCAGTTAGGAATATAATTGTGTACGGGACATTTCCATTCACAATAAGGAACCCCACAGGATATGCATCTGCCAGCCTGAGCTGCTGCTTGTGCGCCATCATAGGAACCGTATATCTCATCAAAGTGCTTGATACGAACTTCAGCGACTTCTTTATCTGGATCACGTCTTGGTAATTCAATAAATTGTAATGGATGCTTAGACATACTTCTCTTTAGGCTGCCTCTCTCAATGAAGTAATCAAAGAACCCAGTTCTGCTGCTTTCGGTTTAACAACCCAAAACTTAGATAAGTACGAACGATAATCTTGTATAATTTCTTTTGCCCACTCACTTCCTGTCGAATCAATATGATCATTAATGAGGGCTCTTAAATGATGCAGATGAGCCTCCATATTTTCAGGTGTAATCCGATGAATATCGATTAATTCATGATTGTATAGATCAACAAAATTTCTTTCGATATCTAGTACATAAGCAAAGCCACCTGTCATGCCAGCACCAAAATTAATGCCAGTTGGCCCTAATACAACGACCACACCATCAGTCATATATTCACAACAATGATCTCCGGCTCCTTCAATGACAGTTATAGCACCAGAGTTTCTCACTGCAAAACGCTCTCCTGCATGGCCTGAGGCAAAAAGATGGCCGCCTGTCGCGCCATATAAACAAGTATTACCAATAATTACGGTATCTTTAGCAATAAACTGAGCTTCTACTGGTGGTTTTATAATAATTCGTCCACCACCCATACTTTTACCCACATAGTCATTCGCATCACCTGTTAGAGTTAGGTGCATTCCAGATACATTAAAAGCCCCGAAGCTTTGTCCAGCTGTGCCCTCTAGATTAATATTTATTGGGGCATTAATCATGCCGTTATTGCCATGATGCCGAGCCACTTCTCCGGCTAGTTTTGCACCTATTGATCTATTGTAATTTGAAATTTTATAAGAGAAAGTTCCCCCACTTTTATTTGTTATGGCAGGTAAAATTTCTCTATTCATTATATTTGCCAATTCCCCTTTATCAAAAGGCTCATTTCTCAAGTCAGTACAAAATCTTGCGCCATCTTTTATCAGCGCATCCTTAGAGATAATAGGAGTAAGATCGAGTTGCTGTTGACGTTGAGTTTCACCTGGCAGTAATTCAATTAAATCCGTACGACCGATAATTTCATCTAATTCTTTAGCTCCTAATTTTGCCAACCAATACCTCACATCTTCAGCAATAAAAGTGAAGAAATTGATAACCATCTCAGGTAAACCAATAAAATATTCGCTTCTTAAGAGGTTATTTTGAGTAGCTACCCCAGTTGCGCAATTATTCAAATGACAAATACGTAAATACTTACATCCCAGCGCCACCATGGGTCCGGTACCAAAACCAAAGCTCTCAGCACCGAGCAATGCAGCCTTAATAACATCTAAACCAGTCTTAAGGCCACCATCAGTTTGCAATCGTACTTTATGTCTCATGCCGTTTGCACTCAACACTTGCTGCGTCTCAGCCAGCCCTAATTCCCATGGACTGCCAGCATATTTTACAGAACTGAGTGGACTGGCCCCGGTGCCGCCATCGTAACCTGAGATAGTAATTAAATCTGCATAAGCTTTCACAACACCTGCTGCAATCGTCCCTACTCCAGGTTCGGCGACTAATTTTACCGATATTAAAGCATCAGGATTCACTTGTTTTAAGTCAAAAATTAACTGTGCCAAATCTTCTATTGAATAAATATCATGGTGCGGTGGTGGAGAAATTAATCCTACACCAGGTTTTGCAAACCTTAGCTTAGCAATCATGTCATTTACTTTATGTCCAGGTAATTGACCGCCTTCCCCTGGTTTTGCGCCCTGAGCTATCTTAATCTGGATAACCTCAGCATTAATTAAATACTCTGCGGTAACACCAAATCTACCCGAGGCAATTTGCTTGATCTTAGATCGACGTTCATTGTTATAACGAGCCGGATCTTCGCCTCCTTCACCGGAATTAGAACGAGCTCCAATTCTATTCATAGCTATAGCAAGAGCTTCATGCGCCTCTGGCGATAGAGCGCCTAATGACATGCCAGCACTATCAAAGCGCATCATTATATTCTGAGTGGGTTCAACCTCTTCAAGCGAAATAGCTTCACCAATAGAACATGGCTTCATTAAATCTCTAATAGTTGAAACTGGACGGTTATTTACCAAATTTGCATATTTGATATAAGTTTCATAACTTCCTGTTTTTACCGCCGCTTGTAATGTTGAGATAACATCCGGATTATAACAATGATATTCGCCCTGATGAATATATTTAAGTAAGCCACCTTGAGACAAAGGCTCATGTGCTGCTCTCGAAACTCTAGCCAATTCCTTTTGATCGTCATGTAAATCAGCAAACTTTGCACCTTGGATTCGACTAACAGATCCAGTAAAACAAAGGTCGACAATCTCTTCATGAAAACCAATTATTTCAAATAACTGGGCACCTCGATAACTCGCTAAAGATGAAATACCCATTTTGGACATTATTTTAAATAATCCTTTACGAACACCTCTGCGATAACTTCTGCCTAGCTGTTGAGTTCTATCTACATTTCCTCTTCTCGCCAAATCATGCAAACTTTGATAAACCAAATAAGGATAAACAGCAGTTGCCCCATACCCAATTAGACAAGCAAAATGATGTGGATCACGTGCAACGGCGGTTTCAACAATAATATTGGTATTGCATCTTAAGCCTAGTTTCACTAGATGGTGATGCACCGCACCTGTCGCGAGCAATGCATGTGCAGGAAGCATCGTAGGTTTAAGGTAACGATCACTTAGTAAAATAAATAATTTGCCGTCTTTAACTGCCGTCTCTGCTTCATTACAGATTCTTCTTAAGGCGATTTCGTAATCGTCCGATTCAGGAAAATTTAAGTCTATAAATGCATGGCTATCGCCAAACATATCTGGTCTCAATAATTGTCTTAATTTCTGTTGAGAAAGAATAGGTGAATTTATTATTATTTGCTCAGCATGTTTTGCAGTCACGTCAAATAATCCAACAGTCTTTCCAATATTAGTTTGCAACGACATCACTATGCGCTCTCTTAATGAATCTATAGGAGGATTCGTTACTTGAGCAAATTGTTGTCTTAGGTAGTCAAATGGCGATCTTATTTTTTTTGAAAGGATCGACATTGGCGTATCATCGCCCATCGAACCAACAGCTTCGAGCTCTGTGGTTGCAAGAACACTAATTATCTCTTTGATCTCTTCGCGACTTACATTGAACATTTTCTGATAAGATACCAATGTCTCCTTATCCATCGGTTCTGCCGCTGTTTTTCGATCAACTAACTCAGAATCTAAATAACGAACCCCATCTTTCAGCCATCTTTTATATGGAGCACCGTCTTTAATTTGGTCATGAATTTTCTGATTATCAAGTAATTCACCCTTTAATAAATCAATCGCCAGCATCTCTCCAGGTCCTAACCTGCCTTTTTTGATAACAGCATCAGCTGGATAGTCATAGACACCAATTTCAGAAGCGATAGTAATGTGCCTGTCTTTGGTAATAACATAACGAGCCGGTCTTAATCCATTTCTATCCAAGCAACAAGCCGCGTATCTCCCGTTCATCATGACAATGCCTGCCGGACCATCCCACGGTTCCATTTGGCAAGAATAAAATTCATAGAATGCCTTGATATCTGCATCCATCATTTCATTGGCCTGCCAGGCTGGCGGAATCAATACGCGCATAGCTTGGATGATACTCATTCCCGCGGCTTGCATTACTTCTAGCATATTATCCAAAGTGGAAGAATCAGAGCCATTCAAGGACACAATAGGATCAATATCCTTGATATCTGGAAGAGAGTCAGAACAAAAATATTTGCTACGAGCAATAGCCCAATTCCGATTTCCTTGAATTGTATTAATTTCACCATTATGGGCAAGATATCGAAAAGGTTGAGCTAATCGCCATTCAGGTAAAGTGTTAGTTGAAAAACGCTGATGAAATAAGCAGGCAGATGTCGCCATCCGTTCATCCAATAAATCTGGATAAAATTCAGCCAATACATCTGGCATGACCATACCTTTATAGCTAATAGAATCAGAAGATAAACTGTTTATATATGCATATGGATCCAGATCTTCAAATTTATTTTCTGCCCTCCTTCTAGCTAAAAATAATCTACGATTAAAATTTTCTGCAGATATTTCTTGCGGGCAATTAACGAAAATTTGCTCGATCTGAGGCAAAGTGTTCAATGCCATTTCACCGCAAACAGAAGGATTAATCGGTACGTCTCGCCAACCAGCTAACTCCAAACCCTCACGTTTTAATGCCACCTCGATAATACGCTTAATCTTTCTCGCAATCTTTATTTTGGGATTCAAAAAAATCATGCCAGCAGCAAACTGATCGTTCAATTTAATGTTTGATTGGGCAGTTATTGTTCTTAAAAATTCAGCAGGAAATTTTAGTAATAAACCACAGCCATCACCCGTTTTACCGTCTGCAGATACTGCGCCTCTGTGAGTGAGACGGGTAAGCGCATCAATAGCTGTTTGAATTACCCAATGACTTGCCCGATCATCAATGTTGGCAATCAGGCCAAAACCACAACTATCACGATCAAATGATGGGTCATAAAGCCCTTTTACAGCTCTTTGGGTCATGTTGGCTCCGAAGCATCATCTAGAGTTAAATGCTCCATATTTATTTTTTTGATTTCTGGTAACTAAGGTCACCAATACACTGGGTCGATTCCCTGACTACCTTAGAATAGAAAAATTAATCACACTGCGATATTTAATTGTTTTTATAAAACAATTATGTACACGTAAGTATATGATATTTTGAGACTTAATTCCAGTTGAGTGGATTATGCAACCTGTATAATATGTTTTTTTGAAACCCGATTAAAACGCCATGTTAATAAGCATGCTGCGACAGACAAGCCTACTATAAACCCACACCAAATATAATTTGGCGGTAATTTATAAACAATGCCAACAATATAAGATAAAGGAAACGCTAAAGCCCAGTAGGAAATGATATTTATAAACATGGGTATTTTTGTGTCTTTATAACCGCGAAGTGCACCTGCTGCGCCAATCTGAATCCCGTCGACGATTTGAAAAACAGCAGCAACCAATAATAAACTCATAGCCATTTCTTTGATTAAGATATCAGTGGTATATAAATTTACAATGTATTGTCTAAAAATCAATAAACAACAAGCCGAAAGGAACATAAAAAAAGCACACATTATTATTCCTGTAGAGCCAGACAATCTAGCAGTTTTCATATCTTTAGAGCCCAGAGCTTGGCCAACTTTAACAGTAATAGCAGCGCTAATACCTAGAGGGATCATAAACATTGTGGTGACGACATTTAAAGCAATCTGATGTGCACCTGTAATCTGAGTACCCAATGTTCCAATCATTATTGAAACAGCAGAAAACAAACCTGCCTCTGCAGTAACAGTAATAGAAATTGGCACTCCTAATCTTAAAATTTCTTGCATAATAGATAAACGAAATGCGGTGATAAGACTAAAAATATTTAAATGTTTATATCGAGAATCAAAATAAACATACAGTGATAGGAAGCAGAAGACTAACCACATAGAAATAGCGCTAGCCATACCACAACCAAGAACTCCCAGCGCGGGAGAGCCAAAATTGCCGAACATAAAAACATAATTAAAAAATACATTTAATACTAATGCGATGAGCGAGGCATACATGACTGGGCGAGTATACCCAATGCCTTCAGTGGTATATCTAAAAACAAGAAATAAAAATATTCCTGGAGCACCAAATATAATTGCCTTGAGATAATCAACAACTAAGTGACGAAATTCAGGATCGATTCCTATAATATTCATAATCGAGATGACATAAGTTTGCATAATAAATATTACAAAAATGCCAGCGACTAAACTCAAACAACATGCCTGTCGCGTATATCGACCAATAAGCGCGGCCTGCTTTGCACCATAAAGTCTTGCCACAATCGGCGAGATAGCCATCATCAAACCGTTATAAAATTGAAAGACAAGAAACCATACACTTCCTCCGACAGCGACGGCGGCAAGCTCCCTTGAACCAAGGCGTCCTGACATTACCGCATCAGTAAATTGAATACCGGCAATCGCAAGGTTATTTATTATTAATGGAGTCGCTAGCTTTAATAAAGAAACGGCATTTTGATATCTAATTTTTAACACAAATTTTTAATATCCAAATATATTTAATTGCTTTTATTTATCAAAGGCTAAAGATTAGTTAGGATTCATGTAATGTTAACCGTTGATAAACAAAATTGAAGATATTTCTAAGGAGAATAACTCATGCTTAATGATGGAAAATCAAACAGGGTAGCTGTAATTGGCGGCTCAAGAATTCCATTTTGCAGAGCTAACACCGGATACAAAGATTCCTCTAATCAAGAAATGATGACCGCTACTTTAAAAGCGATAGTTAAAAAATATCATCTGCAAGGTAAAAGATTGGGCGATGTTGCGCTGGGAGCCGTAATAAAGCACTCAAGTGATTGGAATCTGTCTAGGGAATGCGTTATTGATTCTGGATTATCAATTAATACTCCCGGCGTAGATATGCAAAGAGCTTGTGGCACCAGCTTAGAAACCACACTGAACATAGCAAATAAAATTGCGTTAGGCCAAATAGAAGCAGGTATTGCAGGAGGCGTAGACTCGATTAGTGATGCCCCTATTGTTTATAACGATAGTTTTAGAAAAATTTTATTGGCCAGTGTCCAAGGAAAATCAATCAAAGAAAAAATTAAACCATGGTTACGCATGAAACTTCGATTTCTAAAACCGAAATTACCGGGTGTAAAAGAGCCAAGAACAGGTTTATCAATGGGGGAAAGTACAGAAATTATTGCCAAAAAATATCATATTTCGCGCCAATCCCAAGATGAGCTCGCTCTGGAAAGTCATATAAATACAGCAAAGGCATATGATGAAGGATTTTACCAAAACCTCGTGCACCCATTCAAAGGCATCCATGAAGATAATATCATGCGTCGAAATATCGCTATCGACAAACTCAAATTATTGAAGACAGTCTTTGATAAAAGCGAGCAAGGTTCGATGACGCCAGGAAATAGCACATCATTGACAGACGGTGCTGCCGCGGTCTTATTAAGCTCTGAAGAATGGGCGCATAATAACAATCTGAGAATTGAAGCCTACCTCACGCATTGTGAGATTGCAGCCATAGACTACATCAACGATGAAGGATTACTAATGGCTCCAGCTTATGCGGTATCGAGCATGTTAAGAAAAGCCAACCTCACACTTCAAGATTTTGATTTTTATGAAATTCATGAAGCGTTTGCTGCACAAACACTCGCCACTCTAAAAGCTTGGGAATCAATAGATTTTTGCCGCTCCAAACTTAATCGAGATATTGTTATGGGTTCGATAGACTCAAGCAAACTCAATATTAAAGGCGGAAGTCTTGCAATAGGACATCCTTTTGCCGCAACCGGAGCAAGAATAATAGCAACAATGGCCAAGTTACTTAATGAAAAAGGCTCTGGGAGAGGGCTAATTTCTATTTGTACAGCGGGTGGTATGGGAATAACGGCTATAATGGAAAAATAAGTTAATTATTTTAAGCGGTTATTTTTATCGAGCTTTTCAGACAAATCCTAACATACATTAACAGTGTTCTCTGGAATGAAACCTGGATCTTCATCATTGCTGGTACCGGATTTGTTTTTACAATTTGGTCAGGCTTTGCGCAATATCGAATCATTCTAGACAGTCCAAAAATTATTCGTGGTGACTTTAATAATCCGAGTGATCATGGCGTTATAACTCATTTTCAAGCTCTTTCTGCAGCTTTATCTGGAACCCTAGGTCTCGGAAATATTAGTGGTGTTGCCTTAGCGATAACATTAGGTGGTCCAGGGGCTATATTTTGGATGTGGATAGTAGGATTTTTAGGTATGTCGATAAAATTGATTGAAGTCACATTATCTATGCTCTATCGGGATACCAAGGATCCAGAAAAACCGCATGGAGGGCCGATGTGGGTTGCTGAAAAAGCTTTTAAAAGTAGTTTTCCAAAAATGGCTTATGCAGGGAAAATCTTAGGTATTATTTTCTCAATCAGCGTCATTACCTCCGCTATAACCGGTGGTAATATGTTTCAAGCATGGAGTGTTGCCGATATTACTTATGAATATTTTGGTTTAGAAGGATGGATAAGTGGAGCACTTTTATCACTTATCGTAGGAATGGTTATTATCGGAGGAATAAAAAGAATTGGACTAATTACTGCAACAATCGTACCTCTAATGGTATGCCTTTATTTGTTTGCGGGTTTTTATATTTTATTTATTCATTTTGATAGTATTCCGGATTTATTCAAGCTAATTATTACTTCAGCATTCAATGAGACACAAGCAACTGGAGCATTTATTGGAGGAACGGCTATTTCAGCTTTTATGTTTGGTATGAAGCGAGCTGTCTTCTCAAATGAAGCCGGTCAAGGATCCTCAGCAATCGCTCATTCAGCGGTAAAAACAAATGAACCTGTACGTGAAGGCTTAGTCGCTGGCCTTGAACCATTGATAGATACTCTGGTGGTATGTACTTTCACTGCATTAATTATCTTATCTACTGGGATTTGGAATCGTGCACCTGATGTAATATTCGAGAAACCACCAAGTATTGAAAATCAATCAGATCAATGGTCATTCTCAAATACTGATTATACTGGCGATTCAGGTAAAGTTGGTGATCCCGTTATCATGTTAATTGTGGCTTCTGAGAATCAACAAACAGGTCAAAATATCCATAAAATCCCAGGTATTATTACAATGAATACGGGTAATCTAGAAATAGCTTGGGGTTCATTTGCTTCAAATATTCCACCAAAAATATACCTCGAAGGTTATTTTTATGATTATGTAGGCGCTACATTAACTGCAAAAGCCTTTGATACTGTTGGAATTGGTTTAGGTAAGTGGCTAATCACTATTGCTTCATGGTTCTTTGCGATCTCAACAATAATGGCTTGGGGATATTATGGCGAACAAGGAATAATTTATCTTTTTGGAGAGAAAGGTGTTAATTCGTTTCGCTTAATTTATTGTTTGCTGATATTTGTTTCTACCCTTGGATTTATAGAAACTAGTATTGACTTAGATAATCTAAGTGGAATTGGTCTAGGAATTATAATTTATGCAAATCTACCTATTTGCTGGATATTTGGTTATCAAGCAATTAAGGCCTATAAACAATATGTTACAAAAAATACGACTTGATAAAACTCTAAATATACCTATTGTGATAAATTAATTACTAAATCTACTTTTTAATATGGAGACAGAAGCTTCAAATGTCGCGCTATAAATCAAAACCAGAATACAAGCATGGAGACGGTGATGCGATCGGTGTCCTAATGGTAAATCTTGGCACTCCAAAAAAGCCTACAGCAAATTCAGTGCGAACTTATCTCAGAGAATTTTTATCCGATCCACGTGTTATCGAAATTCCAAAATTACTTTGGTGGATCATCCTGTATTTATTTATATTACCCTTTAGATCATTCAAATCTGCTGAAGCCTATAAAAAGATATGGACAAATAAGGGTTCCCCCTTACTTTTTAACTCCTTAAATATTGCAAAAAAAACTAAATTACAACTTAACGAAACTCATAATAAAGAGATTCATTTGGAACTGGCCATGTCTTATGGTTCGCCTTCAATTAACGAAGTATTAGAAGGGTTTCATGAAAAATCAATCCGTCAGATATTACTCTTACCTTTATACCCGCAATACTCAAATACAACAACTGGATCAGTATTTGAAGCTGTTTCTAAATCCCTATCAACACGTCGATGGATACCTGAATTTCGTTTTATTAATCATTATCATGATCTACCTTTGTATATTGAAGCGCTAGCAAATAACATTAAATCCTACTGGGAAATTAATGGTCGTGGCGAAAAGTTACTTTTCTCATTTCATGGACTGCCACATAAAATGCTCATAGACGGCGATCCTTATCATTGCCAGTGCCAAAAAACCGCTAGGTTAATTGCTGAAAAATTATCGCTTAAAGATGAGGAATGGTTTATTAGTTTTCAATCTCGATTAGGTCGTGCAAAGTGGCTTGAACCATACACTGATGAAACCTTAATTAACTGGGGTAAGGATAAAAAAGGAATAATAGATGTCACTTGCCCTGGCTTTGCAGCTGATTGCCTTGAGACGCTCGAAGAAATTGCAATGCAAAACAATGAGTTTTATACGGAGGCTGGAGGTGAACTACTGCGTTATATTCCAGCTTTAAATTCTCAAGAAAATCACATCTCCATGTTAAGTGAATTAATTACTGAAAATATCTCAGACTGGCTAAAAAAAGATGCTCTGAAAAGCACTGATATGTATGTCCAAGAATTAGGTCAATCACGCCAAAGAGCAGCTCAAAAAGGCGCCAAAAACTGAGCGTTAATCCTTTAATTAATCAGATTTTCAATCCTCTCAGCTTGTCTTCTCAAGGCTGTCCCAATACCAAGTTGATCATACAATGCATTGATACCAGCTATATCTGGAGTTGATGGCTTAAGATCAATATGCTGATATTCGAATGGCGCGTGGCAGTCAATACCTGTTAATTTTCTTGCTAAAATAGCTGCTGCTTCGTGTTGCTCAAGTTTCTTACCTAAAGTTTTAGCGCCCCTAATATCAACTTTATCAATTGTAGTTAAATTAGCATATATTCCCTGAAGATCCTGAAAATGCCTTAAAAGCGCAATTGCTGTCTTTTTCCCCACACCCGGTACACCAGGAATATTGTCAACACTGTCTCCTGCTAATGCTAAAAAGTCGGCAACTTGCTCAGGCCATACTCCAAAAACATCGGGTATCTTCTGGTAATTAACTTTTCCCTTACCAGAATAATCCCAATAAATATCATCCTTACCCACGAGCTGTGCTAAATCTTTATCACGTGTCACTATGGTTGATGCACAACCTTGCTCTCTCCCGATTCGAGTCAAAGTTCCAATCAAATCATCAGCTTCATAACGTGGATGACTCCAGTTCATTAATCCCAACAAATCAACAAATTCTCGACATTTTACAAATTGCCTTTTTAACTCAGGTGGCGCTGGTTCTCGATTTGCTTTATATAGCGGATATATTTCTGAACGAAAAGAAGGGCCCTGTCCATCATCAAATAAGACGGCGATATATTTTGGATTTATTTGCTCCATAAAATCACCGATGAAACGACAAAAACCATAAAAAGCGTTTATCGGATTTCCTTTTTCATCCACTATATCATCGGGCATAGAATAGTGAGCCCGAAAAATATAAACACTCGCATCAATCAAATACTGCATATTAGACTTCTTATTTTCCTAGAAATATTAAACGCTTTCATTCGCATTACTCCGATCCAAATAAGATTTAATTCGAGTATGCAACGGGCTGGTTCTTGGCATATGAGCCAATAAAAACTGCATTTGATCGGCCAATATATGTCTGCCCTTTAGGTATATATATTCTGCATATGTTGGAGTAAATGGAACAGCGATCAATTGCATCGTAGCTTCTTCTGGGGTCCTGCCACCCTTATGATTATTACAACGACGGCATGCTGTTGCTACATTGGTCCATACATCAAGCCCACCTTTTGATAAGGGAGTTATATGGTCTCTAGTTAAGAAATTAACCTCAAAGTTGATACCACAATAGAGGCAAATTCCAGCATCACGTTTAAATAAAGTACGATTATTCAATGGCGGCATATATTTATCTCTAGAAAAGGATGATCCTTTACTGCGATTCCGAGTCGAAATTATGGAATTAACTTCGATCGAACTGCGAATACCGGTTGCAGCTGCATAACCACCAAATGCGGTATAGAGCCTAGATCCAGATGAATAAGCAACTTGCCTAGAATGATATAGTTTGATTGCTTCTCGATAATCGATCCATTCCAAAGGCATACCAGCAACATCCGTTCTAAGGACTAGTTGATTTAGATCACTTGCCATACCTAGCAACATTTATTTATCCTTATATTCATATTGATATCCATAGGCTTATTTAATTTAAACTCAGCTAAAAAAAGAAGTTCCGAATCATTAGTTGTTATGTCATTATTACATCGATAAAAAATCATTTATATTATTGAAAATTTAAATAATAACGAAAAAAAACTAACTTCTTAAATAACAATATACCTAAATATACCTAAATATAATTTATTTTCTCAACAATAAAAAACATGGAGGAAAGCGATGTCATTAACCATTGGCGTGCTAAAAGAAACGGCCATAGATGAGACACGTGTTGCCTTAACACCTGAAATTGCAAAAAAGCTGATTCAGCTGAATGTCTCTATTGTAATGGAAAAAGGTGCAGGGGAACTCTCAAATCACCTTGATGAGGAATATGAAGGGATAGAGTTTAGTGATGCCTCCAGTGTACTCAAAAAAGCCAATCTATTATTAACAGTACAACCTATTACTGCTGAACAATCCAATCAACTAAATCAAGCATCTTGTGTTGTTGGCATGATTTTCGGTCATCTAAATAAAGAAACAGTCTTTTCATTAAAAGAAAATAATCACATCAGTTTCGCAATGGAATTAATGCCAAGAATATCGAGAGCTCAGAGTATGGATGTATTATCCTCGCAAGCTGCCGCCGCTGGATACCAAGCAGTCTTAATCGCAGCAACCACTCTTGATAAATTTTTCCCAATGTTAACAACTGCAGCTGGCACCATTAGACCAGCCCAAGTTCTCATCATTGGTGCAGGGGTGGCTGGTTTACAAGCAATAGCTACTGCAAAAAGACTTGGTGCTATTGTTAAAGGTTACGATGTAAGAAGTGCTACAAAAGAACAAATTGAATCTCTGGGCGCCAAATTTGTAGACACAGGGGTATCGGCTGATGGAGAAGGTGGTTATGCCAGGGAATTAACAGACGAAGAAAAATCTTCACAGCAAACCGCCCTAGAAGAAGAGATTGCTAATAGTGATGTGGTTATTTCTACCGCTGCTATCCCTGGAAGACCTGCTCCTAAAATTATCAGAGCTAAAGCTGTTAAAGCCATGAAGCCGGGGGGAGTCATTATTGATCTTGCAGCTGAAACTGGAGGTAATTGTGAACTTACTCAAGCTGGTAAAACAGTCATTGAAAACAAAGTTAAAATTGTAGGGCCAATTAATCTGGCAGCCTCACTAGGTAAACATGCCAGTGAAATGTATTCGAGAAATTTATTTAATTTCATAGCACCTGCAATCAAAGAAGGTGAATTAAAAATCGACTGGGAGGATGAAGTTTTTGCTTTATCCAATCTCACGCGTGACGGAAAAATTATTCATGAAGTTTCGCAAGAATTAATCGAGGGAGGATCAAAGTAATGGATCAAATTATTCAAATTGACGGATTTATAGCACTCTATATATTTATGTTAGCGGGATTTGTCGGTCATGAGATTATTGGGAAAGTACCAGCAATTCTACATACTCCTCTTATGTCTGGTTCAAACTTTATCCATGGAATTGTCTTAGTTGGTGCCATGGTGGCCCTTGGTCGTGCAGTTACGCCACTTGAACAAACAATCGGTTTCATTGGTGTCTTCCTGGGTGCCGGCAATGCAGTCGGTGGTTATGTCGTGACAGAGAGAATGCTAGAAATGTTTAAAAGTAGTAAGGATAAAAAATCATGAGCATCTCCAATATGACGCTAATAATTGATGCAAGCTATTTTTTAGCCGCTGTCCTTTTCATTTATGGACTAAAGAGAATGGGCTCACCCATGACTGCTAGAGATGGCATAGTTTGGGCTGGTGCTGGAATGATGCTCGCAACAGTAGTGACGTTTTTATTTCCTGGAATGTCAAATTACCTACTAATGATTATTGCAATCGGTCTTGGTGGGATAATCGCCTGGGTTAGTGGAAAAAGAGTGGCCATGACTGACATGCCACAAATGATTGCACTCTATAATGGTATGGGCGGTGGAGCGGCGGCGGCAATTGCCGCTGTAGAGCTCTATAGTGGCAAAGATCATGGATTGACATTTGGAATCTTAGCGGTCTTAGGCGGCTTCATTGGAGCCGTTTCTTTTAGTGGAAGTTTAGTCGCTTTCGCTAAATTACAAGGTTTTAAAAATACAACATTACGGTTTAGGGGGCAACAAATCGTAAATCTAATTATTTTGCTCAGCACACTAATTATGGCGGTTATTGTCATTACTCAACCCGATATAGGAAACACAATTTCTATATTCTTCATACTTTCACTAATACTAGGTATAACTATGACAGTCCCTATTGGTGGTGCTGATATGCCAGTAGTAATATCTCTATATAATGCTTTTACAGGCTTGGCTGTAGCCTTCGAAGGTTTTGTGCAACAAAATCCAGCCATGATTATCGCTGGAACGGTTGTGGGTGCTGCTGGTTCACTTCTTACTCAGCTAATGGCCAAGGCAATGAACAGATCACTTGCTAATGTATTGTTCTCTGGTTTTGGAGAAACCACCTCAGAAGAAGGGACAGAGGTAAGTGGTTCAATGAAACCAATTGATGCAACAGATGTGGGCGTCATGATGGCTTTTGCAAATAAAGTCCTAATTGTGCCTGGTTATGGTATGGCGGTAGCTCAAGCTCAACATAAAGTATGGGAACTAACGCAATTGCTTATTGATCGTGATGTAGATGTTAAATTTGCCATCCATCCTGTTGCAGGGAGAATGCCAGGGCATATGAATGTATTGCTGGCAGAAGCTGGTGTGCCTTATGATATTATTTATGACGAAAACGAAATTAATTCTGAATTCGAATCAGCGGATGTAGCTCTAATTATTGGCGCTAACGATGTGGTTAATCCAGTAGCACGAACAGATCCATCCAGTCCAATATATGGAATGCCAATTTTAAATGCAGATTACGCTAAAAATGTAATTGTCATCAAACGTGGTCAAGGAGCTGGTTTCTCAGGTATTGAAAATGCATTGTTCTTTTTAGATCAGACACGAATGCTTTATGGTGACGGACAAGAAATGGCATCAGAATTAATTCAAGCTGTTAAATCATTATAATTAAGTTATACAGAAAAAAGGGACAGCACTAGTCAATAGAAGACAAACTAACGCAGATAACTGCATCCTCAAAATTGCAATAGATGTTCCACTATTCCAATTATTTGATTATGAGTTAATCAAAAAAAATCATTGCCTGCCAAAAATAGGTTGTCGTGTTTTGGTTCCTTTTGGTCGGCAAAAAAAAGTTGGTCTTATTCTAGAAATCGTCAATGAAAGCGATCTACCTAAATCAAAATTACGTCAATGCATCAATATTATTGATCAAGATCCTGTATTTTCTGAGTCTGATTTGTGGATAATTTCGTTTGCTAGTAAATATTATCAACATCCAATTGGAAGAGTTATTGCAGCGGCACTGCCCACCTATTTAAAAAAAGACAGGCCGGCTATTAGCCTGATTGAAGAAATTCAAATCACCAAAAAAGGCAATGAAATTATTCCTGATGAAATTAAAAAACGCGCACCAAAACAAGCGCAATTAATTTCATATTTACAAAAAAAACAATCAATAACAGTAGATATTTTGAATAAAGAAACTATTGTATGGAAAAGTCAAAGGAGAAGCTTACTTAAAAAAGAATGGATCACAATATCTCACGTGCCCTCAACATTAAATACTCAAAGAAGCATTAGCATCCCAATTAAAGGTCCAGCTCTCAACTCAGAACAAAAAATAGCGGTAAATAAAATAAGTGAAACTCAATATTTTAAACCATTTTTACTTGATGGTATTACAGGTAGTGGTAAAACTGAGGTCTATCTTCGCGTCATTCTAGAGGTCCTCAAAACAGGAAAGCAATGCCTAATACTTGTCCCTGAAATTGGATTAACAACTCAATTTATAGAACGAGTTATACAAAGAATTGGAATCGAGCCAGTTCTGCTTCACTCATCTCTGACCGAACACCAGAGGTTCAAAGCATGGCAAATGACTAGGAACCCTCAAACAAAGCTTATTCTCGGGACAAGATCGGCTATTTTCGCTCCAATTCATAATCTTGGCATCATCATAGTCGATGAAGAAAATGATATTTCATATAAACAACAAGATGGCTTTAGATACTCGGCAAGAGACTTAGCGGTAACAAAAGCAAAATATTTTGATATCCCGATCATACTTGGCTCTGCAACACCTTCACTGGAGAGTTTAAATCTTATTAAACAAAAAAAATATACGAAACTCACACTCCAGAAAAGAGCTGGTAATGCCCAATTACCATCAATGCACCTTGTTGATATGACCAAAGGCTATGCTCCAGATGGTCTAAGCCCCTCTCTAATCAAGACAATAAAAAAACATCTAAAGAAAGATGGGCAAATATTAATCTACATAAATAGAAGAGGTTTTGCTCCAACACTAATATGCACATCTTGTAATCATATCGCTCAATGTTTACGTTGTGATTCACGTATGACTGTCTATCTTTCACAAAATAAACTAGCCTGCCATCATTGCGGCTCTTATAGAGAATACACTGAAAAATGCATTATGTGTAATGGTGAATATAAAGCTTTAGGACAAGGAACCCAACGTCTAGAAGAAGTGCTCGGCAAATATTTTCCTAATATTATGATACAACGAATCGACAGTGATTCAACTCGCTTAAAAGGGACGATGGATGAGGCGCTCAACATAGCTAATACTGGAAAGGCACGAATACTTGTAGGCACACAAATGTTGTCAAAGGGTCATCATTTTCCAT